>TARA_R110000765_G_scaffold58233_4_pt1 | contig 27713 bp, 21 predicted proteins | sample TARA_R110000765 | Tara Oceans TARA_R110000765 (sample SAMEA4398168) | marine metagenome | biome: Polar Biome; feature: [MES] marine water layer (ENVO:01000295) within the mesopelagic zone...; material: water (ENVO:00002006), including particulate matter (ENVO:01000060) such as...... | reverse complement strand
CTACGGAATGATGTGGTGCAAGTGATACAAGATGTGTACGAACTAGAGTTGATCGCAGAATAACAAATAACAGAGGGTAGAAAATGAAATTATTTAAAGATATGCAAGGAAATTATAGTGATTGTATTGTCACTTATTTTAATTTTGAAGAGCATATAAGCAATTATAGCGATATAAAAGATACAGTTTTAAGTATCGGGTATCAAGCCATGTGGAACGAAGAATTACGTGCAGCACTAGCAGAGTTAAACTTAGATAAGAGGATTTATTTCAATGGAGAACTTCCTTGTTCTTTCAATCAGCCTCAGAGAATAGGAATGCGTTCGTTTGATTTAGACAACGCATTTACTGACATATACTCTATTTGCCCATATACCGCCGACTGGGCTAATAAAAAATATTTTGATGGAAAAGAAAAATTCAAGAGAGTACTCTTTCCGATAGAAGAAAAAAACGTGATTTCAAGTGAAAAAATATATGATACTGTGTTTTATGGATCTATTTGCGGTCGCGACCACGTAGATGCTGTTAACGCGATGAAGGGGTTTAAATATAATTTCTTCACTTTAGGGTATCAACACTGGCACCCCAATGAATCAGTATCTGAAGAAGAAGTATTTAAGATGCACGATAACGTACCAGTTAATAGAAAGAATGTGCACACTTTTGAAAAATGGAAAATCTTAAGTCAAACAAAGGTTATCCCAATTTATAACCAATTATATCTTCACAAGAAACATCTTGACAGTATAAAGCAATACGATGGCTGGGAAGACAATAAGGCATTTTCGAATATTGAAGAACAAATAGCCTGCCAAGTTAAACCACGAATAACAGAAGCAGGTTTATTTAAAATGTTGATGTTAGTTAAACGCGACCCATGGAATGCGATTGAATATTGGTATGAACCGGACAAAGAGTTCATATACTTTGATTCAAACGAAGAATTACCAGATTTAATTCACGAAACAACGACGAACTGGGAAAAATATGAACATATAGTTGAAAATGCATTCAAAAAAGCGTATAATAATTATACAACTGAAGCGTTGCTCAAGAGAATGATAAAAGAGACAAGGAGATAGAATGTCGTATTGGGAAAATAAAAAAGTACTCATAACGGGTGGCCACGGATTCGTGGGCAATAACCTAGTTGAACTATTCAAGAAAAAACAAGAAACAGAAAACATAGAACTTTTGGTACCCAACCGAAAAGATTGTGATCTAACAAAAGAAATACAAGTTGAGAATTACTTTAATACACACAAACCAGACGTAGTGTTACACTTGGCTGGCAAAGTGGGCGGGATCGGAGCAAACAAGGCAGCCCCAGGAGATTTTTTCTACCAAAATATTATGATGGGCACATTAGTTTTAGAACATGCCCATCGTATAGGTTGCGAGAAGGTTGTGGCATTAGCAGCAGGTTGCGGTTATCCAAAACTTCTAGAAGTCCCTTATTCAGAAGAGGATTTTTGGAGAGACTTACCCGATGAGAACTCAATTGGTTATTCTATGGCAAAAAAGAATCTCATAATCCAGTCTTGGACATACAGGGAACAATATGGGTTTAACTCTGTTGTTCTCTTGCCCGCCAACTTATATGGTCCTCATGACAATTTTAACCTAGAAACGTCTCATGTGGTACCAGCATTGATCAGAAAGTTTATCGAGGCCAAAGAACGAGGTGACAAACAAGTTGTTGTTTGGGGAACTGGAACAGCCTCCAGAGAGTTCTTATATTCTCAAGATACTGCACAAGCAATTATTGACATGGCAGAAAGAGTTAATGAGTCTGGCCCTTTCAATCTAGGTACAGGTGTCGAAACAACTGTAAAAGAATTAGTCGAGACAATTGGGCAACTAACTGAGTTTAATGGAGAGATTGTCTGGGATACATCAAAACCAGATGGACAGCCTAGAAGATTCTATGACATGTCTAAATTCGAGAACGCTCTTGGCTATGTCCCTTCGACGACCTTAAAAGAAGGGCTACAGAAAACAATCAATTGGTATAACAATAATAGAACAGAGGGTGAATGAGTTTCTGGAAAAATAAAAGAGTGTTAGTAACAGGAGCCGCTGGTTTTATTGGCTCTAACTTAGTAGAAAATCTTATTAACGAGGGGTCGGATTTGGTTTTAATCGACAACCTTGAAAGAGGTAAGATTGAATACCTAGGGAACTCGCTTGACAAAGCAGAATTGCACACAGAAGACCTGAGAAACAAACAGTTTTGTGAAAATACAATCAAGAACGTTGATATTGTGATCCACCTTGCATCAAAGGTTGGAGGTATTGGGTTTTACACATCCAACCCATACGAAGTTATGGACACAAACATGCAGATTGACTCAAATGTTTTAAATGCGGTTATTAAAAATAAAATTAAGTATTATTTTTATGCATCTTCTGCACATGTTTACCCGATAGAACTGCAAGGAGTAGCAGACTCTCCATTAATAAAGGAAGACCATGCATACCCAGCGAATCCAGAACTAACATATGGGTGGGCAAAACTAATAGCAGAAAAACAAATATTAGCAGCATGTGTCGAGAACCCAGAACTTAATGTCGCAATTGCAAGATACATTGGAATATATGGAAAAAATCAAGATTACAAATTAGAGACAGGTTCAGTAATACCTGTTTTCTCCAATAGAGCAATTAATCACCCCGCTATACCTTTTAGCGTTTGGGGAACAGGCAAGGAGACCCGCTCCTACTGCTATATTGATGATGCTGTTGCAGGAACGAAAGCAATGGTAGAAAATTTAGTTAACAAACAGATCGTAGGCCCGTATAATGTAGGACAACAATCTAGAGTAACAATTGAAGATATAGCAAACTTAGTTATTGATATATCTGAAAAAAACATTGAAGTTGAATATGACACCACGAAAGAAACGCTAATATGGGGCCAATGGTGCGATTGTTCAAAAATCAAGGCTGAGATAGGCTGGGAGGCCCAAACCACGCTCTCAGAGGGTCTCAGGTGTGTTTACGAGGATATTAAAAGGAGACTAGATAATGAAAAATAGAAAATACCTGCCAACTTTATCAGAATTGGTTGATCGATTGTCGATAGCGCAACTAAAAGAGGTGTTTATATCAGAACACAAAGAGGAATATTCTCAAGAAATACAAGATATTGTACACGACATACAATTATGCCTAGATGAGCAAAACGGAAAGGTATCAGCCGAAACAATCAGGGCAATAGTTGTGCTCTCACAAATGAATCTCCACATCTGGCATAACGAGTCAAATTATCGTAAAGGTATAAAAGATGGTAATAATCTTGAGTTGACCCATGGCCTAAACGGAATTAGAAATACGGCAAAGAATAAAATCCAAGAAGTGGTCGGTGGTCGGAAAGACTATAAAATCGATTGTTTAGCCGCAGACTTTGAGGATTGGGAAATCAGCTGGTAATGAAAGTCTTGGTGATAGGCGATGTGTGCGAAGACGTCTATGTCTACGGCAAGTGTAATCGATTAGCCCCCGAAGCCCCGGTCCCTGTTTTCGTAAAAACTCGGGAAAAAAGAAACGGAGGAATGGCGCTTAACGTCTTTAATAATTTAAAGGCTTTAGGTGTTGATTGTGACATAGTACACAACGCAGAAGAGATTGAGAAAACAAGATATGTGGATACTCAGACTAATCATATCTTTATAAGAATTGATTCTGATGAGGCCGGGATAAAGAGAGTAGACAAGAAAGTGCTGACTAAAAAATATCTTAGCCAGTATGATGCGATTGTTATCTCTGATTACAATAAAGGCTTCTTGTCAGAGACTGACATAGAAAAAATTTGTTATTACCACCCACTGACGTTTATGGATACAAAAAAGAAACTTGGCCGATGGTCAGAGGATTGCAAGTGGATCAAAATAAACGAACCAGAGTATAACAATACTAAAAAAGAAATACAAGAAAGAATGTATGTTTATGAAGATAGTTTGATTGTCACTCTGGGTTCGAAAGGTTGTAAGTATAAAAATAAAACTTATACTGTTAACGAAGTAGAAATAAAAGACTTAGTTGGTGCAGGTGATACTTTCCTCGCAGGGTTTGTTTCAAGGTACCTTCATACAAAAAATGTCGATGACGCATTAATATTTGCCAATGAATGTGCTACAATAGTGGTGCAGCAAAAAGGAGTTAACGTTGTTCAAAAATCTGAATAAATATTACGAATATTATCTAACGCTACACCAAAACAAGTGGAACAGAAGATTACATGCATTAGGGCAAATCTCTACTGTCTTATTTATTGTATGGTGTTACAACAATTCTCTTTTATCTTTGTTGTTGGCACCATTTGTAGTATACCCTTTCGCCTGGGCCGGACATGTTTTTTTCGAGAAAAACAAACCTGCTGCCTGGAGCAAACCACTTTTGGCAAAAATATGTGATTGGATAATGTTGAAAGACATGATTATCGGGAAGGTAAAAAGATAATGAGAGTTTTAATCACCGGAGGCGCTGGATATATCGGAAGTGAACTGATAGAACATTTATTACCAGAGCATGAAGTTTTTGTGATAGACAATCTAATGTACGACAAGACTTCGCTTATAAGATACGTTGGTAGAGATAACTTTCATTTTATAAAAGGAGATGTACGAGATACAAATCTTATGAAGCAGTATATGTCTAAATGTGACGTTATAATTCCATTAGCAGCACTAGTGGGATTTCCTCTCTGCGATAGAATGCCTAAAGATGCCATAGAAATAAACTATGAGGCGAACAAGTGGATAGCGGAGAATAAGTCGTCACAGCAAATGGTCATATACCCATGCACCAACTCAGGTTATGGGACTAATGCGAAACGCAGTGTTGTTACAGAAGAATTTCCTTTAAATCCCATATCCCTCTACGGGACCACAAAGGTCGATGCAGAGACGGTTTACCGAAACACAGAGAACTGCTGTACTTATCGTCTTGCGACCGTCTACGGGCCTTCTACACGCCCTAGAACAGACCTTTTGGTCAACAACTTCGTGCTGAAAGCAATAAAAGACCGTGTTCTGGTTCTTTATGAATGTGAGTTCATGAGAAATTATGTGCATATATGGGATATATGCAGATCTTTTAAATTTGCCATTGATAACTGGAGTGTTTTCAAGAACGATACTTTTAATGTTGGCAACGATGCGATTAATATGAATAAATTACAATTAGCCCAGAAGATTCAAAGTCATCTACCAGTAGAAATAATAAAAGCTGAGTTTACGACAGATCCAGACAAAAGAGATTATACGGTAAGCAGTCAGAAAATATATAATACTGGTTATAATTGTGAATACGATTTAGATATCGGTATTAAGCAACTTATTGAAATGTATTCAATTATTGATCACCCTTGGCATGCAAACTATTAGGCTGTGAGATGAGAAACGTTTGGGTTAATGGTTGTTTTGACATCCTACACAGAGGACATGTCGAATTATTGACATATGCTAAAAGCAGTGGAGATTTTTTAATTGTTGGTATCGATACAGATAGAAGAGTGAAGGAAGCAAAGGGAGACTCAAGGCCATACAATTGCATGGAAGATAGAAAATATTTTTTAGAGTCTTTACAAGTAGTTGATAAAGTGGTATCATTTGATACAGACGAGGAGTTGAAGGAAAACTTGAAGTTACACGATATCGATATAATGATAGTGGGTTCTGATTGGAAAGGAAAGCCAGTAGTTGGCGCTGAAATAGCAAAGAAATTGCTGTACTTTGACAGAATTGGAAACTATTCGACAACAAATATATTAGAGGCAACAAAATGAAGTATGTCGTAGACATTGATGGCACAATATGTGACAAGGCAATGAACAACAACTATTCAGAATCAGTACCAAACAAAGAGCGGATTGAAAAAATTAATGAATTATATGACCTAGGTCACGTTATAATCTATCAAACAGCGAGAGGCATGGGAAGATACAACAACAATCCGCTCAGAGCAATACAGGAGTTTTACAGCATGACCGCAGAACAATTAGACTCATGGGGAGCCAAGTATCATCTTTTAGTGCTTGGGAAACCAGCAGGAGATGTATACATAGACGATAAGGGGGTCAGTGATGCCGATTTCTTTAAACAATAACCCGACAGCAAACAGAACCCCAGAAATGAAGTTTGTAAAGAAAGGATGGGGTCATGAACTCTGGATTGTAAATAAGAAAGAGTACTGTGGTAAATTACTTTTCTTTGAGAAAGGGAAGCGATGTTCTTGGCATAAACATAAGATAAAGGACGAAGTATTTTATTTGCAATCTGGGAAACTGTTAGTTAAATTCTCTGAGTATGATGATATCGACTTAGCAGAGCAGATTACACTAGAGCCTGGACAAAACTTTTATATTTATCAAGGGCTTAGACACCAAATGATTGCTTTAGAAGATTCCGAATTGTTCGAATTTTCAACGGAACATTTTGATTCCGACTCACACCGAATCGTCAAGGGGGATTAATGAAGTTAGTGGTAATTACGGGTTGCCTGGGATTAATAGGCAACTATGTTACACGCAAGTGTTTAGAGAGAGGTTGGAGAGTTTATGGCGTAGATTCTTTGACCTATGCTGCAAGTGAAGACTTTCTTTATGAGTTTCGAAGTTACAATACAATGACGCAGGAAAACTTTACTTTTGTCAATCAAGATATTTGTGATATGAAGTTCTTACCGGATTGCGATTACGTTATCAATGTGGCAGCGGAATCTCACGTTGGAAATAGTATTATTGACAGTACAGATTTCTTGCGGACAAATGTTGATGGAGTTAAAAATCTTTTAGATTTAATTCGACGAAAGCCAAGCAACATTGTAAACCAACCGATTTTCTTTCACTTTAGTACTGATGAAGTGTATGGGGATATTGACGAAGGGGCTTTCTCGGAGACCGATCATCTAAACCCCAGCAATCCATATTCAGCATCCAAAGCAGCAGCAGACATGCTGATCTTGGCTTGGGCAAGAACATACGGCATTCAATATAATATTCTTCGCCCAACAAACAATTATGGAGAAGGACAATACCCAGAAAAACTTATACCTCTATCTGTAAAACATCTACAGAGGGGCAAGAAGATTAGACTTCACAATGCAGGGGAACCAGTTAGGAATTGGTTACACGCAGACGACACAGCAGAAGCAGTTGTGACAATTATAGAAAGAGGCCAAATAAACGAAATATATAATGTTGCTGGCAACTTACAACAAAAAAATAAAGACACAGTTAAAAAAGTGATTAACAATTTCTTCAATAACGAATATAATTGGGTAGAACATGTTGACTTAGCATACGTAAGAGAGGGTCAAGATGTTCGCTATGCTCTCAATGATGAAAAATTGAGAGCATTAGGGTGGAATAACAAAAAAAGTTTTGATGAAGAAATTCCAAAATTAGTAGAGTATTATAAACAAAATTTTAAATGGTAAAAGGAGAACAAACCATGACAACAAACACAACAACAGATCTTAACGAATTCACACTTTCGGACCAAGCAGTCGGAACAGTGATGATGGCATTACAAAAATCCTTAATGGAACAGAGCGATATTGTGCCAACTCTAAAGGGCTTTCGCTTGACAACAGATGGAGACAACACTCTGGTTGTTGTAAACCCGCCTTTAGTGAAGTTATCACACGAAGACGCACAGACTCTTGCAGCAGCCGGAAACACAACTGACACTGAAACAGAGTAGCAGTTAATGCCACGATATCAGTACAGTTGTAATAGTTGCGAACAAAGTTTTACTTTTGTCCATCTGATGGATGAAAAACTAGAAAAGTGTAAACTATGCGGCGAGATAGGTACTGTGAAGAAAATCTATTCAGTAATAAGAAAGACATCCGTTGCCCCAAAGAAAGAAAAAGTTGGTCAGACGGTAAAAGATCATATTGAAGAGACTAGAGAAGAAGTAAAGCGCGAGAAAGAGCGGCTTAAGAAAGAAGAATACAAACCATGATTATCACATTTTTAACAGTATCGGTTTTACTGAATATCTTTTTTATATGGTATCTCAGAAGAATGATAAAAGATTATTTTTATACACTGGAAGGTCTGGAATCGATGGTTGATGACATGTCCCAATTTTCTAATCACCTAGAAAGGGTACACTCACTAGAAACATTCTATGGTGATACAACTCTTCAAAATCTTATTAAGCACTCAAAAGATTTAGTTATTCGACTTAAAGAATACGAAAGTATAATGTCGATTGACAATACAAATGAGGAACAAGATGGCGAGAAAGAAGAAGAGTAGACATTATTTTACGAAAGAGCACGAAGATGCGGTTGTAAAATATGCAAGATCAGACTCAAGAGACGAGAAGCAACAATTATACATAGAGTGGATACAACCGGCTTTTCACGAGTTGGTAAACAAAATTGTTTATACATATAAATTTTCCAATCTTCCAAACATCGATTATCTAATGGAAGAATGTAAATTGTGGTTAACTACAATTTTAGATAAATACGACCCGGATAAGGGTTCAAAAGCGTTCTCCTACTTTAGTGTTATTACAAAAAATTGGTTTATTCATAAAGTAAAAAAGAATGCAACCAAGACAAGAAGAGAGATTAATTTTGATGACATTAATCACAACTTGGAACGAAAGTACCTCTCTCAAGACGAAGTATATATTTCAAACCGAGAATACGCTGAGTTTTGGAAGTTTTTTAAAACGGAGATGGGTTCTTGGCACGAACTAAAATTAAAGCCAAATGAGAGAAAAGTTTTAAAAGCAGTGGATATTTTATTCCAGAGTTCGGATGATATTGAAATCTTTAATAAAAAAGCAGTTTATTTGTATTTGAGAGAACTGACAGGTTTGAATACCAAGCAAGTGGTCAGTAGTTTGAACAAGTTACGAGCTAGATATAGACAATTTCGAACCGAATGGAATGATGGAAAAGTATAAACACTTCTAATTATTGAAGATAACGAGGTGTTAAATGAAAAACTTAGAACATTACCTTACTGAGGCCATACAGAACATAACAGAAGATAGAGCAGTAACACAAGCACTCTTGAAAGATGTTATGGAACTCCTAGCCTCCAGTAACCACCAACACGAAAAAGTTGGCCCAATCGCTGCAAAATATGTAGAGACTTTACAACGATCAAACGAGCAACTTGTAAAGATCGCCGCATTAATGCAGAAAAAAGAGAATAAACAAGTTGGTCTCACAGACGATGACAAAAACGATCTCTATGATCTTATACAGAAGGGCGAACAGGAATAATGGCAGAAAGTGTTCTTATATATTATGATCTGGACCCCCAAGAACTAAACCCACACATTTTCAATCCTTCATCAGGCCGTCCTATTTATGAAGAAAACACGGATGGTGCGTATCTAGTTCGAGAAGTCGTCGAGGATTACGTTAGTCGCAGGATTGAGGCCGGAAAACCGGCTTATCTTAATGCCATAGTCTTAGCCGCTGATGAGTACGAAACTACAGACCCTGACGGGAATAAGGCTAAAAAGGTATGTGCAGTTTGCAGAATACCAGGTTGGGACGTTGTTCCTCCCCCACAAGGAGATGGCAAAAATGGAATCCCAACTCAGCCAGGGTATGTTTACGGTTCTGAGGTAGTATCAAAGAGAAAGGCCCTCCATTCTGTAGATTTTAATATATTATTTAACCACACCATTTATTTCCCCACTACAAATTCAGGTATTAAGCTTGATGATCTCCTTCCTGGAATTCAAGATCAGCGGAATAAGACCATTGGGGTTGAATCGATGAAAGCAAAAATAGTGAAAGTAACTTTCTCTGACTTTGCTAATCGCTCAAGACCAGAAATTATTGAAGTCACTGGAGAAACGCAAGTAATGGCGGTGAGAGTTTCTGTCGATACGAGCATTCTGGAGGGCACCGATGAAGAACTTACCAGACGAATCCCCCCTCAGAATCAACCTCCCGGTCCCGTTGCAAAAGCGCCACCGATGAACCCTGATGACCCTGTTACACCGCCTTCACTAAGAGGTGTTTCATTATTCCCAACGACAGGCACGAACATTAACGGCCCAATTAAAATATATAAGGCTTCAAATGGTCGCTACGATGACCCAGAACCACAACAGTCTGCTGGCGGGACAAACCCTGCCCCTATCGTAGGGCTCCCTGGCCTACAGTTTGAGATGCGTCAAGGCACTCCGTTCAACTCTGGACTGAAAAGAAGGGGAAGGTTTAACATTCCAATCGGAAAAATTATATTTCATTGGCCCGGTTCTGGTTCTAGATACAATCGAGTATGGAGATTTCTTGAAGGAAAATATGGGATTAATAAAGGCATTTCTGTACACTTTATTGTTGATTACGACGGCTCAGTAATAGCATATAACAATCCAAATAATTTTATTACTTATCATGGTGCAAGCTCCAAATCAGCAGAAAAATACGAACCTTCAGCCCGCAAAGCAGGTATTCTCACCGAAAAAGAAACTTTTGAACGGGCAATGAATAGTAAATCTGTTGGAATTGAAGTCCTGGGACGTGGCGATATGAAGCCGGATAACAATGAGACACGTAAAAAATGGACTATCCGAGGATCTAGCAAAACTGTAGAAATTGGACCGTTAATACAGTGTGAGGGCGCGTATCGTTTAATGGTATACTTATGCACTGAGTATGGCATACCAGCAAGATCTCTTCAAGTAGAAGACGAATATTTTTTATGGACAGTGACACGTTCTGGGTTAACAAATAATGCGAAAGGTGTTGGAAGTCATGGTTCATACCACAACGGTAAACGAGACCACTTCCCAGTAAGTCTTTATTGCGAATTACGAACACGCGGATACTCAGAAGAGCAATCATATAAATTCACAAGAGAGGCGGTACAAGCTTGGTGTGATACACCAAAAAGCAGTAGGAACCGCCCATGGCCCGGAGCCCCTAAAGGTCAACAATGTGGGGGATATCGATACAAGTTGCCACCGAGAATAACAGGAGACGGACCATCAACGTAACGTTCGGGAAATAAACAAAATGGCTGATAAACAAAATAAAATATACTATCAAGAAGGTGAGGACACATCGCTCAACCCAGGCGTCCCGGTTTATGAAAACGCTTCATATGAAAAGGTTATTCAAAATAAAAACTCTTATATTGTTCTTGGAAAGGACAGACCATCAGGCCCGAACAGCGGAAGAAGCCTTGAATCACACGCACACTCTATTGACTTAGTTGTAGGTAGAAAGGGAAAAAACATAGAGAAGGTAGGTCCTCAATTTAAGGAGGATGCTGCAAGAATTTTTATATCTGAGAAAACAGATGTTGATGATTGGCTTTATTTTGATTTAAGAAATAATTCCGCTGACGGTGGACTTGGCAACCCGACATCTAAATCTGCAATCGGGATAAAGGCTGATTCTGTGCGAATTATTGGTCGCGAAGGCGTTAAGATTGTTACAGGTACAGATTTGATTAACTCAAAAGACGCCCCAATAATAAGCATTTCAGGTATTGACCTTTGCGCCGGGAACTACAGAGGTGCCTCGATGCAACCACTTATTAAAGGTGAGAACATGGTGGATTGTGTTAACCGATTACTAAACTATGTTAGTACCTTACAGAACACTGTAATGGAGTTTATAAATTATCAAATGGCTATAAACGCAGAGCAATCAAAAGCAAACGCCTCAATACAAACACATGTTCACGCCACAGTTGTAGGACCGACAACTCCAGCACCCCTTCTTCAAGGTACTATACCTGTTGTTCAGGCGTCACAAGCGGCAGCAACCATAGGACTGGCAACAAAGGCTGCTGGTTTACCAAATGAGGTTGCAAACGTTACCGCAACGCGCTACAAATATTTAAACCCAAGTAGTAACAAGTATATTTGCAGCAGTTATAATAATACAAACTAATTCATAATATGTCAAAGAACCAGCCACCATATATTCCTTATCGTACCTCAAATGGTAACTACACAGTAAACATTGCTGTTGTTACTAATTCTAAAGGAGCAGATTTAGATGAACAGGTAAGAGTCGTCAACCCTATAGTCGATGGTTCTGACCCAAACGACACCGTTTCAAGAGGTAACTTATATAAGATAGCGGCAGCAACCCTACTTTGCACATACCATGGTAAAGATTTTTATGATTTATTGGTGACTGGAGCAAACAGAAAACAAATACAAAACAAATTCAGTGATAGTAATAAAAGTTTTACATCTGGGCTTGAGCAACCAAGTTTTCCTGCTTACCCTAATTCTGTTTATTGGCATATTAATCAAGAGGAACTTAGACTAAACACCGACTATGTTTTGGAGATGACACAAGACATTGTGACTATAAAAGATTTAGGCATCGACACCAAGTTAACTAAAGCGTATCGTGTCAACACCAATGACTACCCCGGCGTTTCAAAGAAACGATCTGTAAGAATATATCAAATTATTTATTTTAAACAAGCATTTGACAGTTTAAATAATATGAATTTTGTCAACGAAGCCGAAGATCGATTACGGAATGAATTATCAGATATAACGCCCATAGGAGAAACGGAACTAGTTTTCCAGAACTACAAAGACTTTGAAAAAAGTATGGATAGTTTGTCGAACTTGCTCAAATACTACCAGCATATTCAAGAAGAGACATTTTTAGAAATATCAGACAACACACTTCCGGTGGAATTTAACTCTTTGATGGAACTGGTAAACAGTTTCAAACAAAATGTAAAAGAGCATATTGAGATAAACAATATCAAGCCAAGTGCCATAGGAAAGTTTGAATTACGACCTACAATATCACCTTCTGGTGAGTATTATATCGGTAATCCGGCTTTGATTACAGGCAGATCTGAAGACACGGCAAAAAAACTTAAAAATGATCCTGAAGATCAAGTTGTTATGAACGTTGCAATACAAGAGTACGCAAAAAACGAATTATTCAAGGGCTACACAGTTCCTGAACACATCGCTGGAATAGATGCAGTTAACCAACAACTTAGCCAAGATGATTTGCTTGATTTAGCTACGACTTCTACTTTCACCAAAGAACAAGCAAATGTTATTTATAGCACAGCAGTATACAATGATGTAATTAAGGCTTATATTACTAGCGGTGCCCAGAAAGGCTATGACTGGATAAACAGGATTCTCACTCTCTCAAATGTTGATCTGTTTGGGATTGACGACTTTTCTGAAGTTATTGTAAGCGCACTGCCGCTAAAAGATGTTGATCCAAAACTGGTTCTATTATTAAAGAATCTTAAACACCTTATTTCCTTAGCCGGTAAAACATTTGATTCCGAAGAGAGTTGTGTAGATTCTTTCACAGCAAAAGCAAGAAGTGCTAAAAGAGCATCTAAACTTTTATCCTCAACCTCAACCATGACTCCTGAAGAACTTACAGCAGGTACAGACGTGGACACGTCTCAAGACGCATTGGATTCAAACCCCCCGGATATATTACAATTTTCTAAAAGATACATAGAATACCCACGTAAAGATGACGGAACCTACAACACACCGACAGGAATTGATGCCCCATCATACACAGGAATCACGACCAGCCTTTCTGATAATTTATCAAATGACCAAAAAGTTAAAATTATCAATGCAGCAAGAAACCAGCCCTCTAAGCCTAAGTTTAAAGAAGTTGTAAACGAGATACTAACACCCGATGGTATCGAACTTAAAAGACGCGCAGCAAGTTTAGAGGTCTCAGGGGTTTCATTCTTCAATGACGAAGGCGACTTTGATTTTGATTTTGATATACGAAATACGATGGCTCGTCGAAATAGAACTTTTGCAGATCAGGTCGGAGATGAGATATTCAAAGTAACTCCCCGAACTCCTGCAAAAATTAGAGATATTGATGATGCTTATAGATTTTTTCTTTCTAAATTAGACCTATCTTCTATAGCGAGAGAGGCTCTTAAGTGCACTTTCTTAAAGTACTCAGTTGATGATATTATTGAGTATTTGTGTGATTCTTTGTTAGAAAACTTCTTTTCTGCGTTCGGTACCGACACAGACGAAGTGGTAAAGTTTATCAACAATATAAAAACTAGACAGTATAAAGCACTAGGAATTGACTTAACTTTCTCAGTTCAACAAGCATTAAGTGATGTTGAAAAAGAGTTTGAGAAATGGGCGGTTGAACAAAATGCAACGTTGCATACGAACATTGCGGGTGAAACTGTTGAGAACGCACAAGACTTAAGTAAACCACCCCCTCTTGGCTCTGAGTCTTTCTACTCTACTATCCGCGAAGGATTCGACGGTAGCACAAAAAGAGCACTTTGTGAACTTCTGATAGCAGGTGGAGTTGCCTTAACAAACGCATTAATAAAACTTTATGAAGAGGCATCAGGCCCGAATCTTGACAAAAGGCTGGAAAAGGGTGCTGAACTAAAACTTAAAAGTTGCGAGGATAATTTCAGTTTTGATATCCCCGATAACTTACCGAACTGGAGTAGAATATTACAAGATATTACTGCACAGATAGAGAGAGTTCTTAGAGATTACGCGGAGCAGTTTATCATTAACCCTCTTAGGGAAGCCCTCTTGAATATACTTTCATGTGGTGAGGAAGACGGAAATTCACCCCCTGTGGGTCAATTTGATTTAAGTGGTATCTCCGGGGGTCTCGACGCGGAAGTTTTCATGTTGTTGAAAGCCTATGTTGGCGACGTCTTTTCAAGTCTAAACACCGATGGTGTCTGTTCTTTGTTAAGAGGTGTACCATCTGACCAAACAATAGGGGTTTGTAACTTTATTTTAGGCTTGAAGAAGTACGCAAATCCAAAACTACAATCTATTTTACGCACAAAAAGTCAAAAAATATCTACGTTTAAGAGGCTGGGAACCGAAGAAAATTTAAAAGCATGTGATGCGGCTGATACGATTCAAGAAACAGCAGACTTGTGTAATGATTACAGTAAGGTAAAAGATAATTTAACAAGAATTCTTCGAGATTTGGGGTTGTCAGATGAAGAAATTAAAAGCCAACTCTCAGTAGCAGGAAATGTTAACCGAGAGAACTTTAAAGGAATTATAAATTCAATTTTTGGAGATCCAAGCAATTTATTGTCAGCATCAGAAATAGCAAACATAGTTTCTGACTCAGATGGTTTTCAAAAAATAAACGCGAAAGCACTCACCCAGATTCTCGACCCGGTTGAAGATAATATCGAACAGTTTGGTTATGACAACTTCAAAGAAGAATACAATAGAGCAGTCATCAGAACACAATTAGACTCCCTTCCTGGGGATGCTGGTGACTCTTCAACTCCAAAAGGTCTCCTCGCTGCACTCGCAGCAAAAAATCCTTACGATGCCGCTGCAAAATACGATATTTTGGGCTTATACGACCCTAACAACCCCGATCAAGCCGCTGACGATGGTGTAAAAGTAACCACAACAAACACAAAAATGAAGATTGGGGACTTCGAATACTCAGAGCCAAACTTGTTTGGTGACTCGTCACGAGCAGCAAAAACTATTAAAGAACTTTCCAAAATAGAAGAGTTATTTTCTTTGCACTATTCCTCAATACCAGCGGATATTATAGAATATTTCGATCAAGATGGTGAAAATAACTTCAACGATATTTTCGTAAAAGCAATAGAAGATATCCATGAAATAATAGCACAAGAGATTCCAGAAGACTCCAATAAATCGAAAGTGTCAGGACTCACAAGCATCCCGTATTCAGATCTAATATTGAATCTAAAAGAATTAAAAAAAGTGATTTCAAGGTTAAGTTCACAAAACTTTTCTGATTTGCCAATGGACCCAGATGTGCCACCAACCCACCTTTATGACGCCTTATACGAAGGAGTTGTGGTGTTATATACTAGAATTTTCTTAGTAGAGTTGGTGCTAAACAGCCCTTATTTGTATGAGGTATTCAATCCGGAATACGTAATGGATAGTGAATCGGTAAAAAGATATGTCAGAGAAGTGATGTACCCAGAAATGGGAACCGAGTTTAGTAAAATAACGGATCAATTAGAAAAGATATCAAAAACTTATCTTAAAGATAAATCAAATGTAAACATAAATTATAAGGCATCTCTCAATAAATTAAATGAGTTGGTGTCCGAGATGTTTAACAAAGTTGAAAAGAAAATTTGCGATGAAGATAATCAAAATAATCTCGCATTACCAGTGTCTTTCGAGAATTCAAATAAATTATTTAGTTATGTAGACGCTGGCGATGCGATGGTATATAATAATGTTCTTTCGGATAATGATGCTAACGAGATGTTCTTTGAAAATTATGTCAGTTTCGACAAAGTGAACACGGAAAAGTTAACACCATCTCAAATTGAAAAACTACAACTTCTAGGGATATTAAACGTTGACGTGGCTCAAAAACAAATAATAAGTGAAAAAGAACTTTTTGCAGCATATAAGATATTATTTGACGGCACAAACGTCAGTGACTTTAAGAAAAAGAATCTTCTACCGATGGGCTTTTATGTCAAAGATGACAAGAACGCGGAATTTGATGTTGTTCTGGAACAAAAAGACGATTCCAACACCATGTATTACTCCCCGAATTACCAAACATATAAAATGATGCATGGCTTTGTCGCAGAAAAGTATTTTAAGACAGCAGTCCTTCAGTTTGCTGATGGAAACCCCACCCCTAAAACATATTCTAATGAATCTTCATGGCCACAAAAATGGTGGGATTCTGGAGCAGGAGACGCATCATTACAACAACTTAAGTCGAACACAGACGTGTTGACTCAAACGCTCCTCGCATCGTTGAAGGATCCGTTAGAAAACATCTTTGGCATAGCATTGACTCTACAAGGATATACTAGAGAGCAGGTTGTTAACAACATTAATAATCTAGTAACTCCACTAAACGATTACGCTTCTGTTTCTGATTTTAATAATATAGACAACATCGTTATATCGTCTTGGGAAAACAATATACAGAACATACAAGATATGGAAGATGATCAAGAAGGGAATGTAAGAAGTGTATTAAAGTTAGTTGACGAGGAATTCTTCCCAGGGGCAGCAAGTGACGAGGGTCTTCAATATGTTAAGAGACAAACGCTAAAAGACGAGGACTGGGTTTTTGAAACCTCTGGGCCGTATAGGGACAAGTTTGAACAATACTATGGCGATTCTTTTTGGACATCAGCAGTTGATGGCACTGCCGGAGGAATCCAACCAAAAGATGATAAAATTAAAGACATGTTCTTTCCAAATTATTACAGAAAAGACGACGGAAATTTAGCAGTCTTCAACAGCAAGAAATATTTTGACGACCCGGATCTTATTTTGCAAGGCTCTTTCCCAAGCGGCGAACAAGCAATGACAGCAAATCCGGTTTATGTTGAAGATTACACAAATGAATATTTCTATGGAAACGGTGGCCTCGAAGGCACTTCCAACTATAGAGAGTCAAAACTTGCAACCAAAAAGACCTCTGCTGGTGTTTCTGGAAGAGTGATAGGAAAATTTTATTTTAATGAACCAAATCCAGCAGCCATAAAGTATTTTGATGGCGAACAGGCAGAAACAAAACAATTATCACAAGGTGAGACTTTAAAGTTTAATTTATTAACAAGAGACACCTTCATAGAAAAGTTCAATAACTATCAATCTATTGTCAACCCCATTTATCAAGATTTACGACAGTCTGTCGATAGTTTGGCATCAACATATATTAATAAGCCAGAGGCAAATCTTAATGTACCGGACAATATTATACAATTAGAAAAAGTAGGGAACACAAATTATTTGAGAGCCGTCGACTCTAGTGGGGACGAAAAAAGCCTTTACTTTGAAGAGATTAATATTCGCGTTCCAATCAGAATGACGGTAGAGAAAGGAAAAGCAGACGGAGATATCTTCTCTAGTGATGAGTACACCAAAACTAAAAATGGTATCACATATCAAGATGATGGCAACACATTAGGCTTTATTTACACAAAACCGATAACAGTGGTAAGGGTATATTATGTGGAGGAACTTGGTCAAGACTTTTTAAATGAAGACGAAGAATACTACACCGCATTTAATGGCCTCACAAGCACCAACGGACAAATAACTGAAGAAACAAGAGTCTGTGAGATATTTGAAAACTTTAAATATGGAATGCGAGCATCTTTTAATATATACACTGAAACAGTATCCGCAGGATCCGCAGAACATAAGATATTCCAATATTTGAGCAACCTGATAAGTTTTGGAGATATACCCCCTCTTTTATATTATTATCAGAAGCAATACCTAAGCAAGATCCGAAAAGGAGACTTCTCAGGTCTTGCGAATTTCGCAGATGCTTTCCAAAACCCGGAGATACTGGGGGGAAACATATTTGATAAAAACTTAGGCGGGGCAGTTGTACTTCCATTAGTAAGTTCAGAATTAACATTTTCAGATATAAAAAATGATGAAGATGCACAATTTCCATTTAGTGGTGACAGACTAAAAGATGTTTTCAAAAACTTCCCGTGCCATAAGGATCAGTCTTTAACGAGTCCAGCACATGAATACGTCAGCACAGAAAAACTGTATGGTGCAATCGCAGGCAACAACTTATTTTGCAACATCAACAGAGATAAAAAATTGAGAGATTTCTTTAGATGTGGAATGAAAATTCAAAACTTCCTTTCCTTTATTACCTTACAAACAAAGTCTAAAGTACAAAAGAGTTATACCACATATGGTATCGACACTCAGTTTAAAACTACTAAAGATACAATACAAAAACTAACTGATACTATAATTAGGGATAGAGACGGAGACGATATATAATGGCTTCTGGAATATCAGTAAAACTACCTTTGACGCTTGATGTTAATGATGGCGCGTACACAATGAACAAAACAGTTGTTGAAAGTGTTAAACAAAATTTAAAGAACTTGCTCTTGACTGCACCTGGGGAACGAATTATGGACCCAGAGTTTGGAGCAGGATTAAGAAACTTGTTTTTTGAAATGAACGATGGTCTGACAGCAGACGTAGTTCGTTCTAAGATATACGAGCAGGTTTCTGTTTATTTACCATTTATAACAATACTAGAGATCAACATAATAAGTGCAGAAAACGCTGGCGTGCTATCCGATATAAGTCCAAACACAATGTCAGTTAAGATTGTATACCACATTCAGCAGATCAGCGCGTCTGATACATTAGACATAAAATTTTGATTTAACTAATTAATTTGTATTTGGAGAAATAAATTCCTATGGCCAGAAAAGACATTCCGATAAGATATACTAGTCGTGATTTTGAAAGCATCAGAAACGATTTAATCGATCATGTAAAGCGATATTACCCAGACAGTTATAAAGACTTTAATGAGGCTACCTTCGGGGCTATGATGCTCGATGCAGTCGCTTATATTGGCGACATCTTATCTTTTTATACAGATTATCAAGCAAATGAATCGTTTTTTGAAACAGCGATTGAGTATGATAACGTATTAAAACAAGCAAGACAGTTGGGGTACAAATTCAACTATAGTTCCTCCTCAACCGGAAAAGTCGACATATTCTTGACGATTCCAGCAAACGATAATGGTATCGGTGTAGACACGACTTACCTGCCACTATTGAAGAGGGGTACAACAATGTCCGCTGGCTCTAGCACATTCACACTGATGGAGGACGTAGACTTTACTGACCTAGATGCTATCGATATAGCAGTAGCAAGTGTTAATTCTTCCACTGGAACACCCGAATATTATGCTGTTCGCGCAACCGGACGAGTTATTTCTGGGCAAATGGCTTCCATGCAGAGAGAAGTCGGTGATTTTAAAAAGTTTTTTAGAATAGAGATCGACGAACCCAATGTTACAGAGATCGTTTCGGTAATGGACTCCGAAGGTCATGAGTATATGGAAGTTGAGAACTTGTCTCAAAACGTTGTATACAAGGCTATAAAAAGCAAGAGAAGTGACAATAACTTGGCACCGTACCTCTTGAAGCCTTTCATCGCGTCTAGAAGGTATGCCGTCGAAAGGTCCCGTTTTACCACAACAATCCAGTTTGGCCACGGCACAGACAGTGAGATTAAAAATCCATCTGTTGCAGACCCAAGTGATGTTGTATTACAAGTTCACGGTAGAGACTATGTTTCGGATGCATCCTTTGATCCTGCTAAATTAAATCAAACCGATAAGTTTGGCATCGCTCCTTCAAACACTACATTATCTATTTCATATAGAATAAACAGTTCGGATAACGTAAATGCAGCAGCAGGGGCTGTTTCCCAGGTTGATAATGCAATATTACAGTTTGATGAGAATCAGAGTCTTGCATCGGATAAGGTACAAACAATTATAGGCAGCATTGAGGTCACTAATGAAGACCAAATTGTAGGCGACGTGTCCGTACCAACAATCCAGGAATTAAAAATACTCGCCAAAAACCATTTTGCAACTCAGAACAGAGCAGTGACTAAACAAGACTACACAAGCCTTGCTTATGCAATGCCTAGTAAGTTTGGTTCAATCAAGAGAGTCAGCGTTTCACAAGACGTGGACTCCTTTAAAAGAAACTTAAATCTATATGTTTTGGCGGAAGATATCAATGGTAATTTGACTTTAGCCACCGATACTATAAAAGAAAACTTAAAAACTTGGTTAAATGATTATAAAATGGTAAATGACACTGTTGACTTGCTGGATGCGAATATTGTTAACATCGGTATTAACTTCTCTGTAATCGGGGAGCGCAACACAAATACAGTTGACTTATTATTATTATGTAAGAATAGATTGTCTGAACTTTATACACAAAAATACAACATTGGAGAACCTTTTAACATCTCTGAGATATATCAGGTGCTCAATAGAGTAGAAGGTGTTGTAGATACAACGGATGTCTCAATAACACAAAGGACAGGCACAGGCTATTCTAACATATTTTATGATACAGAAGAGAATCTATCAGTTGACGGAAGAATGTTACTGGTACCTAACGACACAGTATTAGAAATAAAATACATCTCATCTGATATCACAGGGCAGATTGTAGGAACACTAAATCAGGATCCTTCTTCAAGCTCAACAGGAACAGGCACTTTCTAAACAATGACTATTAAAAGATACATAGCAGACGCTGACAACACTATCACTAATTCGTTTAAAGCGAATTTATCCACCCGAGCAACCGGTTCTAATATGGGCCTGTCGGACTCCGTAGAAGTCTTTTCTATTTTCGGCCAAGCCTCGGGAAGTACTGCGGGATACTCCCAGGAACTCTCCAGGATCTTGATGCAGTTCCCGATTAGCGATATTTCTACAGACAGAACAAATGGCATAATTCCAGAAAGCGGAAGTGTTTCTTTTTTCTTAAGAATGCATAACGCCAAACACCCATTTACAACTCCAACAAACTTTAATTTAGTTGTACACCCAGTTCGTGAATTGTGGGAAGAGGGTTATGGATTAGATATGGATGAGTACAAGGACCTCACCTATGATGGTTCCGGCTCAAACTGGCTACGCAGAGCAACAAGTTCCGCTGGCGTATTAAGTTGGTTAAAACCGGGCGGTACGCATTATGGCCATGAAAACCCTCCAACAACCTATACTGTAAACTTTGCGAAGGGCACAGAAGACATGGAGGTTGATATCTCTGAATTGGTAGAGCAATGGATAAAAGGCTCTGGCGGTGGCGGTAAAACAAATTATGGAGTTTTGGTAAAACTTACCGGCTCTCAAGAAGGTTACTCAGCAGTCACAGGTGACTCAGAGATCGTGACAAATACAACTGGTTCAAAGACATCTTTCTATACAAAGAAATTCTTTGCCAGAGATAGTGAATACTTCTTTAAAAGACCATGCATTGAAGCAAGATTCGATGAGTCGACTAAGGATGACAGAGGAAACTTCTATTATAGTAGTTCTTTAGCAACTGCTGACGCGAACACAAACACGTTGTATCTATACAACTATGTTAGAGGCAAATTGACCAACATACCTGGAGTTGCAACAGACTATTCGGGAGAAGTATATGTTTCCTTTTTCTCGGGCAATGTAGATAACACTGCGATTTCGACCACTCACGGCCCAATACAACTAGTAAATACCACTGATTTTGTACAGTCAGGGAACCCACACTGTGTAACTGGTGGTTATGTGTCAACTGGTATTTATTCAGCCTCTATTGTGCTAACAGGTGCCGCAACGCCACTAACAAGAATATACGATGTGTGGTTCACCGGAAGTTTGGATACAAGATCATCTGAAAAAAATGATGCGGTTCGTTTCCACACAGGTTCATATGATCCGAACACTCTTGATAGTTCTCCAATTTATAAAACGCCAACGTACTCAAGTAAGATAACAAACTTGAAGACAAACTATGGCCCGAATGAAAACACGAGGTTCAGACTTTTCGTCCGCGAAGTGGGAGAAGACTATAACATATATACCAAGGCCACGAATGAGATAGAAAACCTCATTGTAGAAGATGCGTACTACAGAATTTATAGAGTAACAGACGATCTAGAAATTATAAATTTTGGAACAGGTTCTCTAACCCCTGGCGCAGAAGAGGCAAAAACCGACTATACTAGATTGTCATTTGATGTCTCAGGAAATTACTTTGATTTCGATACTTCTCTTCTAGAGAGCGGATATTCTTACGGTATTAAGTTTGCATATTATGACGGAGAAGGATACTTAGAACAACCAGATGTTTTCAAGTTTAGGATTGTAGATAAGACATGAGTTTAAAAGATCTATTCAAGCAAGGGAAGTCAAAAGTTCTTGTTGCGAAAAGCATTGAAGAAATCGGCACCGAAGCCGAGTCGGAAAGATATGTTTACGAAAGGTCAGAAGAAAGAAAAAGAACTATTCCACATATAGATTTTTCTAATCCAAAAAACTTTGCTAAATTTGGTTCAGCAGAAGAATATTATGCTCAGTCAATATCTAGAATCTACAACACTTATCCCTATGATGGGTCTCGTTACGAGAAACAAGCCTGGGAGAATAGTTCTTCATACCTTGATCTCTATATCTTAGAAGAGTTGTATCCTAGAACAAACGGGTACGCCATCTTCTCCCCAGACAGTTCAGGAAACGGTTGGGGTAATAAATCTGCTACAATCGGCGCTTATGACAAATCTTCAGATTTAGAATATATTTTTCTAAAAGGTGGTCCAAACCCAAATCACGATGACACATCGGTTCAGAAAGCCTTTCCGAACATAGAAACTAGACGATCCGGTAATGTCGGCGCAAACCTACTTGACCTCTCGGTTAACAGGGAATCCAACTTAAAGTTTGACGGTGCTGAAGGTAACACAGTAGAGTTCTGGTTGAAGAAATCACAATTTTTGTCTGATATTAACGCTGGTGGTTATGAGGTAGTATTTGACTCTTATACAACAAGTAGTGTCTCTTCTTCTGTTAATTATGCACGTTTGAGAGTCGAGTTAACAGGAAACACATCTGCCTCACCATTCCGTGTCACATTCATGTCCGGTACAAACGGCCTCCACAGAGAGACCATCGGTGATGTGACTACATCTTCTGTTGGAGACAACAACTGGCACCACTATGCGTTTGTTCTCAAAAATACTGGTTCTTTAGGCCCAGTTTCCAGCAATAAACCACCTGTTTCCCAGAACAACAGAAAAGATATCCAAATTGATTTTTATGTCGATGGTACCTATAACGCCACCGTCGTCACAGGCTCTTCTATTGGCTATGTAAGCGGCGGAATGGTGGCTACCGTAGGTGCACTCGCTGCATCCCCTTCCGGAGCAGCAGGCGGCACTATAGAAGCAAATATACCTACTTTTTCAAGCACTTCCGACATGCAGAAGATGAGAGGGTATGGTAAACTTTCAGGATCCCTAGACGAAGTAAGATTCTGGAAGGAAGAAAGAACAGCCAGACAAATTGGACTGAACTGGAAGAGCGCACTTGGAGCGGGGACAAACTTAGATGAAGCAAATACACAACTTGGAGTGTATTACAAATTTAATGAAGGTATAACACAGACAGCAAGCGTAGACTCGAATGTTTTAGATTATGCCGGTAGAGTTACAAATGGTGATTGGGTAGGTTACGAAGCCGCCGCAAGATCCACAAACTCAGCAATCGTTGAATCGAGTGCTTCTGCGGAAGAATTTAAAGATCCGATTGTATACTCTTTTCACCCTGATGTAAAAAGTCTTAAAGAAAGCAAGGAGTTAGAGGGTCGAGTATATGACTTTGAGAACCCCGGTGGCTTCTATCGAACATTCCCAGATTGGATGTTAGCAGAAGATTCTGAGACAGAAGAGGGACTTTTAAAACTAACCCAAATCATGTCAAGTTATTTTGACACCCTGTATCTTCAATTAAAACAATTACCGTCATTAAAAGACGTGCAATACGTAAGTTCCAGTATTGGAGCCACAGGAAGTTATAAACCTCTTCCTTTTTCAGAGAGAGTGTTAGAATCTAAAGGATTCTTGACATCCGAGATTTTTGCTGATGCAACTATATTAGAGCAGTTCTTAGACAAGGACGATCATAAGTTGTTTACAGAAAAACTGTCAGATGTTAAAAATCTTATTTATCAGAATGTTCATAACAACTTGGTAAATATTTACAAAACAAAGGGTACTGAAAACGCATTTAGAAACTTTATTAGATGTTTTGGTGTTGATGATGAAGTAATTCAACTCAACGCTTATGCTAACAATCAGGTATTTGAACTTAAAGACAATTATCGTTACCGTTCGGAAAGAAAGAATTACATCGATTTTAACACTTATGGCGATTCCGATGCTGTTGTGTATCAGTTTAAGTCAGGTTCAAACAGTTCAGGGTTCATATCTGCATCGCAAGCATTGTTTTATGAGCACGGTACAGCCCAGACTTTTGAGTGTGAGGTAATTACACCTAAGCCGACAGACCCCAGAGTTAAAAACGCTGCTTTTTATAACAGCCTAAACTCTTCTGTATTTGGAGTTCAACAAGTAAACTACAGTGCAAACGGTACTGTAAATGAGGCGGATACAAGTTTCGAATTGGTTGCTGCTGATGACTATGCGAACTTTCAAGTCTTTCTTGAGAGAGAAAATATTGGTTCAACAACAGCAAAATTTGTTTTAACTGGCTCAAACGCTAGTGGTTTCACAAGTTTGACGAGTTCTCTCTATAGGGAAATGTACGACAACAGAAAGTGGAATTTGGCTGTAAGGGTTGTTCCAAATGGCCACCCATTTGTCAACACAGTTTCAGGCTCTACAGACAATAAAGGATACAAAGTTGAATTTTACGGCGTAAACTATGATGCGAACACTATTCGAGATAGTTTCTACTTAACCGCTTCTCTTGCCACGAAAACAGGAGATTCTGCACCACTCGACACAAGAGGGGATAATTTCTTAAAGAACGGCAAAAGAATGTACGTCGGTGCTCTTAGGACAAACTTTACAGGTACACTGGTAAGCGGATCTGATTTAAAAGTGTCATCGACAAGAGCCTGGATGGACTACATAACTAATGATGAGGTGAACGCACATGCGATTGACGCATCAAATATTGGTACACTCCACCCTTACCGTTCTGCCTATCTCTTTGAGAACTCTTCCTCCGCGCCACCGATATCAAAGGCATATCAAGGGAACAACCAATACGTTCCAGCAATGAAAACGCTTGCGCTTAATTGGGACTTTAAAACACTTACAGGTTCTTCTCCTGCTGGTACCTTCTCTGTGGTGGACTTTGCGTCTGGTTCAGCAGAAGACTTTGATAACTATCGCTGGTTAGGCAACATTGTTAATATGCAACACCCCGGACAGGGAAAATATTTCAGAGCCAGTGAATCAAATGTTGTTGACACAAATTATGTGAATTCAGCAAAGCAACAAGAACCAGAATCCATCACTGGCCTTGACATGATTAACTCCTTGTCTCGTGATGATGTGCAGTTTACTAGAGAATCTCGCCCAATAAGTTACTATTTCATGCTTGAGAAAAGCATGTACAAGGCTATTACCGAGCAAATGCTTAATTTCTTTGCGACAGTAAAGGATTTCAATGATTTAATCGGAAGTCCAGTTAATCGTTACAGACAAGAATATAAATCTATGGAGAAGATCAGACAACTTTTCTTCGAAAGAGTAGACAACACTCCAGATTTAGATAAGTATATTGAGTATTATCGATGGCTTGACTCATCGATTGGTGAGATGGCGGAACAATTGTACCCAGCATCAGCCGGTCATGCTCAAGGTTTGAAGACTATAATTGAGAGTCACGTATTAGAAAGAAACAAATATAGACATCAACTTCCATCAGTGGAACAGGCTAGAAATTATGACAGACTATTAACAGAAGAAGATCAGAGACTCCTGCAAATTCAACAGATGCAGGATGCTGCTTCTGGCGAGTACGGAACCCAACTTCAGCCACAAACTGCAAGCCCACTTAATATTAATAAATCTTTTAATTGGTGGAGCCTAAAGGCAGACCGTACAAACACTGCTGAGATCACTTCAGGTGATGCCACAGTAGATAAGAATAGAGAACAAATACGAAGAGTTATAGCAAACGGGGAAACCCTTGCTCTAGGTGCCGCCTTCTATAGAAGAGGTACAAAACAAAGTTTAAACGATGAATATAACTCACCCTCGATTAAGGGAGCACCAGTTGTAAAGGTCACCACTGCTATAGCAGGAGGCTCGAACTCTTCCAGAGAAAGCAGTAATCAACTTATAAAGCCGGGTGTTGTTATAGAAGCAGGTTCGATAACATACCTCAGATCAGACCAAGTGCCAGACACTGATGATATTACCGCAAACTCAACAAGATTCCCAAAGATTAAAGTACAACCTAAAATTAACGCTTTCGATGAATCGGAAGCAGAGAGTAGGCAAGTAAAGACGAGAGGTGGTCTTCCTTCTGTCTACAGTGGTAGTGCTGGACTGGTTTTCTCTAACGTACACCAATATGTTGCTCATGGCACGGAACAACCTATGCAAAGTCCTTTTGTAAAGAAATACGTTGGTGGCTATGGCGATAGAAGTGTTCCAATTAGTTCTGGATCACAAAACGAAAACTCAAGACTAGAAAGATTTAGAATATCCGCGCCCGCTAGTGATCTAGTTGCTTCAACTGCCGCTTCTTTGGCTGATATTTTAACATTAGCTGGCTTCAGCGATAATGATAAATTTACAGTTAACATACCCTCCGCCATGGGAGGCACCGGCACAGATATAACTATCAAAATGGTGGGTGGAACCCCATCAGACGCCACCTCGAACCAAGTAGAAATTAGCACAGCGGGAACCGCCGCCGCAATTCTTGCCCGATTTGTTATTGCTATTGCTGGAGGCACTCCGTCGCCCTCCACCTCTGTCGCATATGGAGCGGGATCCGGCGATGTAACTAATGGTGTGGCAGGCATTACCGCCGCCCTCGGGACCAGCCCGACGCTAACTGTAACTGCAACTAATACGGGACGAGCAGGAAATGACATTATTTTCACAGATGTTGTGGGAACAATGGTCGCTGGTGGATCCCACGGATCATCCCCGGCCTATCTGATCGGCGGCACCGGCGGCGATGTTTATATTTACCCCCCAACCAAGACAAACGCCGGCGTTGAGAACTTACACTTACCTAGAACCGATATCAGTAAGGGGACTAGAAGGGTCTATAATACAAAAAACCTATTACAAACAACCGCTTCCGCAGATCAGAAGACGACTGTGCTTGGAAATTATGATGCAAATTATCAAGTTGTACAA
>TARA_R110000765_G_scaffold323997_2_pt1 | contig 27891 bp, 42 predicted proteins | sample TARA_R110000765 | Tara Oceans TARA_R110000765 (sample SAMEA4398168) | marine metagenome | biome: Polar Biome; feature: [MES] marine water layer (ENVO:01000295) within the mesopelagic zone...; material: water (ENVO:00002006), including particulate matter (ENVO:01000060) such... | reverse complement strand
TGGGCCACAAAGCTCGGTGGCCTGCTCGATGAGTCGGGCGTGCAAGTCTGTTTCATCGACGTAAATGAGGCATGGCAGAATTGGGTCACGGGATCTGAGCCTACGCCCGACGATGTCTATACCTATGTTATTCAGCCTTTCCTGGCCGGATACGGCAAGCTGACTATCGCGCTGCGCTCTGCACCGTACTCGGGCGAAACGTGCGAAGGCTTCAATCTGTGGGCCGGGGATGTCATCCAGAAGCATGGTCATCGAGGGCACTACCCGCAAGACCACACGTCCGCCGTGCGACATGCTCGCGGGGTGTGGTATTCGGAAAGAGGGGGAGTGCAGATACCTGATAAGCGCCTCGGCGTGGAGAGCGAGCCTGTGGGACCGGGAGCGTCCGTCAATACGCTCGACGGAGAAGAAGCCCTAGCGCTGCTAGCCGTGGCGAATTTCGTGGGCGGATTTGCGTACGTCTACCACTCAAGTCGAGGCGTGCGCTGGTGGGATGGGCCGATTCAACAACAGCCAGGGTTCCTGTCGTCTCCGCGTGTAGTGAACTATCTTCCTACTGACCTCATGAGCAGATACACAACCATCCTGCACGGGGGGCTGTCTGAAAGCCCGCTCACGGATGCTGATGGGTTCCCAGACGAGAATCGGGTGGACTCCGTTGTAACGGCAGATGGTCGACGATTCGTCACGCTCGTCTACGGTCAGAATGGTTACACGCGCCTGCTTGCTCGCGTGGCGGTGCGGTTCTCGGTTATTACGCCAGACACAGGGGACTCACATCGCTTCACCTTGCGCCCGGGTGAGACGCTCGACATCGACTACAGGGCTGGTCGCGTGTTGGTTGGGGAGGTGCTGTAGTGACGCCAAGCCACGGCGTGACGTGGCGCTTTCCGATGAAGGCGTGCCGTGTTTATGACGCGGATACCCTTATGGATGTGAGTCTTGACCTTGGCTTCGGTCTTTCCATTTCCATCACCGCACGGCTTTACGGGATCAACGCGCCGGAAGTTCGCGGGCCTGAACGTAAACGCGGCATCGTTGCGAGAGAGTGGCTTCAGGCACGACTTGATCTCGCTACTGACGTGATGATTGAAACGCGACCCGTTGGTGAGCGAGCGGTGGGGAAATACGGGCGATGGCTAGTGGTCATCTGGGCTGACGGAGACAACATCAATGAAGCACTCATCGACGAAGGGCACGCCGTCCAAGCCGATTACTAAGCACGTCATCGTGCGCGACATGAAGGAATTGATCGCGTTGTTCGGACATGAGTTCCACGAGCAGGTGTCTAAATTAGCACCAACTCAAATGGGGATATTCGATGACAACATCGAACGGCGACTGGACAGAGATGAAACGGCTCGTGCTGGCACGGATGGACGACTATCAACAAAAGTTGGACGACCTTGACGACACGGTGGCCGAGATCAATACGCGACTGGCAGTGATTGCTGATCGTGACGCTCGGGAGTTATTGCTAGCCAAGAGTGCCAGTATGAAGATCGCTGGCGTCATCGGCGCAGTGGTGTCGGCTGTCGTCGCGGGACTTGCAGGATTTCTCGGTATGAGCGATTGATTGCTCGTTCCACGTGAAACACTAAACACCGCCGATGGGTAGGCATAGTTGTCACCATATTGATTATATTATAATCACATTTTGGTCTGTTAGATTCTCAAACGATCAACGCTATGACGACTCCGTTCTTTTGTGACGCCTGCCAAACGTGGATTCCACGCAAGCCGGATAGCAACCTATTCGGAGATCAGGTATCTGAGAAGATCGTCGTTGGTGGGATATGCCAAGCGTGCTGTGCCGATGGATGGGACTATGACATCCATCGAAAGGCCGCGATTCTTCACGATGAAATATAAGTTGTTCGTAGTTTGATTTTATTAAAGGCCACAATTCGCCTCACGGTGCCAAGGTGCTAAGTCCACTGCCGTTCAACGACAACCTGCGGCGGGCACCGTGAGGTGATTCATCCATGCCTATAGCTACGCACATTGACACGATCTTGTCTGACGTTCTTGACCGTGAGGGTTGGCCGACCTATGCGGTTCACCCAAATGACAAGGGTGGGCCGACGAAGGGTGGCATCACACTGCGGACGCTAGAATCATGGCGTCGTAGGAGATGTACTCGCGCAGAGTTGCGACGACTGGAGAAGGACGAAGCACTGCTGATCTTGCATCGTCTGTATGTCGACGCGAATGGCATTAACAAGCTGACAGACGTTTTGTTACAAGCACAAGTGATCGACGACGCGGTGTTGTCCGGCCCGTCGTTGGCAGTGAAGGACTTACAGCGCACGCTAGACACCGTTAGCGTCGACGGCATCATCGGTCCACAGACTCTCTCGGCCATCGCCATGAACGACGTTGAGATGCTCGGTCGACGGCTCGCAGTGACGCGCACTCTGCGACTCGCACGACACGTGCAGACGCACCCCGATCAATTGGTTTTCCTCGCCGGGTGGCTGACGCGGACGCTCTCGTTCTCGGTCTGAATTCACAAAAGAGCGAACGCTGCGTCATTTTTGATGGATTTTCTCGCCCGCTTAACTCGTTCAGAATCAACAGTTTAACCGGAACAAAAAAATTATCTTGACTCCTCTGTCTGAATTGAGACCGAGGAACAGAATCACTCACAATTTATTCACATTAAAGATGATAAACGTGACACAATCGTGTCTCGTTGTTCTTTCAAAAGTGAATACGTCGAATAACCAAGTGGCGCTAGCTGAGTGCGGTGGCCGCGTTCGACGTTCGGGCAACAGCGACGAAGCACGCGACTGAGAATCGGGAGTCGGTGACAGCGAGCAAGCAGAAGCATCCCATGAGATGAATGCGCAACGCATCACTGTTCGACACAGAACGCAGCCGAGACGCGACGCCCGCTGAGACAACAGCAAACATGCACAGCAAGTCAGTGACTGCGGAACGTTGGCGCACGAACGAGATGAAGGCAATTGCTGTTGGACCCGTTCACGGACGAAGCATCCCATGCGATGAAATCCTGAGTGAGCGACCGACAGACGTGCTGAGTCAATGATTGAGCGCGCATGATGTCGACACGCGAGAGCGGACGGACATCAAACGCATCGACCATCAATGATTCAACACCGTGACTGAGGAATCTCAAAGTCGTCAACGCTGAAACGCAGTGAACATCCTGAGTCCTAGCGGATTCCAGCACACGGGTCGTTCGAGGAGGTCGAGAGACCGAAGACGACTGGGGGTGGCCTACCGAGCGAGGCGAAAGTAAATCTGGCGTGATAAGTGACAATCGTGGCTGTGTCGCACCTGCCTGAACGTTGTTCCTGTCCTCGGCGTCCTGCCGAGGACAGATTAGAACGCTCAGACCCACTCGATGATTCGTATGCGGTCAATGAACCGCGAAGGAGAAGACGATGAGATGGATCAGATTAGAACCCAGACTCGCAATCTACTTGCGAGATGATCTCACCTGCGCATGGTGTGGTCAGTCAGCACGCGATGGCGTTGAACTCACGCTGGATCATTGCAAACCTCGCAACAAGGGTGGCGACAACAAGCCGTCCAATCTTGTGACCTCGTGCTTCACGTGCAATTCAAGTCGAGGCGAAAAGTCGCTTTCCAAATTCAGCAAAATAGCAGCCAAAAAGAACGTTAGCCGAATAACACCGAAACGCATTTTGTCCAACATCGCGTCGAACCGTCTACGTCATCTCGATAAGCATCTAGCCCAAGCGAAACGTTTGCTCTCGCACCCTGCTGTCGCTGAGACGGCGATGCTGTCGGCTATCGCGTCACTCACTAACTAGTCAATGCGGTCAACGACCGCGAAGGAGAGAGAACAATGATGAAGCAAGTGAAGAACACGGTTCGAGGCGAACTCGTCATGATCGGCAAGTCGGTGTATGTGCGAGACGACTACATGCGGGAGTACAAGCTCTACATGCTGACGCGATGGGATGACACCAGCCGGTCAAGACTAGTCAAAGGGTCGAAGCTTGTCGAGGTCGACTTCACTTTTTAGTTACTAACAAGAGGGGTGACGAGATCATCTCAATGCGGTCAATGAACCGCGAAGGAGAAAGCAATGAGCAACGCAACGACCATGACCGAGGAAGCCGCAACGCAATTCGAAGCCTCCGAGAAGGACTCCTACCAGCAAGCTATCGACCGTGAAAAGGTGCTTATCGATGCCAGAGACATCGCGTATGCGTTGGCGTCCGACGCGGAATTCGAGACTCGACTCGCCAAACGCGCATTGGACATGGCGAAGAGAACATATGAGTTGGCTGTAGTTAACGAAGAAACTCTCATCAATACAAAGGAAAACGCCATCGAGGAATGCGAGGAAGCGGCGTTTCAAACTCGCTGTGAATTCCTGTTAGCTTGTCAGAACGTTATTCATTCTTAGCATTCATTTCATGTGGTCAACGACCGCGAAGGAGAACATCATGACAAGTCTCTATACAGTCAAAAATTACGAAATCATCCCAAGCGAACGTGACGGCGACGACGGCTTAGAGGTCACTGTTTACAGAAACGAAAAACGTCTTGGCACATATACTTTGCCGCCAAGCGACAGCGCATACCGTTTTACGTTCCGCCGGTGGCAAGACATGCCTGATAGCGATTGGAAACGTCTTGTCGATGACGCATGGGACGCCGATCAGCCGAAGGGCGGCAAGAGACCTAAGGCTTACGATCATTTAGTCGTGGGAATGCTCTTGGAACCAATCATCGAAGAATACGAGCAGGCGATGAGGACGCGCCAAGACGAAGAGTTCGTTCTATGTGACGTGTGCGGCTATGACGTTGATGGGGACGACCCAGCATATGCGTGCACCTGCCAGTGCCGCGAGGCTGAACTGTTGCTCGCCAAACTCGACAAGGAGGACCTTGAGAGGGGTGACGACATCATCCCAGGGCGATCAACGACCGCGAAGGATAAGCACAATGACTGATTTGACAATCCTTGCCAACGAGCTTGATTACGAAGTGACTCTTGCTAAGAAGGAAGTTCTCGCAGAGCTTGACCGACTAATACGCGACCTTGAGCTATCCAGACAGTGCGCATCTAATAATATTCAAACAGGCAATATTTCTGGACTGATTGTTGGTGACTCCGGGGCCAAGATTGACGCGGCCAACGCCAGACTCATCACCGCTACCTTGATGAACCAGATGGTCAGCAACGTCATAGACAATTAGAACCACAACCGCAGCCAAGGTGCTGCAAAGAAGGCATGATGACAACAAGAAAAAAGAGAACAACGTGGTGGGACTTGCTCGACAAGCAGACACGCGAACACGTCAGGAAGGAGGCTGGGGTAAGGTCAGCGGCTGGCTTGAGAAGGACAATCGAGTCACATAACGCAGAAGGCTTCTTCTGCTTCTACTGCCGATTGGCAGCATGGACATTGATTGCGCATCGGCCAGACCTTGATATCCCAGCGCCACTCACGCTCCTCGCTCTGGCAAAGAATCAAACGAACCACCACCATGAGTTCATCGGGCAAGAGTTCGACGACCCGTGCGTTGCGATTGAACGCAGCGGTGAAACGTCTATTTAAGTACTTAAGTACTTAGTACCTAAGAGAGAGAGCGCCAAGCGCTCCTCTCTCTTTTAGTCTTTTATTACGGCAACGACACAAAACCAAATAGGAGGGCATGACGTTCCCAGAACTATCGCTCGACCCGCCTGATGATGAGCCGCCCGAATGTCCTCAGTGCGATGTGCCGCTGTCAACAGCACGTCGTGACTTCGCTGAGTGCGAATCGTGCGGATGGGTGAACGAACCAGATTTCAGTATGGAGGATGACCGGTGAATGATTTCCCAATGATTGCCGTCGAGCTTATAGCTGTCGGCGTGGTGATGACGATGGTGTGTTTGATGATGAACGTAGTGACTGAAGTGCTATGGGGGGGTGACGATGACGAGCAGTGACGATGAAGCGATCAACGGTATGCAGAGAAGCGAAGCGCTGCGACAGGCTGCTGAACTGATCGATTCTGTCGTTGAACTACTAGACAAGACTGGAGGCACGTGCGAGGAGTGTGGATCGACGCGACGATACAACTGGGAAGAGTACCGGGTGGCTATGTCGCTGATTCAGATGCCGCGCAAACTCAGAGAATACGCAAGCAAGTTCGACAACGATATCGTCCACGTACGCTAATCATAGGAGCTTTCAATGAGAGCTAAAACAGAAGACCAAGTCATCAACGCACGCCGTGTGTCCACGCCGCTTATAGCTATTGAGACGCCAGACCCCGGCGCTACGAACACATCATTGTTCAGCGCCATAGAGAAGTTCGACACAGATCGAAAACGTCCCACATCATCGCAATTCCATTGGGACGCAATCAACGGCATACGACCCGTCAACGACACGGCGTCTCAAGCGCTGCCGTCCATGCTGGAACCTGTCGGTGGCGATGCACTAGCCACGGCGCACCCAACACAAGCGCTGACTGTGCTTGCGCTCGCCCCGCGCAATGCGTTCGTCGTCATGGCGAACGTCCACTTATATTGGGAAGCCGCAAGGCTTGACCCGAGTGTTGTTCAAGCCATCTGGAATCTGCGAGACGTATACAAAAACAATGGACGCACACTTGTGATGACGATGCCAGAGTGCTTGTTACCGGCTGAACTACGTCACGACGTGGTGGTCTTTGCTGAGGCGCTGCCGCAGTGTGACGACTTCAGACCGATCATCAAGACGTTACACAAGAACGCCGGACTTGATGCGCCTTCATCAGAGGTCATGGACGCAGCGGTTCACGCGCTTGCTGGACTTGCGACACAGCAAGCGGAGCAGGTTGCTGCGATGTCGTTACGTATCTCTGGGCTCGACATGGTCGCTATGCGCAAACACCAGAGAGACACGATCAAGCAAACACCGGGCGTGAAGGTCTGCGACGGCGACACGACCTTTGACCAGTTGCGTGGACTGGGTTCGATATCTGGATTCGTTCGTAGCGTCATCAACGGCAAACGACCGCCACGTGCGTTCGTCTTCATTGACGAGATCGAGAAAATGATGGCGGGCGCGTTTGGCAACGACTCATCAGGCACGTCACAAGAGCAGCACGGTTACATGTTGCAGTTCATGGAAGACAACGACGTGGATGGGTGCATCCTGGTCGGCGGTCCAGGGACCGGCAAGACGGCATTCTGCCAAGCGAGTGGAAACGAAGGCAACTGCTGGACGCTATCTGCTGACTTCGGTGCTATGAAGGGTTCACTCGTTGGCGAGACGGGACAGATGACACGCCGAGCGTTCGACGTAATCAAAGCCATCGGACAAGGGTCACTGTTCTTCATCGCTACCTGCAACAACATTGATTCGCTGCCGCCTGAACTACGGCGACGGTTCAAGCAAGGGACGTGGTATGTCGAGATGCCTGACGCAGCGGCACGCAAGTCGCTCTGGAAGTTGTATGGGAAGAAGTTCGACGTGAAGGCGACCGGCGTGGACTTCGACGAAGGATGGACTGGGAGCGACATCAAAAATTGTTGCCAGACTGCCGACCGGCAGAACATGACGGTCAGGCAAGCATCACGTTTCACCTGTCCTGTAGCGAAGTCGAGTCCAGAGGTCATCCGTAAGCTGCGACGGTTGTCGCATAACCGATTCCTCGATGCGGCAAAAGGCGGAACGTATCAGGACACCACCGCATCATCAGATGACGACAGCACGATGGTTGTCGTCAGTGATGCCTCATCCGACCGCATGTTCGACATGGACGAATCCTAAAGGGGAAACAATGAGCCACGTAGCAAACGTCGAAGTAGAGATCAACGACCTCACCGCACTCAAAACGGCGTGCGGGAAACTGGGACTGACATTCTTGGAAGGGAAGCGGACTTACAAGTGGTTCGACAAATACCTTGCTGATTCGGACGTAGGTCGTCAGACGGTAGAGGATGGATTCAAGCCAGAAGACTTCGGCAAGAGCGAACACGCCATCAAGGTGCCGGGTTCCGAATACGAAGTAGGCGTTGTCAAGAATCCAAGCGGCAACGGCTACCGTTTGATCTATGACGAGTATGGGTCGCAGGGACAAGCGATCACCAAACATCTCGGCGGCAGGCAATTAACGAAGCTCAAGACTGAGTATGGCGTGGCACGTGCGACACGTCACTTGCAACGGAGCGGCTATCGTGTCGCACGTCGCATTCTCGCTAACGGAACAGTCAAACTCACGGGAGTTAAATAATGCGGTGCTGCATATGTGACGAAATCATCCATGACCCGTATGGCTTCAACGCGCAGCCTGTTGCGGATGGTCGATGCTGCGAGTCTTGCGACAACGGCTTGGTCATACCGGAACGATTCAAGCAACTAGTCTTTCGGACACATGCGGACGAAACGAAACGCATATTCGCTAAAGTAACAGCGCCAGTGCCAACAACGCTCGCGCGATCAAATGACAACGAGACGTCGCATATAGCGGCACGGTCAATCAACCCCACCGTAGGGATGTGGCGCGTGCTGTCATTCTTCAAAGAACAACGGCCGGATGGCAAGACCGGTGAATGGACAGACCGCGATGGGAACATCGCATACGCAGAAGTGTACGGTGGTGCAGAGGGCACATTCCGCAAACGTCGCAACGATCTGGTCACACAAGGGTTCGTCAGAGATAGCGGTCGGCGCGAACATGGCAAGCGTCACACGGTATGGGAGTTGACGTATAAAGGGGAACTGCAAGTCACGCTTCACAAAGCGACGGGGGTGACGTTATGAGGCAGATAGAAGTAACCATCGACACGGACGGGAATATCGAAGTCTCCACATCTGGATTCGCTGGCGCTGAGTGCAAGAAGGCAACGGCTGATCTGGAACGTCAACTTGGCAAGGTCACTGACGATACGGTGACTGCTGAATATCACAATCGACCGGCCATCACGATCAAGGCGAGGAGCTAATGGCTACCATCACGATCCAAGGCGGTCGCATGGCGTTCATTTATACCGACGACCTCGCACCTCTGCTCGGCGAAGGCGATGCGACGGTGCAACGGGTCAGCCACGTAGAGCCATCGTGCGCTGATGGTTCGCACGGCTGGACGGCTGACATGTCACCGGTCAACGGTCCCGTGCTTGGACCGTTCGCATCTCGTGCCGAAGCACTTGACGCCGAACACGTTTGGCTTCAGCAAGAACGAGGTTTGTAGTGGCAAAGCAAACTGGACCGTTCACCGTGCTTGGTCGTTTCAACAGCACGCGCAACCCCGAGAACATCTACGTGGTGAAAAGGCATCACGACATCGCAGAGACAGACAGCAAGCACATCAGTTGCAACTGTCCAGGTTGGCGCTTCTCGCCAAAACGCAATAACGGAAACTATACGTGCCGTCATATTGAGTACGTGGAGGATCACGGGAAAGGCACGATAGAGAATCACAAGTACCTTGATTCAGACATCGCTCGTGCGGCTAATAGCCTCAAGAAGTTCAATGAGCCAAAGGCGATACTGGCAAGAGCGTGTCAGTCAGCCAACGTCCATATAGGCAATCATGCGTTCAGGCAGTTACTCGCAGAACTGAAGCCCTACCTGACTGGACCAAGCACCGAAGCAGCGGGTTGGGAATGGCCACGGCCAACATCTCCAACCACCACAACGAACGTCCCCAACGATGACGTGCTTCGCGTCATCACACTCGATTGAGAGGCCACCAACCATGACTATTAAAGAAACAACCGTAACCAATATCGGCGATAGAGCCACTTATCTCGTAATCGACTGGTCATTGCTTGGCACGTGGAAGCGCGTCAATGTGGATCTCACGAATGGGAAGGCACCATCAGAAGTTCGTTCGATGAAGCGACTCATGAAAAGCGAGTCTGTGTCATCAATGAGCAAATTAAAGTATCGAGTAAAAAAATTGTTGGGGACTTATTCGTTGAATTCGTTGTTTAGGCAAGGCGTTTATGTTGTGCCGTTGGAATATGTACAGCACGTAGATTGTGAGCTTCAAGCTGCTTTGCTTGAATTGGAAAATATCAAAAAAACATTGAAAGACGAATGGCAGGACGTGATTGAGGAAGCCAAGGAAAGACTCGGGGACTATTTCGACGCATCTGACTATTGCAGCGCCGAATCGGCGTCGAAACAATTTGCTTTGACTTATCGATATATGCCCATTGATGCTACCCCCGACATTTTGAAGCATGTAGCTGCTGACGTGTACAAGGCCGATCTTGAGCGTTCCAAAAAGGAAATAGAAAAAGAACTCCAAGCGTTTCAAGACAATCTTCGTTTGACGTTGCTTGGCATCATCGACAACATGCGGGCGACGTTGACCAAGCCGGATGGCGACAAGCGCGTGTTTGGAAAGCGATTCTTCAAACGGCTCGATGAGTTTCTTGAAACGTTCAACATGAAGAATCTGAGCGACGATGGTGCTCTTGCGAATGTCGTTGCTCAGTTGCGTGAGGTGTCCAACGGGACAGACGTGATGGCACTGAAGTCGTCGATTGATGTGCAAGTTGCACTCGACACATCACTTCTACGGATCGGCAATGCGATGGCGACGATGCTGCAAGACGAAGGTCGCGCCATAGACCTCTCGTAAACGACGACAGAGCGTCAGACATAGAGATACACGTCTTACGTTGAGTTCGTCCAGCACAGCGCGTCCTGTCGACCCACACGCGCACATCACACCAAACACACGTCATATCTAAACAGAAAGGCATAAGTCAGTGGGAGAAGAAAACACGAGCAAACGTCGAGGTCGCCCGACTCGGTTTCCAGGCAAACCGCACAAGGACCGGCTAACGGTATCGCTCACACGAGCATGTCGTGAACACATCGAGACGTTGTCGCAGCGCATGTCATGCAGTTTGTCGGACGCGGTCGAGTACACAATCTGGCAGACACCGAATATCACCATCACATCTACTGGAGGAACGAATGAATAAGCCAGCCACGGAACTCGCGGTCGTTGAAGCACCGGACATCATGGCAGCGCCAAGCGCTGACGAATTGGAGTCGAACGTCCGTAGGTATCAGGACATGCAGAAGACACTCGACCGTCTGATGCCTGATCAGATCGTCGAGACGGGCACCAATGCTGATGGGACGCCAAAGCTCTTCCGGCGCAAGGGATACTGGAAGGCTATCGCGCAGGGATTCAATCTGAACGTTGCACTCGTGAGCGAGGAACGTCAGGACTACGGTGACGACTTCGGCTACTGCGTTACCTACAAAGCGTCCGACCCGCGCACGGGTCGATTCGCTGATGGTGATGGTGCGTGCTTTGCGAGTGAGAAGGCACAGCGTCGTGGCGGCATCGGTGGCACCGAACACAACGTCAGGGCGCACGCGCATACTCGCGCAACGAATCGCGCAGTCAGCAACCTTGTGGCGTTCGGAGAGGTGAGCGCTGAAGAACTGGAGACAACTGACCGGTCAGCACCACGGCAACGAGCCGTGGCAAGCACAGCCACATCGAACGCGGCACCGTCACGACCGAAGCCAACGCTTGAAGACCACGACGGTCCCGAGAAGATCACTGAGGTTAAGGCGACAAGCGTCTGGAAGAACGGAACGACTGTTCACAAGATCGTCAGCACTCGTCGAGTCTATACATGCCTCGACGATGGTCAGGCGTCGTGCGCTCAAACGTCCATCGACCGAGACTGCGAAGTGGAGATTGAATACGTGGAACAGATCACCAAGCCACGCGACGGAGCAGAAGGCAGACCCTACAACGCGCTGAAGGCTATCGCGCTGGTGGAAAGACCCGTCGAGTCGACATTAGGATCTCCCGTGCTAGCCGAACCTGTTGATGTTACGCCAGACCTTGACGACATCCCGTTCTGATGCGCTGTCCACATTGCGGCAACGATGATCGCCGCATGATCGAACAGGACAGTGAGCGTGGTTGGTACTGCGTCGTCTGTGCCAAAACGTTCACCAGCACGTAGCCATGAAGGGACGCTCACGTCTGAGCGTCCCTTCTCTTCATCGGAGGCATCAATGATCCGCGTCACAGAGTTGCTGCGTTGGGCTGGGGTGACGACACCAATACCCGACACGCCAGCAGTGCGAGCCGCACTCGTGCGAGGCACAGCGGTGCATGAGCATTCGGTCGAGATTGAACCGCACGTTGTCAACGGAACGAACGATGCGTTCGTCACCACGCTACCTCAGCCACTGCAAGGCTACTGCCATGCGGTTGCACGATTCGCGGAACGCTTCACGCCACAATGGGATGAGGTAGAGGTGAGAAAGGACGACCCGAGCATCTGCCTGACCGGTTGTCCAGATCGCGTTGGTCTGATCAATGGTGAGCGAGTCATCATCGACTACAAGACAGGAGGCATGGCAAAGTGGCATCGGTTACAGATCGCGCTGTATCAGATATTGGTTGAACGGTGCGGCGTCAAAGGCGACCGAGCTTACCGCATTGACAAACGTATGAACGTATACCTTGCGGCAGACGGTAGCTTCCGTCTCGACAGCTACCGTAAGCACGAGGACATTCTTGACGCATGGAAGATCATCACGCGCTACCACGAAGTTGAAGTGTTCGGCGTAACCAGAGAGGCCACCAATGAAAATTGAAGCACTGACCAAACCTTATTTCTCGAAACCGATGGGACCCGACGATCTGCCGCCGCAACTTGTCACGCCTGAAGACTCTCGACTTGCTGAACACATGATTGCAGCGTATCGATCTATGCGTGCCGAGGTCGTCAAGACCTATACGTCAATGCTCTTGCCGCTGAACAAGAAGCGGAACGTGATACTCGCGTGGAAGCGTGACGACGTGCTTGAGATTGACGCTGCTGTAGAACGTGCGTCGACGTTGCTGATGGACTATCGCACGCGAGCCGCACTCGCACGCGAAGCGAAGGCTGAAGCCACACTCGCCAAGGCGCACGCCGAGGCACAGCAATGCCAAGACGAAGAGGTGGAGTTCCTTCAGACAGCGGCGGACCTTGCGACCGACACCGCTTTGGCCGATGCGTTGATCTCGCAAGCCGAAGCGGTGAGACAGGCACCGCCACCTATGGTCGCCGTCATAGACGACACGCTGCCTGAACAGACAAAGGCTGACTCACCGATCATAGAGCGCAAGAGATACTCAGTAAGTTGCCACGACCTGATGCGACTTATTCAAGCTGTTGCGGCTGGTCACATCACACCGAACGCATTGTCTCCGAATCAGAGTTGGCTGAACGCGCAAGCGGAAGCGATGCGTGAGGAGTTCGACGTGCCCGGTTGTGAGCTACAGGTGAAGTCATCGTTCGCACGCAAGGCGACACGGTCATGAGTGAAGACCAAGGGTCGCCGCTGTCCCTGTTGACGAACTACGATCTTGAGGAGTGTGTAGTCGGTCAGATCATCATGCACCACGGCTGGCAGTTGTATTCGTCTCTAGGTATCAAGCAGGAACACTTCTGGAATCCTGAATGTCGCAATCTTGTTCGCATTGCTGCGAAGCTGGTGTCAGACGGCACGTCGCCTGATTCGGTGTTGCTTCGACAGGGCGGTGGTTCGGCTATGGCGATCAGCCGTTGTATGGATAACACCGTTGCTTTGAACGATGAGAACGCCAAATGGATGATCGGCCAACTGCGCGAGCTTTCACGTGCGCGTCGGATCTATCACGAGGCACAAAACCTTGAGCAGCGTTTGTCTGAGGCGAGCGCATCAGCGCAAGAGATCGTCGGTGAACATCTTGAAGCTGTAGACACTATCGTCCGAGAGTCGTCAGGTGGCGGCATTGTCATGGACTCAGAGGCTCAGCACGCCGCAGCGGTTGCGCTGTCGCAGGAACGTACGTCAGGTCGGCGGGTGTGGTTGGGGTTGCGTGAACTCGACAAGGTCATCAACGGTCTATCGTCTGGCGAGGTGCTTGGACTGGCAGCGCGACCCGGCATAGGTAAAACCTTGTGGATGGGTCGGTACATACGGTCAGTGATGGACTACGAGATCCCAGCGTTGATGTTCTCGCTGGAGATGCCAACCGCGCAGATCGTCACGCGACTGGTTCAGCAAGAGTGGAACTTGTCACGGGAGAAGGCGCTGGAAGCTATGGGCGGCAGCTTGATCTCATCAAGCCAGTACCGTGAGACGTTCAGTCGGTTGCACATATGCGACCGCGCCGGGATGTCTGTGGCTGAGATGGAAGCGACAACGATGCGAGTCAAGCGACAGCACAACATCGGTCTAGTGTTGATCGATCATCTTGGTTTAGTTGGAGGTCATAGCGATCTGAAACCGTACGAACGCACGAGCTACAACAGCCGAGAGATTAAAGACCTCGCTAAGCGATGCGAGGTTCCCGTGGTGTTGGCGTTGCAAGTCAACCGTGAGGCCGGGGGTGACGGGTCCATCCCGTTGTCGTTGTCGTCAACGCGAGATTCTGGAGTCACGGAGGAAGTCGTCGACTATCTGGTCGGCTTGCATAGACCGGAACGTGGATCGTCACTGACTGCGATGCAGCGATTCGATTTCCAGGATGTCGTCATGGCGCGAGTGCTGAAAAATCGAAACGGTGCGGTCGGCTGCGAGGCGGCGGTGCACATCAATCCAGAGACGCTCGCGTGGACTGAACGCCATGAACTCAAAACACCGGACAGTCGTCGTCGTTCTGCGTAATGAGAATTCTAATCAATTAGTATTCAGACGACGAGTAAAACATCCATAAATCTATGGACAATGCCTATCGTCGGTGGTATCGTTTCATTGTTCACACGCAAAGACATAAATGGTCATCAAATTCCACGTTTCAGGAGTTCCGAGACCGAAAGGTTCAATGCGTGCGTTCATCCCGAAGGGCTGGACCAGACCAGTTCTAACTAACAGCAGCACAGCGGTCAAAACCTGGGAGCAGGCAATCCGTTCTGTCGCTCAGGATCATGCTGCGGCATTCACCACCGACCCCGTTAGGGTGCGGCTAAGTTTTGCGATGCCGCGCCCTAAGAGTTTGTCCCGTCTGGCATCACGCCGACCGCATACCAAACGCCCAGACGTGGACAAGCTCGCTCGTGCTGCGCTTGACGCGCTGACCGGTGTAATTTTCAAGGACGATTCACAGGTGTTCTCTCTTCACGCGGTGAAACGTTACGCGCTCGAAGAGGAAGCACCACACGTAAATATCATGATCTCAACGAGGCATAAATGACCGACGATTTAGTGATGTCAGAAACAGACAAGACGTTTGACATCGACCGCTTTACCTTCTCACCGACTGGACTCAAGCCACGCGAAGGCGAGTTTGACATTGACCAATGGCAACGCATGGGCGAGTTCATTCGCCTGACGAATCAGGCGTGCCAATGGTGGTGGGGTGACTGGCTTAACATGGGTGAAGATAAGTTTGGCGAACAGGCAGCACAAGCACTTGAGGCAACACGATGGGACGAGGAAACGCTTCGAGTCTATGCGTGGGTCTGCCGAAACGTTCCGCCAGTGACTCGTGTTCCTGGCGTGCCGTTCAGTCACTATCAGTGCCTCGCTAAGCTGCCCGAATCAAAGCAATTGGAGTGGGCCAAGAAAGTGGTCACGGACGACCTGTCTGTCCGGCAACTACGACTGGCGATGAAGGGCGATAGCACCGATGAGTCTCAGCCGTGCGTTTTGATCCGCTGCAAGACTGCCGCAGATGCCGACACGGTAGAGGCGTTGCTGCCGAAGAACGTTTTGGATATCTGTGAGATCGAGCGCACGACCCGCGTGCGAAAAGCATAGGCCAATGCTAGCGATACCCAAGCCACCTTCACGCAAGGTTGAGCGTCAGCGACAAAAGCGTGCAGATAGTGTGTGGGTGAAATCTGTGCGCGAGAAGGTCGTTGACCGTGACGGTGGATGTCGAGCGTGTCAAGGGATGGGCACGCAGCCGGACAGGACGCTGCCGTTGCAGATGCATGAATTGATCTATCGCAGCCAGACACGGGGACGCCCGATAGAAGAACGAGTCAATACACGTGTATCCGTATTGCTATGTGCGCGATGTCATCGAGACTTACACGCACATCTCTTAGCGGTGCACATCGAAGACGAATCCCAAGGTGCGAACGGTCATTTACTCTTCAAAAAGTGGCAACCGGACAACTGATATGAATATTTTGGTTATCGCGTGTGGGTGTTTAGCTATTGGGTTTTGTTTAGGCGTGATGTTTTCAACGAAACAGAAGTCTGATTGCATCAGTCGTTTCTTCATGAAAGACCAGCGGGACGCAGAACGCGCAGAAGCCTATTGGGAGCTTGCCAAGCGTGTAGGGGAAGGAAGGAATTCCGCAGGTGTTCTTCAATGAATATTTTACTGACCGGTGCGACAGGCACGCTTGGCCGTGCCGTCTTGCGCCATGCGCTTCAGCGCGATGACGTCACACGGTTGGCTGCATTCGCACGGTCTGAGTCAAGGCTGGCTGAGCTTATCAACGAGTTCGGCCATCACGAGGCGTTTCGTCCATTCCTTGGTGACGTGCGAGATGAGCCACGCCTACGTGATGCGTGCGTTGGGATGGATACGGTCATTCATGCGGCTGCGCTCAAGCGAGTCGACGATGGTGCCTATAACCCTTTGGAGATGCATAAGACCAACGTCATAGGCAGTATCAATGTGGCAAACGCGGCACGCGCTGAAGGCGTCAAGAACGTAGTGCTAGTGTCGTCAGACAAGGCAGTCTCGGCGACGAATACGTATGGTGGCAGTAAGTATCAAGCTGAGAACTGCCTGAGGGAGTTGAACGCGCACTCGGCACCACGCGGCACACGGATCTCATGCGTGCGGTATGGCAACGTGCTAGCCAGCACGGGGAGCGTCTTGACGATCTGGGATAGACAGCGCCAACGGAATGAAGCGTTGACCGTAACTGACGACACGATGACTCGTTTCTGGATGACCATCGATGACGCTGTGAAACACGTATTCAAGGCAATAGAGATCATGCGTGGCGGCGAGATTATCTTGCCTGTCATGCGTAGTTCCACGATTCACCTATTGGCTCGCGCATATGGTCATGTGTTCAAGGGATTGGTGGAAGGATACGATTCAAGCATTAGGTCTATCGGTGTGCGCCCCGGTGGAGAGAAACGACACGAGGTGCTGATAAACGAAGACGAAGCCACTCGTGCTGTTGCCCAAGAAGGTGTCATCGTCATACCGCCAGCGGTCCATTCGTGGACAGCAGATGTCTGGAAGACAGACGGCACCGTCAACATACCGAGTCCGTATCGCAGCGACTCAAAAGAATGCCTCACCTACACGATATATGAATTGGCTGAACTTATTGCAAGCCAGATCAAAGTCAGCATCTAGCGAGAATGGCATCCCAGAAAGTCGTCGCCGTGATTGGTCTAGGATCTATGGGGCAACGTTATGTCTCGCATTTCCGTAGCCAAGAGAAGATGCCGGTCATCGGGTGTGACCCGCGTAGCGAGACATTTCCCGAAGGCATTGTCTGTGTCGAGACGATGGATGAATTGCTTGATACTGCAACACCAAATATTGCGGTTATAGCGTCACCCGCCGAGAACCACCTAGACGCTTTGTTCGCATTACAAGAACTCTATCCGTCTTGTTCGGTGTTGATGGAAAAGCCGGTAACGGGCCAGAGTTTGACCCACGCTGACTTTCAGCGATGCCTGTCGCTATTTCACAGCACTATTGCCGTCGGCTATTGCTGGCGCTTTCATCCGTATGCACGCTATCTCCATTCACAGCGTAGTAAGATTCGTGACATCTCATTGTACGTAGGAAGCGACATGCGTGAGTGGCCTGGAAACCACTACACTGACCCGTTGCGCGAGTTCTCGCATGAACTCGATATGGTCAACTACCTCACGTCAACGCAGCGTATTGATGAGGTCAGCTTTACCCCTAGTGGGGTTTACTATGTCAACGGCACGCATCGTCTTGGCACATGGAGCGTTCGCATCGCACCGTTTGACTCTCCAGCGAAGCGCTTTGTCGAGTTGATAATGTCTAACAATAGCGTAATTAGACATGATTGGGACGTGCAACCTCGCACTATTGAATCCATGTATCAGGATCAGGCATCGCAACTCACGCACGCGACTGGGCCTGAAGGATTGTTCTGTCCGTTGCGCGATGGCATTCAAACGACGTTATTGCTTGACGAGATCGAAAGCCGTGTAGACGCAAATGGCACGACGTTGCGGGTTATGTGATGCAGATTCACGTCACCAATAACTACAGCTTCAAACTGCTGCTGTCGCTGTTCTCTGGACTCTGGCAAATAGATAAGCGTAAACCCACGCAAGACGACCCTGAGCCAGACTGGGGCAAACTGCATGGATACGGTACTGGACTGGGAGTCAAGTACGCGCGCCACGAACAAAAAGCCGATGCGAAGTGGGCACGCGACAGACTCAGGAGACTGGCTTACGCGGAGAAGAATAAAGTCCGACAACCGAGATCAACAGTCGCACAGATGAGGCTAGGCTATGACACAGCGTTGAATACAGCAGGTGGCAATGACGCGACGTCTTCTGGAATCATACTGAACAATCGATTAAGAAAACGACGCCGACCATCAAACCTTGAGGACATGGAGTTGGCCGCGTATTACGCCGAACCCTCATATGTCATCTTGCGTAGGCCAAAGAACAATGCTCATTGGGTTTGGTAATAACTTCACATGATGTTGGTTACGATATGGAACGGCACCTCCGAGCGAGACGCTGTGCGGCGACAGCAACGTTCTCCTCCAACACATCTCGCCCGAGAGTCCCACGTGCGCCGCCGCATCTCCAGTGCCGAGCGGACTCTTGCCATACTGCGCGATTACGATAGGCCAGAGGGGTACACTAGCGCCGAACTTGTTGAACTCGTAGGAGTCTCCATACAGGCTATCAACAAGGGTCTTGCCAGTTCTGCGCTGGTCCGACCATCAGGGATAAGAACACGCGATGCGGGCGGCAGTGGACGCATCCCTGTCGCGTACCGGATGACAACATGATCCACTTTATCGTTGAGTTTGATAATAACTAGATCGTAAGCAACTTGATCTGGGCTGACAGCGACACCGCTAAATCTAAGACAATAAAAGGCTTAAGACGGGAATTGGCGATGGAAATGGGTAAACCAGCGACACGGCATGAACGAGTTCATCCTTTTGCGTATGTCATAGCAGAGGCTGGTGCTTGCGGCGATGCTAACCTGGACAAGATGCTGGCACAGATAGACGCTTGTGCCAAGGCTGGTGTCGCTGCTGTAAAGTTCCAATGGACAAGTGACGCCACAGCAATGGCGAAACGTCGCGGTCGAGCGTTCGCTGACGGATACGCCGATGTCTACAAGCGGTACCTGATGTGGCCTGAGGAATGGCATTACCAATTGCGTGAGCGGTGCGACGCATTAGGAGTGGACTATATCTGCACGGTCTACATGCCTAAAGATGTGCATGTCATCGACCGACACGTGTCGAAGTTCAAGGTGTCCAGCTTTGAGGCACTGGATACTGAGCTTCATAGCGAGGTTATAGCGCACTGCGACAATGGTGATAAGCGCATGATCTTGTCTACGGGCATGTGTTCTTACGATGAGATTGAAATGCTGTCGTTCGTGTTTGCCAGTTCTAATTGCGTCGACCTACTCCACTGCGTTAGTGCTTACCCAACGCCGTTCGATGCCATGAACCTCTCTAATATCCATTTCCATAATCTCGATGGTTATTCAGATCACACGTCGCCTCAATTGACTTGGACCGGTTCGCTGGCATTTGCGGCTGGGGCGCACATCATTGAAGCGCATATGAAGCTCGACACAACCGACCCATCGAATCCTGACGCAGCACACGCCATGACTCCAGCGCAATTGTCTGACTATGTGCAACGAATTGACGTAGTCGAGAAGTCCATGTATGTGATTGAGGAAGATAGCTGGAGCCTGTCGTCGCCCCATGTCGAAGACAAGATGCGTCCGTATCGGTTTGGTTCCAAATCCAGTTAGGGTGCAGTGAATGAGCGCAATTACGCGAACGGTTAGGTTTTGGCGGTTCCAACTTGCATATTTAGGGTCCGAGACGCCAACGATCTCGCTACGCAAGGCAACGCTAGATGATGCTCATCAAATCTTTATGTGGCGTAATGATATCGACGTGCGCAGTGTGTCTAGGTTTTCGAGGAAGGTGGAATGGGAGGAACACGCGGCATGGCTATCGACGCGACTTGAACCTGGGCACGCGGAGTCTGTATGGATCATACAGAAAGACGCAACACCGGTAGGGAGCGCTCGTATAGAGCAGTATGATGACGATGATCGTTCTGAGATCAGCATCGTGATAGAGAAGAAGCAAAGGGACCACGGGATAGGACAGACCGCGATCAAGCAACTCGCTGACGTCGTACGGTCAATGGGTCGTATTCCGGTAGCCTTCGTGCGTCCAGACAACGAACGATCTGTGAAGGCGTTTCAGAAAGCTGGCTTCACCTTGTCATCGCAACCGGATGATGCGTGCTTATGGCAGCTTGAAGCAGGTGTACGTGATGACAGGGGATAGCAACCTTGTTGCGTATCCACGCAAAGAGTTCGCCACTAGTGCGGTGTGGGATACGTTTGTTGACAAGCACCCATCTGGCGCGTGGTGGCATCGTCAGGCGTGGATAGACTATTCACTTGCCTATGATCGCAAGACGATTGATCGGTCGTTTGCTGTTGTTTCCGAGTCGGCGGGGTATCCGTTTATAGTGGGATTATGCCCAGCAATTGAACGAGACGGTGTGGTGTGCATGGGGGACGATCCGTGCGCTGGCCCATTGATTAGCACGCAGGGCAAACTGAGCGCAGCACGCTCGCAGGCGTGCCATGATGCGATGGTTTCGTCCATTAAGAAAATGCTTGGCGGTATCGAAGTTCAATGGCGTTGGAATAGATACCCGAACGACTACAGAAACACCATCGGAGACTTGGCTGAGTCTCTAGGGTTGAAATATGAGACATGGGACACGTCTGTCGTCAAGGTCTGGGGTGGTCGAGAGTTGGGAGTAACGGCGCGAGACGTAACACACGATTCCAGATGTCGTGATGAGCCGATGCGCCAGTGGCTATCAATGCGGAAGAGTTATCGGTCGCTCATTAAAAAAACGGCACGAGAACACACTATTGGATGGGGCACGGATTACTTGTGGCCGCATTTTGAACTCTGCCACAGGCAGACCGCGACACGCCCACGTGATGGCGAAACGTATAAGCATCAATTGAAATGGTTACGTCAAGGACACGCATACATCATGGCGGCGTTTCCGAAGATTGGGGGGACGGAAGGAGCAATGGATCAAGATGGTCTGGTGGCCTCTCCATTATCCTGGCCGGTGGTCGGTTCAAGTCCGACCCCTTCCACCATTCTGTCAGCAGCCTACGTGATTGCGTACAAGGGACACGGCTACTATGCAAGCGGGCCTAGCTTAAAAAAAGGACTTCAGCACGCGCTTCAGTGGGGCGCTATGCAAGTGATGAGCAATGTCCTTCACGGTGACAGTTACGAGGTTGGCTGGCTCAAAGAAGACGGCATTGGCTTCTTCAAGGGGGGATTCGGAGGCGACCGATGTGGGGTTGATGTCTTGCGAGGCACTATATGAACCGTCGAATACTTCGTCATCTACAAAGCGTTCGACCCTCGCAACGAATCGTGGCTGTTATTCAGGCACGATTAGGGAGTAGTCGGTTTCCACGCAAGAGTCTGGCGTTGTTTCGTGGTCGACCGATAATCGAACACGTCATCGAACGTGTGTGCCGTATGCCATTAGTCGATGAAGTAGTGGTCGCAGTTCCGACAAAGGACGCTGAGCTTGTAGATGCCGTGACGCGCTACGGTTCTCGTCTAATCAATACGGACGCGGGGCGTAGGCCAGTGTCCGTGGTGTGCGGTCCAGAAAAGGACGTGCTTATGCGCTATTGGTTGGCATGTACGGCGCACAAGGCTGATGTTGTTATACGAATAACTGGCGACTGCCCTATGTGGTCGCCTCTCGCTGGTGAGGAGGTCTTGCGTGCGTTTTTTGGCGACCCAGAAGAGAAACAGTTCTGGTCAAACGATACGACGCAAAGTGGATGGCCTGACGGTACAGACGTAGAAGTCTTCTCAATGAAGTTGCTGACGAGAGCCAAGAAAGCGCGGTCCCTTACCGATGAAGACCGTGAACACGTCACCACGTGGATGAAGCGCACGCTACATCCAGACGTGGGCATAGTGCGTCGCAAGATTGACGCGCTGTCGTCGTTGAAAATATCGGTGGACACGCTTGATGATCTATTGGCATTGGAAGCCATCAATGCCGACGACCTCCGGTTCTAACATGAAACCAGCAAGCGAACTCGACGCACAAGAAGCTATTGCAGTGAAACAAGAAGCGAATGGAATCGACCCGCGCAAGACGCTTCCGCTCTGCGGAGAATGGGAACACACTTGGGTGGGATTCGTTGGCGGGTCAGCTTGTATCACGTGCGGTCACGTCGTCACGCATCGAAATGAGAACGTCTAAATTGCCTACACCAACCATGAACGTTGATAGCACTCTCTTGCGTCGTGCTGACCTGTCTACGATAGGCGCATCTCAGACAAACAGTCGTCGGCATGGCAAGGTCGGCACCACGGCCTATCCAGCTTTTGCTGTGAGTGGTGACGGTGCGGTGTTGACATTCCAAGACGGTCGGACGGCTATAGACCTTGCTGGTGCGAACGGTGCGATTGCCCTTGGCTATCAACATCCCGAAGTCACTGATTGGGTGCGGCGTTACAGCAACAAGGGAGGGACGCTGTCGTTGCCGTCGCCGCTTGAAGTTGAGGCATCTTCAATGATGTGCGATGCATTCGACATGGATGCACGGGTTCGGTGGGTCAGAACAGGGAGTGAAGCCGTCAGCGCTGCCGTCAGCATCGCGCAAGAAGATACTGGGAATAGTTGCGTTGGCGTATTCGATGGCGCGTATCACGGGTGGCATCCGTGGACTCGTCAGGTCGTCACTTTGGGTGACCAGTTACAGCTGCTTGCTTTCGATAGGACTGCTACGCTTCAGCTACCCGACGGTATCTCATCGCTTGCGGCTATTCTCGTCGAGTCACCACGATGGACATCGCCAGGGACCGTCTACGTGGAACGCTTGCGCGAGCTTCGTGAACACTGCGTGAAGGCTGGAGTGCCATTGATCTTCGACGATGTGGTGTATGGCTTTCGGTTTGCGACGGGTGGCTTGCAGGAGACAACCGGCGTTACTCCAGACCTCGCGTGCTTCAGCAAGGCGCTCGGAAACGGCGTACCGGTGGGATGCGTAGTTGGCAATCCTGATCTGATGAGACGGACTGAGTATCGCGTCAGCAGTACGTTCGGTGGCGAGGTCACAGGACTCGCCGCAGCGTCGGCGGTGTTATCAGTGCATGCCATGCAGGATGTCTGTGGTGAGCTTCGTGCGTTTGGGACAGACCTACGCAACCGTCTCGATCTCGCGTTGACGGGGTCGCCTATTCGCGTCGAAGGTCAGCCACAGCATTTTCGATTCGCAAGTGATAGCCATGAGACACTAGATGCGTTCCTGACTGGGTGCATCACGCACGACGATGGCGTCTTGATTCACAGAGACGCGAACAACATCAACCTCGCTATGGATGAATCCATCATCGGACGTATCACGGCGACCGTGGGAGAGGTTGCGGGAAGCCTATGAGTATTCCCTATCACGCGTTTCGTAAAATTACGGACGATTTCACGGTTGTGGAGTTAATCAGGGCGCACGGATGCGAACCCTTTCCCTCCTTGTCGTGGTCGTGCGGTAACGCCGTGCGTGATGCGTATATGAACGCAACGGGCTTTGCTCCTCGCAAGGCATTACGACCAAAGACAACCGGCATTGGTACGCACTGTCATGCAGTCTACCCAGCCCGGTTCCGTTCATCCGCGCTGTCCGTTGTCGTTGCAGTCTGCGAAGCGCATGACGCGGCAAGCCAACGACAATTGGATTTTTCATGGTGAGTTTTATTACATGAGTGACGAACTGACGCACATCAAGGACTTGGTCCCTGACCCAAAGAACAGACGCAAGCACACGCCACGCAACGTCGGCATGATCGTTGATGCGCTTCACAAGGTCGGCGCTGCTCGCTCGATTGTCATAGACGAGAACAACGAAGTGATGGCCGGGAACGCTACCGTCGAGGCGGCTGGCGAGGCTGGCATCACAAAACTGAAGATTGTCGACGCGGCTGGTGATGAGCTTGTCGCTGTTCGTCGCACTGGTCTGACGACTGATCAAAAGCGCAACCTTGCCATCTACGACAACCGAACTGGTGAACTGGCCGAGTGGGATGTCGATCAGCTTCTTAAAGACGTAGAAACTGGAATTGATCTTTCTTCGTTTTTTTCTGAGAAAGAACTTGGCTACGTTCTTGATAATGCTGAGAATGTATCAAAGGTTATTGCTGATGGTGTTTCTGAGGGGTTAGAGTATCGCGTCATTGTGGAGTGTCTAAATGAAAGTCATCAGGTGGAATTGCTTGAACGCTTCAAAAAAGAGGGCATTAAATGCCAAGCGTTGATCTCGTAGTCAAAACACCGTTGGCTCGGTCGACTCGCGTGCAACAGCTGGAAGCCATGTTCGATGTACCTGCAGAAAACGTTAGCCAGCTCGAATGGCATGGAGAGGTTCCGCTCGATGCCAAGCCGTGGAATGTAGGTCTCATCGTCGGTCCATCGGGTTGTGGCAAGTCGGTCATCATGAACGACTTGTTTTCGGCGGGACGAGTTCATAAATGGGGCAACGACAGCTCGGTCATTGATGGCTTTGATGCCTCTATGTCGATTAACGATGTAACCAAAATATGTCAAGCGGTTGGTTTTAATACTATTCCGTCGTGGTTGCGTCCGTATCGCGTGCTGTCGGTAGGAGAACAGTTCAGAGTGAATCTTGCGCGATCACTTTCTGAAGACGATGATCCTATTATTGTTGACGAGTTCACGAGCGTGGTCGACAGGCAGGTGGCCAAGATTGGGTCACACGCGGTGCAGAAGTACGTAAGGCGCAACAATCGTCAATTCGTAGGTGCGTCGTGTCACTATGACGTGGTTGATTGGTTGCAACCAGACTGGACGCTTGAACCGGCCACGATGACTTTCACATGGAGGCATCTTCAACACAGACCAAAAATGGACGGTCGCATCAGCCAAGTCAACTATGGCTATTGGAAAGAGTTTTCCAGATTTCACTATTTAACAAAGACTCTCCATCGCGCTTCGCGGTGTTTCGCCTTGTTTGTTGATGGTATCCCGGCGACATTTGCTGGCGTATTGCATCGACCACACCCACGAGTCAGAGACATCATGGGATTATCGAGAATAGTCACGCTGCCAGATTATCAAGGTATGGGATTGGCTATGATCCTGGCGGATGCTCTTGGTTCGCTTTACAAGGCGGTTGGCAAACGATTCCATATGTACCCGGCTCATCCGTCGTTCATTCGGTCGTATTCGCATTCTGATCAATGGGTGTTAATTAGGAAGCCGGGACAATTCATCCCATTCGGTGAGCGTTCGACTTTGCGTTCACAAGGGAAACCGCCGGTCGGTCGACCGTGTGCGGTTTTCTGTTACACAGGAAAGGCAATGGACGAAACGCTGGCGAAAGATATATTAAGCACAAAAGTGTGAGCCGTTTGAATGGACACTATAAAAAAAGAAAAACGTAAACCGGGACGACCTAAGGGCTATAAGCCAGAAGGTGTCGGTGAGTGGATACCGGCGTTTCTGGCTGCGTTGCAGCAACTTCCCAACGTGCGCACGGCTTGCATGAAGGCTAAGGTGTCTCGGTCTGAAGCGTACCGACTACGTGCGGAGGATTCAACGTTCTCGTTAGCGTGGCAGGAGGCATTACAGGACGGCATTGATCTTATCGAGGCCACATTGATGGCGCGTGCGATGAAACGCGACACGGTTGCGGGTATCTTTTTACTGAAAAACCTACGCCCAGAGGTCTATGGTGAGAACGTAAACGTCAACGTCAGTGGAACGTTGTCAATTGAAGAGGTCCGTCAAGCCAGAGCGAGTCTCAATGCCAAGCTCACGCAGATCGTCGACGTCGTCGCCCCAGGCGACAGACGACTCCTTGCTACTGAATGAGTCGCTTGCTGTCCAAACGGCATCAAGTCCTGCCGGTAAGCGTCGGCTTCAAAAGCTGACACCAGCCGAAACGGCATTATTGCGTTACGAGTGGCGGTTTTGGGCAAGGCCGAGTCAAATCGAACCGCCTGGAGATTGGGGCGTCTGGCTATTGATGACAGGTCGCGGCTTCGGGAAGACTCGTGCTGGCGCACAGTGGGTCATTGAGCAAGCTCGTGTACCTGGACAACGTATCGCCATCATCGGTCGTATTCCTGCTGACTGTCGAGATGTCATGGTCGGTGGCGAGTCAGGCATTCTGGCGACGTCACCACCGGACTTCAGGCCAGAGTACATACCAAGTCAGAGATCATTGAAATGGCCGAACGGTAGCAGCGCCCGGCTATTCTCCAGCGAGAAACCTGAAGACCTACGTGGACCTAACTTCCATTGCGCGTGGATTGATGAGCTGGCGAAATACAACCACGCGCAAGAGACATGGGACACATTGGTCATGGCTGTGCGCTTGCCTGATAACCCTCGCATCGTAGTAACTACCACGCCGCGTCCCATTTCCATTATCAAACAACTGGTAGACGACCCGCACTGTCACGTCACGCACGGGTCAATACACGACAACCGAAGCAACCTGTCGAGCAAGTTCTTTGAGCGTCTCATCAAACGATATGAAGGCACGTATCTTGGTCAACAGGAACTGGAAGGCTTGTTGATTAGTGACCGTCCCGGTGCCTTGTGGACGCGGGCCGTGCTTAATAAAAACCGAGTTGGAGTAGCACCAACCGAATTGGTGCGCATCGTTGTCGCTATCGACCCACCTGCTACGGCGTCCGAAGATAGTTCTGAAGCTGGCATCGTTGTGGTGGGGTCAACAGCTGATGGGTGCGCGTACGTTTTAGCGGATGGCAGTTTGCATGGCACGCCTGATGACTGGGGTCGCCAAGCGGTACGACTCTATGACCAGTTCGATGCTGATCAGATTGTCGGTGAGGTCAACAACGGTGGCGACATGGTGGGCTTTACGGTGAAGGAATGCGCCAAGGCATTACATCGAGAAGGCGAACGACAGATAAACGTCGTGCCGTATGTGCCAGTGCGAGCCAGTCGTGGCAAGCTCACCCGTGCCGAACCGATTGCCGCACTCTATTCACAGGGTCGAGTCAGGCACGTTGGTTTGTATACAGATCTTGAGGATCAGTTAACGTCGTGGGTGCCGGGAGAGCAGTCTCCTGATCGACTCGACGCACTTGTATGGGCGTTAACCGCGTTGGTCCTCTATGGCTCGAATGACATTGAGACATGGGGTGGGACTGGATCAAAGCAAGATGGTGGCGAATACGTTCGTGAGGTCGCACGCCACGACGGAGTATGGTTTCCTCCAAGTCAATCAAGATGGTGAACTCCACAGTTACCAGGAACTCTACTGTCAGCAGTCCGATGACGAACTACCATGAGGTGCAAGACTCTTCGAGTCCGGAAAGTCGTTACCTGAAAGCGAACGCACTAAGTCGTATGAGTACGAAGGACGGGGCCAAAGCGGAAGCAGCCGGGAAGCCGATATGGGTCAATCCATTCATGTATCAGCAGGGAAGGCGATGGGCAAGAGATTGGTTCAAGTCTCATATATCGCATTGCCAACGAAACTGCTCACGATGCCTGGACGTGAGGCGTAGCATACGTCTCCATGACGTCAAGAATGCGTTGTAAAGGACGAACATGCTGAATCTGACACTGGTCATCAACTGTGCCGCGACTGTCGCGCTGGCTGCATCTGTAGTCGTCATGATGGACTCGGCCCTGATA
>TARA_R110000765_G_scaffold334281_1_pt1 | contig 27913 bp, 29 predicted proteins | sample TARA_R110000765 | Tara Oceans TARA_R110000765 (sample SAMEA4398168) | marine metagenome | biome: Polar Biome; feature: [MES] marine water layer (ENVO:01000295) within the mesopelagic zone...; material: water (ENVO:00002006), including particulate matter (ENVO:01000060) such... | reverse complement strand
TATCGGTTGGTTGCGGGAGACCGCAACCAGCTTGACCTACTTAGGGCTGAAAAAGCCATTAAGGCATTGAAAACAAATGAAAATTTTCTCGACCTGCTAATCACATCTAAAGGGTTATCGCCTATAAAACCATAACTATAACAATGGTAGGCGTTTTGACCCGTTATGAAAACGGTGAAAAGCATGAGTCAATTCAAAGATGAATTCAACAAAACACAACCAACCTCGCCTTATTCTATTCGGTTTACGCCAGAGGAGCGAATTGAGCTCAATGCGCGTGCAGATGGCATGCCGCTAAGTGAATACATCAAACAATGCTTATTTGAGCACTCTATAGCCGTTAGAAAGCCAAAGCGTAAATACTCTGTCAAAGACCAAAAGGCACTCGCCAAAGTAATTGGCTTTCTGGCTCGTGATCGATATGCCTCAAATCTCAATCAATTGGCTAAAGCGGCAAATTCTGGCTCACTCCCTGTAAATGACGAAACAGAGAAGAACATCAATGATGCCTACCGCGCCATCATGTGGATGCGTGGACAAATGATGCTGGCGCTTGGAGTAGGCGGCAGGTCATGATCCTTAAAGCATCACAGCGAGGAGGGGGCAAACAGCTAGCCGTGCATTTGCTCAAAACCGATGAAAACGAGCATGTCGAGGTGCATGATATACGCGGGTTTGTGGCCGACGATGTTACGGGCGCGTTTCAAGAAGCGCACGCTATTAGTAAAGCGACTAAATGCAGGCAGTTCTTGTTCTCGCTGAGCCTCAACCCACCAGAAACAGAGAATGTCCCCATCGAGACGTTTGAAAGCGCTATTGCTGACGTAGAGAAGTCACTGGGGCTAACAGATCAGCCCCGCGTCATTGTCTTCCACGAAAAAGAAGGTCGCCGCCATGCGCATTGCGTGTGGTCGCGCATAGATATTGATGAGATGAAGGCTGTGCAGATGTCTTATTTTAAGCGCAAGCTTAACGATATTGCTAAAAACCTGTATCTGGATAATGACTGGACGCTGCCAAATGGTTTTATAGATAAACACCAAACCAACCCGTTGAACTTTTCACGCGCCGAATGGCAGAAAGCCAAACGCACGCGCCAGAACCCAAAACATATAAAACAAGCGCTGCAAGAATGTTGGACTGCTTCAGACAGCAAGAGCGCGTTTGAGAATGCGTTAATGGAAAAAGGCTACTTTTTAGCCCGAGGGAGTAATAGCCGATTTGTGGCAATGGATGTCCATGGTGAAGTTTATTCTCTGTCACGGCAATTGGGCGTGAAAATAAAAGAATTAAAATCAAAGCTCGGTGAACAAAAAGAGTTACAAAGCATTGAAGGCGCCAAGCAAAAAATAGGCGGGCAGTTGGCCACGTTGTTTAAAAATCATGGCGACGACATAAACCTCAAACACGACAAACTGTTGCGCCCTATCATGCGGGAAAAGCAGAAAATGGCGTCGCAACACAAATCGAGACGTAGCGAATTGAATATACAACAACAAGACAGATGGCAATCTGAAGAGATTGCACGTTCTGAACGCCTAAGGAAAGGGTTTAAAGGGCTCTGGGATAGGTTAACTGGAACGTATCAACGTGCTCGCAAGAAGAATGAAGAAGAGGTTTTAGAAAAACAGAAAAGAGATATGGCTGAAAAAGAATTGCTTATTTTCACTCAGCTTAATGAGAGAAGGCAACTGCAATTGAAGCTTGTTGAATTGAGAGATCTAAACCACGAAGAAAAATCACAACTCTATAAAAATATTAAGGCTCAAAATGAGCAGCTAGGTAATCAAGATAGTTTGAAAAATCTTCTAAACCAATTGCGTGAAGATAAAAATCATAGTCGCGGTTTAGAGAAATATTCGCCTGATCGCAACAAGGATGAACCTGATTTTTCTATCTAGATAAAATTTCAAGGAGTAGCCATGAAAATTTACGAAAAAAGCAGACTTGCCCCAACATCACATTGGACACATGCCTTTGATAAATTTGGCTACGATGATGGTGATGGAAATGTCGAAACACCTTTAATTGCAAAAGCGCTTGAGCAACACGGGTATCTAGTTAAATATTCGCGTTGGTCACCACATAATACAATCATTTACTCCATCGTAAAGGATGACGTGGAGTTTATGCCGCAGGAAAATAGTGAATTTGTCATTGGTTATGACGACCCCAGAAATTACCTTTCAAGTAAAATTTTGAAAATATTGAGTGATATATAAAATGCTGGCCTCACACCATGGATTAGCATTTAAGTTTGCAGTTAAGCTAATACGATACAGACTTTTTGGGCGTGGCGTAATTGAAAAATACCCCATAAATTACGCACAAAATGACATGATTTATTGTTTTGTTGCGCTTTGATCTATGAAAGTGAGCATTGTAGGCTGCTTAGATATTTTTGTTCTTGAGCGCTTCATGGATCAATTGAATAGAGGCCACAATATCATCCATTGGCGGAAGCTCACCATATACCAGCTGTGTAAAAATGCTGTCATAGGTGTTACTCAGAGATTTACGCCAATCTTGGAATTGACTGAAAAGTGGCGCGGTGTGAAGAGGGGCTTCTAAGCAGGCGTTGCCTTGCAAAAATCCCGAGCGCTCATCCTCAATGCAGGCTGCGCACATGGATTTGAACTCTGCGCTTTTTATAAAATCTCGATAGCGCTCGTCTTTGAGTATCAGACAAATATCGTAGAGGTGGCGAATACGGTTAGACAGTTTGGCGACAGGATCTTCATCGTAGCTATCTTTGACCATGCCGAGTATCTTTTCGACTAATGTGCGCTCAACGCACAGCACATTGATACTAAAACTCTCTAGCTCGAAGCGTTCAATCAGCTGATGCTCGCCTCTTGAATCAAGCATATCAGCAATTAATGTGCGCAATTCTCTTTGTTCAAAAGGCTCTGGATGGGTAAAGGCATTGATCTCGATTAAAAGTTCCGGCGATGCTTGGCCAAAATCATCTTCACCAATATGCCGAGGATATTGATAAACGGTTTTTCTGAAGCTAGAGCCTTTGGATATGCGCGGATCTTTGGGAAGTGGTAGCAACTCTTGAGCAACATCATGCTCAACATTTTTAAGCAAATTTTTGCGCTGACCGACACTTAAATTTTTTGAGAACACGGCAAGGTCGATATCTTCCGAGAAGCGGTCGATTATCCGGTAGGCTTTGGATAGTGAAGTACCGCCTTTAAAGACGACATCGCTCGAATGAGACGATAAAGATAGCGCTTTAAGCGCCCTACTTACCCAATAATCTTTTTCTACATAGATTTCTGGCAAGCCCACGCTTTGCGCTGTAGCTGCAATTAATTCTTCAAAGGCGTCTTTGTCTTCATGCAAAATCATATTAGCGTATATTCCATTTATCCATCTGTGGCCAGCGCTTAGTATCCAGCTTTAGCTTATAGATGGTGGTGGGATTAAGTGAAGCTTTCAATTCTTGAGGCCCTTTGAGGCTGCTTGATTTGAGCAACAAACCCAACAATGCTCTAGTTTGCGGACTGTAATATTCAAGCGAGAGAGACACAAGCATATCGCGCTCACTAGAGCTCAGATCCGCAATTTTGCTGCGCATAATGCGCAATACTTCATTGATATCGGCGTCCGAGATCATTTTGATGTCTTTGAGCACGTCGAGATATTGTAAGAGTGCTACATTGCTTTCATCAATGGGAGCGCGCGTTTGCAGCGTTTTGACTTTAATGGTGCCAAACTCTTTGCGCTGACGCGCGCTATTCATGGCCAAGGTGATGGTGCTTGGTAATTGTGTGGTTAAACCAAGTTTATTAAACAAAGAAGGGCCAGTTATATAGCCGCGTAAGCGCCCGTTTTTATAAAGAACGCTGCGCAATAATTCGCTGTCACTAGGCTTGGCTGCGCCAAGCAGCCCTTTTTTAGGCACATAAAACTTGCCTTTAGAGAGGCGCGCTAGGCGCTTTTCTTGCACAAGTCTGCTAATGGCTTTGATGACGGCATCAGGCGAGCGCGCATAATCATCCAGCCGCCGATAACCAAATACTTGGCCAGCAGGGATTTTGTCTACGCTTTGTTGTACAGCTTGAGCAATGCTCATCATGAGTCTCCTTATATCTCTATCTTAGCGCATTTTAAGAAAAACAATCAAGTTTTTAACGATATAAACATGACATTCTAAATGTGTGTTTAGCAATAAAGCGAAGAATGAGCGTCAAATATTAAAGCGAACATTGTTTTTTTAATGTTCAGCATTACGCTTTTTCGCGGCATGCGATCATAAAGAGCGGCTATGATGGCAGTCGCTTTTATCTAAAGCATCATAGCCTGTTTTTTTGCGCAGTTTCGCGAGGAGGGGGCATGGCAAGCGCAAGGCCTAAGCCTTGCACCTGCATCAGAGCCTTAATGATGACAAAACACATGCATTTGATTGTAGCTAAGCTCTAAAGTGTAGAGATCACCATTCATCTCCATGTCACGCCCTAAACGCTCATAATCAATGTAGTAGGCAAGATGGGAGGGAATTTCTGTTGTATCTTCGGTAATGGTTTGCGCATATTCTGCAAGATCCGTGTAGCTGCCTTGATAAGCCTCTTCTGCCGCCTTCTTGGCCTGGTCTATATCATTGCTCCAATAATCCAGCAACGCCGCGCCAAAATCATCATATTCATAGAGAAAACTTGCAATATTACGCACTGACTCAATGCCTTGATATTCAGACAATGACACATCGCCAAACCCCTCATAATCATGGATAGCCCATTCTTCAGCAAAGCCTTCAGGGCTGAGCTTTAACATGTCGTTGATTTGTTCTTCAATATCATCTGCCATGGCATCAATCCAAACGCCGTGCAATTTTCCATTGTTGTAAGCCGCTAAGTCTGCAACGTAAATTTTGAAATCTGTCATCATTTTGCTCCTAATATCTGCCTGAGGTTTAACGCGTCTGTTTCGCGCTTATCCCTCTGGCGACTAGGCCGACTAGGCGGGGGTGAAATAATCCAGCCAAATCGCGGAGGGTCTAGCTCTGCTGGAAACCGTTATTTTGCTTGATTATGAGGGGATGCAATGCCCTTCCCTGCTTTTGTCTTTTACGGGGCGTTGCGGGGTGTCCCAGCTCGAAGGGGTAAGCGGTAAATGCGAGAGCAGTTAAAGCGAGGGGAAGACCTTCACCTACCAAGATCAATCAAAACAAAACACACACAATACATAGACGTTCGCGCCTCATAGCACATAGACCACAAGCCTCACCACTTATCATATCTCCAATATATGAGCGGCCACGCCAATACGAAGTCCTTATCTAAACCCAATAAAGCGTCATTGATGGAATTTCAGCAAGCGCTGCGCTACTTCTACGCTTTGCTACGACACCAAGTGTGCCAAAACCCCACAACCACGCTCAAGCGGCCTTATCAAAGGCCAGCGAATAAGCGCAGGCCTCCACAATTGGAGGATAAAATGAAATTGGTAACGAGATTTGAATTAGCAGCGAAAAGTGAAACCGAACTGAGAGGCTTATTGAGAAAAGCGTTTAATGAACTTGCTAAAAGCGATTTAGGCACTCACGAAAGAAGTAATTCACTAGCTTCAATTGAAAACATTGCAATAGAACTTGCATCAAGAACGTTACGCCCTTGACCAAACGAAGGCCATAAGTCATAAAATATTTGCACCTAAAAAGCGCTATCATCGTGCAAAAATAATTTATTTCTGTGCTGTTCTCCTTGGCTCGTAACGACATTGAAAAAGCCTCTACTTTGCTCATCCGAGCGATCAATCAAAGATTTTAGCACCAATAGAGTCTCTTTCTGTTTAGAGCTCATGACTTGTTTATCAGCTTTTACAGCTTCAGCGCTGCTTTCTTTCAAGTAAGAAAAATACTTTCCAAGAAATCCGGCTATAACATCGGATATCTGGATTTCCTTCGAGTCGTGTGAACGCACAAACTCATAATTGGTTAACTCTTTACCTTGAACAGTAAATCCCAGCCCTTCAATATCACCTTCAATACAAGGTTCATCATCAAATACATGTCTGGAATTTATAAACAAATACAGGTTTCTCCAATAAAAAATAGAAAAGCCGGATATCAGTTCACGCCCATGAAATCCCGAAACAAATGGCAAATCCTCAATCGCCAAAGAGCTTTGGAGAAGTTCACATAGAATATGTGCATTAGAATCAGGCAAGGCATTCTTTTTATACTGTGCGAACGCAATAAGCCAACGGCAAAACTCATTCCCTCTATTCTCTAGAACATCGGGATAATTAAATTCGCGTAAACCATCTAAAAAAATATCTAAATCAGAAACGGCCAGCTCGTAAAAATCACTTTTGAGCTGCATGTGATGCATAACGTAAAACGGATTGGAAAGCTCACCAATAATGGAATCAATAACATCGACAATTGACCAGTAGATAATATTTAGATTGAAGTAATGAAGATAAAAATCTTGCTCATTCAACCAGTTTAAAATGGTGTGCAATCTATCGGATTTTAGCATATCCAAAAATGATCCTTTTGCGATATGCTTGAGCTTCACTTCTGAAACGGTTTTTTGAAGATTTAAACTATCAAACAAAGCATCAAAATCAGCTTCACTACTCAGTCCTTTATGGGCTATACCCGCCAAAATAAAGTTGTCTGCCTGCTGAACATTCAAGCCAGACTCTGTCAAATGCAAACGGCGGATATTATTCGTTTCGTCATAGTAAAATGTGTACACGTCATTTGTATGGCACAGGTGGTTGTGCTGTATTAACATAGATCTGTGCTGTTCTAGTTCCATTTACCAGTACCTATTCATCAGTTTCCATCAGAAGAATATTTAAGACTAGGAAATAAACTTTCCATTTTGGCAATAAACTTGGGGGTATTACTCACTCCCCAGTTTCGGGCAATGTAATAGCCTTTGCCTTCATAGATAATTTCAGGATCTTGCCGATAGCGATACTTTGTATACCGCGTCTCTGTTTCTGTCATTTCATCCTGCAGTTTTAAGAGTTTAAAACTACAGGATGTGTCATCACGCAATAACGAGAAGACCTGCTCATCAATCAAGCCTTTATTCTCCAGAAGCTTAACCGTGTTAAAGCCGATATCTGACTTCCTGAAATTACATTCAAAAACTTCATCGCTATAGAAAATTGAGTAGAGCGAGCGATCTTTTGAGTCACCACGTGACACCCGCGCCTCCCGTTTTTTCTGGCGCACCTCGATTTGATAGCCTTCTGCTTCTGGAAGCGGAATAATTTGCTCTGCACTGAGCACCAACTTGGTGTCGATCTTATGCAATGACAAGCGGATACAGCAGATATCAAGCTCTCGCTCATTTAACCAAAGAACTGAAGTTGTAATTTCTTTTGAAAAATCCGCAGCGGCTAGGATTATGCGCACATTCTGCGCAAAATCATCCTTACGCGGCTCATCCCAGCTAAGAAATTCACATAGGCGACTTTCCGCATCAAGCTCAATCTCGTTTTCTGACAAGAACCGCTTGAAGACCGAGACAGCAAAATCCCATGTCATGTTGGCAACCATGGCGGAATAACGGATTGCTTGCAACTCCATGTGCCCTCCATCTTCGGTGCGCTTTAACTCGACAACAACGAGATTGGCACTTTTATCGACTGCTAGCAGGTCGATCCTGCGACTTCCCTCGCTCCATTCACCAAACTCTTCGGCAATCACCAGAATATCAGGATCAATAACCGTAATATTTACCTTAAAAAGGCGCTGCAAATCGCGCCTCTCCCAAAGGTTCTGATCCTGAAAGTTTGTGCCGACAAGCGGCTTTAAATCATTATTACTAATTTCATATAATGGCATCAACCAACCTTTCCTAAGTAATTTATAAATTCAACGTATGCTCGCCTTTTCTATAGAACGGCCCAACTACATATTCACTTTTATCTAGATCGGGGTCGATCATAGAAGTAGTAAAAATGAGCTGATAGTCTGTGCTCAATTCATCGCACATGGTCACGAGTTGACGCTGAAAGTTTTGACTCCGTGGCTCAGTCATCCCTTTATCTTCTATATTATCCAAGAGCATGAACCTTGGTAATCTTGAGTTTTTGTCATTAATACAGTGAAGATAAATCGCAATCCTGATTGCATTCTTCATTACAACCATAGAACTTGCCGAAAATTTTGAGCGCCCATTGATGGCCATCTTGTCCCGTGCAAAATCAAACAGAATATCATCAACATGCTCAAATACTTCTTCATAGCCACCGTCCATGTGGAGCAACTCAGTCGCTGTACCTTCAATGCTTGAATCAACTTCATTCACTCTATCTTTAGTCGAAGCTTCAATCTGCTCTAGTTTTTCCTCAAGCCTGTTTATATCCCCTTGAGCTTCTTGTTTGATTGCGACCAATTTTTCTACTTCGCCAATCATCGCTCGTCGCTCTTCAAGCGAAGTTATTATTCCCCTCTTATAACCAATTGAGATGTCTAACTCCGATAATATAGTGTCTGCATCATTGGTACTGGAAACGAAGTCTTTGTATTCACGTTTTAAGAAACTGATATCTCTCGTGATAATTGGCATTCTCGAATTAATTTCTGAGACACGACTTCGATAGATTTCAAGAAGCTGTTCACTTTCTTTCTTTTGAAAATGAATTTCGTTGGACATCTGAATGTAAGCGTAGTGCCGGTGAGTGGCAGACAGGTCTTCTTTACACAAACCGCAGTTATCAGAGCTATCATGAGACGCAATTGGTGTTAAACAAGCAGGACAATACTTAAAAATAAGTTCGCCCATTTCAGAGTTCGTTAATTTAGATTGCTCCAGCGCATCAAGCCTCTGATCCAATGAGTGAAGAAACAGCGAAGTATCGACAATTTCATTATTTAATTGCTCTTTTTCTTCTTGTAGATCTTTAAGTTCATTTGACGCTTTATCTATCTGGATCGAAATTTCTTTTACTCGACTTTTCACATCTTCGCTGAGCTTATCTACGCTTTCAGTTCGTATTAAAATCTTCTTGTCTTGAATAGCTGAAATTTCATTTTCAATTCCAGATATTTCAGAATTTATCTGTTCTTCACGCAAAATAGCATTAGTTGAGCCAATGAACCTATATATCGCCTTTAACTCTGCATTAGCCTTATCAAAACGAGAATTAGCCTCAATCAATTCCTGACGAATATTGTGAGCATCAAGGTTATCAATGCCTAATAAATATTCGCCTATAGCTCTTCTAGTGGAAGCGTTATCAAACCGCTTCTCTTCTTTCAATAACTTTGTGGTCTCAGATAGCTGATCAACATACATCAAGCGTAAAACCTGATGAATGGTGAGATTTTTACTGTCATCAGTCTTATGAGAAGGAAGCGATAGAAGCTCAAATAGTTTTTGCGAGTAACTCTGCGTTGAATCACTTCTTACGTTTGGGTATCTGTACCATTTTGACTCGTCTTTGAGCGCGTCATTAAGCTCACCCTCATAAATAAACATAGCACTTTTACCAGTATCGGTTATCTCGCGCTTCAAGCAATATGGTATATAATTCAACCGTACTTCTATCAGTGTTGCATCACACTTTGCCTGTTCAGTTGTCCATTCTGTAAGTTCAGCACCCAAAGCAAAATACATTAAATCTACAATAGTAGATTTACCCGTTGTATTATCGCCACGAATAATATTGAGACCTAGCTTGAAAGTCTGATCGTAAACAAATTTACTACCACTTCTAACAGCGAATCTTTTTACCATCAGAAAAGGCGGTTTCAACACTTGCTTTTCCTTATCCATCATATCTGTATTCCATCAAATCCGTTCGAGACTTGAGCCCCTTCTTTCCATTAAAATCAACCAGCGGCAACTCGTTAACTAAAAATAGATACCAATCCTCGCTCCCAATCGGATCTAACTTTATTTTTTCAGACAAAAGTGCCGGCAGTTGAGTTTCAGTTCTTGAAACAATGTGATCTGCATAGTGCTCTGAATTTATCAGATCCCTAGCGATTAAATTATGTATGGCCGTATTCTGAATTGGCATCATTTCATGAAATATGCGCTTATCATTTGTCATTGCTTCATACGCATCTGGAATGCGTCCGACTATCTTCTTATAAGCTCTCAAATTCTGAGGGAATGGCGCAATACTCTTTAATAAATGAGGGAATAGCGAATAGAAGTCCAACAAACGCAACTGCTCCCACGAAAACGAAGCATGATCGCTAATCTCAAGAAATCTAAGAACCCTGTATATACAATGATTTATATCATGTATTGGATGATAAATTAGCATTACTCACTCCACACTAAGTGACATTTCCCTGTTAAGAAATAAAGCATTCCCGCGACGTGATTCATAGTAATAGAAACATCAAAGTCAACTATTGCCTTATAGACCGGCTCATAAATCTCTTGATGTATCTTGGCATCTACGTCTTCCTTACTGCTACCATTTAAAATTAAAGGTCTTACATATTGGTTAAATGTCGTTTCAATTACAGCAAGAACATGTGCATAAACATGCTGCTCTATATTAGAGAGCTGGTTTTTAGCCAGCCTTCTTTCAAACTTATTCTTAAGATAAACGGCATTCTGCACGGCATCCGCCCTGCCGCCAGCCAGTAGCTTAGCTTCAACACCAATTATCTCGCGATCTGGTCTTTGCGTCGTGTATTCAGCTAATTCTTCAATTGTACCAGCCAGATTAGGGTCGTCTTTTATTTGCTCTTTAATCAATTGAATAGCTTTTTCTAGAGGATGTAGCACGACAGGATAAATATTTTTATCCCCCATAACAGCGTCGTCGAAAGTGCTTCCAGTTATATCTAGTTTATTTGTCACGCTTGCTATCCTGATTAATTGTTTTATCCCCTAGTACAATATCGCCAGTGACTTTGGACCTATCGATAGAAACAGTCCGGTTTTCTTTACTGCTTTCTTTCTCAGTATTCTTTGGTATCGGCGTGCTTTTCCCGTTAATAATTAAAGCTAAAATAAGGGCAGCAGCCAAAATTCCCAAAACAAACATTGAGAGATAAAAAGTTTGATTAGATCCAAATGTACCCAAAACACTCTCTTGGAAAATGCTTTTAATTGCGAATACCAGAATAAAGCCAACAACCGCTACAGAGCCTGTGACTTTAACTGCTTCTTTCCAAAAACCTTCCATTATCATAACCTCCTTATTTTACCGTTACCTGACCGTTCATAAGCATTGGCAATAGCCAATCTCGAAGTTGTTCAAGTCGAATATTTCCTTCTTTTGAACTCACAATTTTTTCGATTATAGGTTCTAATTTCATATGCAGGCTATCAATCAACCTCTCGGGGGCAATCGGTATTCGACTTTGCTTTAAATGGTCTTGTGTAATATGTCCCATCGTTGTTTTGCGCAACTCAGCTATCATTTTAAAATGTTGAAGATATCGCAGTACCTCGAAGTAATAGTATGTTCGAGGATATTTCTTAGATGTAACTTTAAAAATATGCTGATTTAATCCACCTTTACCACCAGCCCATATCTTTACATCAAGTGTTGCAGACCAAGAAAATAATACGTCGCCATTGTTAACAACCACTTTCTCTGGGATTCTCTTTGAGACAAACTCTGACTTTTCTGTGAACCCAGCACTCATCTCTCTAATCTTTATAACTTTATAATAATCCTCGCCCTCTATTGGTCGATGCTTTTGACATGCGATTCCATTGGTGAAAGTCGCAATATCTAAAAGCGTACCTACATCCCAACCCGCAGGAATTTCACGCTTAAGCTCTTTGTTGTAAACCATCTTGCCGCCAGATGATTTGTAGGGTTTGCCATTAGCGTCGGGGAAGTCGAATTGCACGAACCAGTAGTCGTAAATGAGCTTGGTCATTGCTTCAAGCTCAGCATTGATTTGATTGTTGAGTTCTATTTTTTCATCTATCCAACTGAGTGTTTCAACAATACGGTTTTGTAAACTGCGCTCAAATATGGGGAGTTTGACCGCGCTTAATATTCCTTGATTTAGGTTGTTGATATTTGTTCCGTCGGCCTGAGCTATGGATTTTCGGAAATACTCCGATTTAGCAAAGTATGCTAGAAATTGTGGATCAATAATGTCGTCTTTCAATCTAGATCTAATACAAAATCCAGAGTACAAGGCTTTCACTTCTTTATCTATAAACATGCTGCGGCCTACTAATGCCTTGTTTCCGTTAGACCGAACGAAAATTAAGTCGCCTTTTTTTAAATAATCATCTTCCTTTGCTGCACCTACTGGATTGATTTCGCCTACAGTTTCATACTGAGGCTTAAAGTTGTCCTTAAAATCTGCAACACCGATCAGTAGGCAACCTTTACCATGGCTCTCTTTACTAAAGTTAAGTCCATTTCTGAAGTCTGCTATATCTCCAAAGGATATGAATTTATTCATATCTCAACTCCGATAGGCGTTCTAAAATTTCACATTCTTTTTCTTTTGATTGACTAAATAGAGCTGTTAAATCGCTTTTATACTGCTCTATCTGAGTTAAAAACTCTTCATGACTAATATCAACATATTCAATCTTCACTTCAAAATACTGTCCAGCACTCAGTGAGTAGTTTTTAGCTGCAATATCGTCGTAACTCACCACCACACTAAAATCGTCTACAACGCCTTTATTGTTAAAAGTGTCAATGATTTGGTCTTCTTCGACATGAGTTAGAACCGTCTTCTGGTTTTTACCTTCCTTAACTGTCTCACCAAGGCTTGACGCATCAATTAGCACCACATCGCTTTTATTGGCCTTATCGATAAACAAGATCGACACATTTGTGCCTGTATTGGCGAAAATGTTAGATGGCATACTGACTACACCAGCCAACATCTTTTCATCCACCAATTTCTGGCGGATCTTTTTGTCTATACCGCTTTGCGCAGTGATAAAACCCGTAGGCACGACCACAGCTGCCTTGCCACCTTCTTTGAGCGAAAAGATGATATGTTGCAAAAACATCAAGTAAATCGCCATCGATTCTTTCTTTTTAGCTGGCACCTTTGGAATGCCTGCAAAGAAACGTTCGTGGTTTTCTTTGGTATCTAGGTCGGCACTAAAATCTGAAAAATCGAGTTTGAAAGGTGGATTTGATACCACGTAATCGAACTTCTCTAATTCACCACTGGCTTTCTTGTGATAAGGGTCGAGTATGGTGTTACCTTTAATGATGTTATGGATCGAATGCACAAGATCATTTAGGATCAAGTTTAAGCGCAGCAAGCTAGATGACTTCTGCGAAATATCCTGCGAATAAATTGTACATTTGTCTTCACCGATTTGGTGAGCAAGGTTCATCAATAGTGTTCCAGAACCAGCCGATGGATCGTAACAAGTAGCATTATTTACATCTTCACTTACTAAACACCGCGCCATGATCTTTGATACCGCATGTGGCGTGAAATACTCAGCATATTTACCGCCGCTATTGGTGTTATAGTCTTTAATTAAGTACTCAAAAATGGTGGCGTAGAAGTCGAACTTTTCATCGAAAATATTCTCAAAACTAAAGTCAGTTAATTTATTAACAATAGCTTTGCAGAACTGGTCACGATTATCTGTCACATATTTACTGAGGTTTTCAAAGAGAACGATTTTTTCACCACCTTCGGTGAGCACCGAGAATATATCGCTATTATCTCTAGCTATATCGGTAAGCGTGGTGTCGAAAATTTCAGCGAAATTGGGCTTATCTTGTTTATTAAACAATGATGTAATGAAATGATCTGGACTGATACGCGCCACACTGGGTTTTAGACGCATATTGATTTTGGCGATCTCTTTTTCAGAATAGGTTTCGAATACCTCTTCCCAGTTGTCCGCCTCTGCTAGTTTTCTATCAATTTTTTTGATTTCAAAAACGTATTTGTCATTTAAGAACTTGTATAAAAAGACTTGGGTAATAACTTTAAACTCATTACCGTCATTACCAAGGCCATAGTTGGCGCATACTTTTTTGATATCGTCTATTAGTGCTTTTGTTTGCTGCTCGAACTGTTGTGTTTTCGTCATGTTACTTCTATTTCTTTAAGTTAGTGCATCTCTTATCGATAAGCTGAAATGCCTTGATATTCATTCATATATTCTTTTAAGACCAATTGATTGAGCATGTCTACCTCTTCCAATTCAAGCTCAATACCCTGTTTATCTTCAAACTCACTAAAAATAATCGGCGGTATCATTTGCCTAATAAAGTTCTCATTATCGAGCATTTTGGCGTTTTGCTGAATTTGGATGTCAACGGCGGTCTTTAATCCTTTTAATGCTTCAAATAACTTGCTTTCACTATCCGTCAACGGGTCTTTCTCCATCAAGCGCTTATGCAAGCGTGCATATTTTTCATCGTTATCATATTTAGCTTTAAGCAGTTGATTCTTTCTTTCTAACTCTTTTGCGCGATTGTAGATGTCATTCAAGGCTTTGATATTGCTTTCCATCTGCTCTTTAGATACTTCGCTCAAGTTTTTCTTTTTAAATAATCGTTCTAGCTCATCTTTAAGCGAAACAAACTCGGGATCTCTTGGATCAAAATTGCCACCTAAACCTTCACGAGTTTTCTGCAATGTCGACTTCAATTCATCTGCAAGCACCATCTCTTCTTCTTTGACTTTAGTAAAGGCAAATACAACGTCTTCGAGTGCCACGTTGAGTAAGTTAGCGGTATCTACGTTGTTTTCGAGAGCTTCTTTAGTATTGATTAAGGCAAGGCGATTATTAGCTTCTCTGGATAATACTGTGAGCATTTGGAAGTCAAGCTTCTCTAACATTTCATAGTCACCCGATAACCGGATGAGGTTATACAGGCTTTTGGCGTTGTTAAGAGCATGTGTAATTTTGAGCATTTCGCCACGAGAGTCTATTTGGCTTATCTGCTCAGAGAATACTTCTGCGTTTTGAGTATCAAAATGGAATAGCACATCTTTGATAGCATGAATTTCTTGTTCGATCTCTTCTTGTGATTTAAACAGGTTGCTGAAGTGTTCTATTTCATCGCCAAGCTCAGATTGAAGCTCTTTAAAATAGTCTTCATTAGTTTTCTCAAACTCACTCTCGATGTCAGCAAAATCGACGACATAACCATAACCAAAATCTTTATATGTCCGGTTTACACGAGTCAGTGTTTGTAGCAAGTTATGCGATTTTATGACGCGGCCAATGTAAAGTTTTTTGAGGCGCGGAGCATCGAAGCCTGTAAGTAGCATGTTATACACAAACAACAAATCAACTTTGCCTTCTTTGAAATCTTCTACTAAATCCTTGCGCTCTTGTTTCGTGCCAACGTCGTGCAGTATGACCGCAGCCTTATTCACTTCACTATTTTGCTTTTTATGGGTGCTGTAACTGGCTGGAGGCTCAGCAGCTTGCAATAATGGTTCAGTCTCTTTATTTGCCTTGGCATATTTGTACTGAAAAATGTCGTACATCATCTTGGCTTGGTCTGAGGAATCACAAACCACCATCCCTCCAATGGTATTGTCATTCATCGATATACGGGCTTGCTCGAAATCCCTTACAATATACTCCAGCATGGGTTCGACGAATTTTTCATGCGCATAAACGATTTTCTTATCTGCATTACCTTTGAGTATTTCTATTTCTTGTAAGGTTTTTTGCAGGTTAAGTTTGTAACTAGTTTCTATATCTTCGCGGATAAGCCGTAATGTATATCCATCTTTGATGGATGCGTTGTAATAGTATTTGTGTATATACCCGCCAAACAGTGATTTTGAATTATATTCTTCGCCAAGTAGTGGCGTACCTGTTAGCCCGATCTTGATTGATTCACGATCCGCTTGTTCTAAATTCGCTAAAAAGCTGCCTTTGGGATTATAGCTGCGATGCACTTCATCTAAAAAGAACACCCGCTGAATGTTCACGTTATACTCATTACTTTTAATGACTGTAGGGTCATCTTTAAATTTTTGAATATTGACAACTGTGATTTCAGCTTGCCCTGAGGCGTTATGAATAGCTGAAGTTTGTTTAATATCGTTTGCAAACGCTTCACGAGAATCAATGTTATGTACCTTTAATCCCCTCGCTTTGAATTCTCGCCCCGCTTGAATAAGCAGATCAATTCTATCAACTATGAAGTAGAACTTAGCTATCACCCCTTTTGTCTGGAAATAATTCGATAGATAATTAACGTTATAGTAGGTCAATGCCGTTTTACCGCTGCCTTGGGTATGCCAAATAATCCCCTTTTTAATCCCTTCGTCCAACTTGGCTTCTATTGCTTTAGTTGCAAATATTTGCGGGTAGCGCATTACGTGCTTTTGAAGTCCCTTGCGCTCTTTGACGTAAGCTAATGCATACTCAAGCATAAAGGCAATGCGCTCAGGTTGTAGCAAGGACGTGCAAATGCGATTTGTAGGCGTGTCATGGCGTTTGTTTTTGGCGAATTCTGGAGATTGCTTGATACTCAGTAAGTTATTATCTTTTAATACGCCATCTTCATCAGCTTCGCTGACAGTAGCTAAAAGAGCACTTAGATCGAACTGTTCCTCCTCTCGGAAATAGTTAAAACTAGGTTTTTGATACGAAGCAGTTGCATAAAAAGCTCCCTCAATAGGTCTTGGTGAGCTATCGTCGTACTCCATGTTATTCGAGAAAATCATTAACTGGGTTAAGTTAACGAATTTTCTAAACTTCGTGTTTTCAAAGCGCGTTTGTATGCGTTTGTGCTCAGCCAGTACGCCATCCTTATTGTTTGGGCGCTTCACCTCGATAAATACAAGTGGCATACCATTGATAAGCAGAATGATGTCTGGGCGGAATTCTTCGTCATCTTTCTTATACGTCAGCTCTGTCACAACATGAAGGCTATTGTTGCTGAAGTTTTCAAAATCGATAAGTCGAATACCTGACTTGGCAGTAAGCTTTTCATAGAAAGCCTTGCCCAAATCTTCATTTTCTAAACATAAAGACACATCATCGAAGCATTGTTTTGCTTCAGTGTCGCTAATAGCTGGGTTGATTTTCTTAATGCTGTCATGAAATATATTGGTGAAGATATTAGAAGATTCGTCCCAAATGATACTTGGATCTTTGAGCGATAGATATTTATACCCCAAACGCATTAAATGTAAAATTGTAGGGATTTTGACTCGAGAATCTTCGTTAAACTTCATAACATTCCTTATTTCTGCTCTTCAATCCACTTTTCCAAATCTGTACGTTTGAACCGCCAACTGCCACCTACCTTAAAGCCCGGTAGTTTCCCCTCGGCAGCCAGTCGATAAGCTGTCTTTTCTGCCAACTTCAAATAGTCAGCCACCTCTTTCAAGGTCAGTATTTCGTCGGTCATTTTTATATCCACCAAATAGCTGTTTGAGAGAATATGGGAAAATAGAGGAATCGACAACCATAAATAGATGATATTGATAAGTTTAATGATCGTATCCATTTACGCTAAATGGTCAAGGTTAAGCAGTGAAACGCTTGCGGCATCCAAACCGCGCAGGGTTGGTTCTGGTTTCCAAAGGGCAGCAATGCGCTCTTTGGTCGAGGGTGTCCAGAGGGGCAATGAAATGCCCATTTGGCCGATGGGGTTCTTAGGGGTAGCACGGAGGCTCCCTTAAGTGGTGATTAAACGGCCATACGTTTACTGTCGCGGTGTTGGTTCGATACCAATACGCGCCATTTAAGCACTTGCTCTCGAATGATAATTCGAAGCCTAGCGCGCATCCTGAGGATAAAACGGACGGGGAAACGTCCTTTTCAAGATAGGCGCGGGTATGGAAAAATCTCCGATTTTGTAGTACACGCGCACATCTTGCGGTTAACTAAACCGTGTAATCCCGCAAAAAAGAAAACAAAATATTATTATAAGAAGTGAGCCGCTATTTTTAACTGACTTGTTCTGATAACGATAAGCATTCATTTAATATCAATCTGTACCTGAATGGATCAATTACATTTAACTGCTCCAATATGCATACCGCCCTCGTTATGACTTCTCTTGCCTCTTTTATCCGTTTATTGGCGACTAACGTAAAATAAAGTGTTTGAAGAGATTCTGGTAAATCTGAAATATAAGACGCTGAGCTTCTTTCCATGAGCAACTCTAAATAAAAAACTGATTTTCGGCTCTCTTTTAAAGACAGTTTCTTTTGCCCAATTTTTAGTAGACAGCAAGCTTTCACATTTAGAGCCACAGAAAGATATGCATAGTAGTCAGCAGGTACAAATTCGGACTTAAATCTCCGATATCTTTTAATACCTAATAAAATCGAACCTAAAGCATCTTCATAGTGTTCTAAACCCAAGAGAATATTAGCCTCAATAAAAAGTGCATTTGCTGTGGCTGGTGTAAAAGTCTCAGGAAATTCTGCAGAACTAAAATTTAATGATTTTAGAGCTAATTTAATAGGTACTAACGCCTTTTGATAATCACCTCGAATATACTCATGCTCTGCTAATTTAATCAACGTTCTCGCTTCAGATTCCATGAAATTTGTGTGTTTTGATAATGGGTAAAACTTTTTTTCAATTCTGGTCTCGCAACAAGCGATAATTAGAGTGGCGAGCGATATATGGGTATTTGAAATATAATCGAATATGAAATTTGTAGCGTCCATCTTATCAAGTAAAAACGGTTTGAAATCGTAAAGACTGTCACTGAGTGTATTGTTCAACACATTTTTACTATCATACGGGCTGTTCAAACTAACATCGTTTAAAAGTCTTCCAAGACGCATAAAATTGCTGTAAATAATTTCTGGGGGGAGTTTATGGAATTGCTTCATTCCTAAATAGCAATATATCCATTTAGGAAGTTCGTTTTCGGCATACTTATTCAATGTATATAGCAAAAAATCTGCTGCCAATATGTCTGGTTCAATGCAAACTAATTCGCCGTCGTTCCATATTTGGAGTGACTTCAGTTGTTGTATATCTGGTGGACTGTATGTTGTTGTTTCTGCGTCTATATCAGCTTTGAAACGAACGTAATTTTTGAAACTGAGCTTTTGAGGGATTGCGGCTACCGCAATAACTAAAATAGTTCCACGCGGTGAAATTGGTTTTAAATCAGGATCATGAGTTTTTCGTATACACTCGTTAAATGACAATATTGATTTTTGTATATATTCTTCTTCGCGAATAGTTAGGTATCTGATCAATTCGTGATTGTTCAATATTTGATTGCTTTTGTTGTCTCCTGATTGATTATCAACGTTATAGTAAGCCAAAAGCATGATAGTCAAAGGAGTTGTTTGCTCTGAATGATCGAACCATATTTTAAAATTTCTTTTTAAAATGTCAGGAATTGATTTAGCTTTATTGAGTGTTCCATCTTCATTCTTTAGACCGCTTAATTTTAAAAATGCGGCTTCATATAGTCCAAAACACTCTTCATAATCGTTGCTAAAATCTTCAAGATATATCGAACTGTGAATAAAATGACGGGCTTTGTTACTTATTTTGTCTAGGAAATTACCGTTTCTGGCAATTAGTATTATTCTTAACTTTTTACCGCAAGTATCCAAACTTTGGAGTTTAGAAAATAAGGTCGTAACGGAAAGTAATTGTTCTTCTGGATAATCAATTAGTAACAAAATTCCTTTGTGTCCACATTGCAAAATCGTTTTACTAACTAGATCATTGAAATTTATAAAACCAGCTGTCCAATCATCTTTGTTAATTGTTTCCGCAAAATGTTTCACTAAACGCGTTTTTCCAGCACCACCTTTTCCAATTACACAAGCACAGCTGATTAAGGGCACATCATTTTGCCACCAACAATTAATTTTTTTAAGCTCACTTTCTCTCCCAATAAATTCGGTAAGGTTACTGCTCCACTTCAGCAGTGCTGCAGGATTTCTGTAGGTAATGTTTTCAAAAGTGTTAGGTATGAATGGGATTCGATTAGCGAGTATTGTGTCGAAAGCAATAGTATCGGCATTTAAAATGAGATTTATTTTACTCAAAAAGGCATATGGCTTTATTTGTCTTATCTCATCTAGAGTATTTTTATGTTTCTTGAACCTAAGATGAGAACGAGCTTTATGCTTCTCTGCATAATCAACAAAATCTAATAGAAATTGATTGAAAGGCGTTTTTCTGTAATGGTCATTAATGTAAGCTGAATAGCAGAAAGCGATTTCACAATTTATTTCTTTTAAACCTTGGCGTTCTACTTTTTTAACAGTTTCAAATTTGAGGCCCGTAAGGGCATCAATGTCTCGTCTGAAAATCTGTTGCTCTGCTGCTCCTTTGTTGTAGGTATATATATAATTCCAAAATATAGCTCCACCCCAGTGTTCAGAATCAAAACTCTCACTGTTAAAGTAAGTCCAAGAAAGCTTATAAGCTATCTCTCGTATAATCCCTTGATATTTTTCTGGTAGTTTTGACCAGTATGTTTTGTGTGAATATACATCCAAATTCACTCCTTAGACGCTCTAGCCCTAACGTCGGACATGCATATTCCAATATGGATCGTCAATATCATAATCTATTCCTTCAATTTTTAATATGCTCTCAATTGTGCATGGCAGGAAAAACTTATTTGCCTTCTCAATTATAGCCTGTGAAGCAATATCGCCACTATTGGTTCCCTCATGCCTAGCCATAGCTTTGCAGAGAGCCCTAGCAGTTTTATCCATATCTTTAGTGCTAAAACAAACTTTTTCACTCGCGTCGTTTGAGGCGTTATTAAATCCATCTCTAGACATTCCATAGAAACCTTTCCCTGTTTATTTTTCCGTAACACAAGTATCTCAAAAAGGCATATAAGGTCAATAAAATTATGTAATTGCAGAAGTTTGCAGATATGTCAGCAATTTTTAGCAGATACGTTTTGTTTGATTTTCGTTCTACTTATTTCACTCGCTGATAGGCAGTGAGCGTTGATAATCGGCCATTGTCAATTTTAAAACTAAAACAGCGCTGCTTTTACTTAACGAGAGTAAAGACGATGAAAAAACAAAATTTATTATTTTTACCTGATTTCTACTACACGGATAAAAACAACTATCTTGAATTGTGGTTGGCCGTCCGCGAAGAGAATGTTACCAGCAGAACTTTAGCTGACCACTTTTCTGTTCTGATAAATCGGGCTTCAAGAAAACACGATATTAGCAATTTTGCGATATCGCACTGGCATTCAATTGTGAATGAGAATGATGATTGGCGCTCGGTTAGAAATTACCTGAAAGCAGACAAAACAGGTATGCGCCCAGTTTATCGTTCTAAGCGCTTCGATTTTATGAGGCACATGTGCGTTCCGCTTCAGACCTATAATTCGTCATATCGATTTCATGTTCAGAACTGGTATCAGGAACATGTTTTCTCTAATGACGACGCTAATGTCGATGTTGACATCTGAGCGTTTCCCATCTTGATGATTGCCTCATATTAAGCTTGTAGCATTTCAATATCGGAGAAATGCTATGAGCTTTCAAGAAATCTATCTTTTTGTACCATCCACCATCTACTACTTTGGTTTAGCGTTGTTTGAGGTGACGACATTAGGACACGAAATTGATATCGCCTGTATATTTTTCATCTCTGTTTTATTTTGGATAAAAATCTATCACGGCGTTTTAGTGCTTTTGAAAAAAGTCCTCCGTATTCAACAGGGGGCTGGAAGATGAATAAGTTAATCAATAATACTGTTAAATTCTTAGAGCAGTTTGAAATATTTGAACTGCTCTACCCCATAAGTCATGCAGACCTAGCTGTGCTTTTTATTACTGCACTCGTTGTTATCTGGGTGGTTAGTTTCATATTTAAATCCATGTTGATTTTGGTGTTACGACAATTTGGGTGCTCTACCCCTGAATTGTATTCGCGATTTCCAACGATCCCATGGCGCAGCTTCTACATTTTTAAAATGCGCGTCGCAAGATGGTACGAACAAATTTTTAAATTTGGCAAAATTCAAACTGGAGGATTTGCTTCGGTTTTCTCAGTTTTGACTAATACTTTTGATTCAAAGAAATTCTTTCTCGGTAGAGCTTGGTTTATGGGGTTTGGACTATTTCAATCTATTGGAATAAAGCTCACCAAACATATTTTGGTTGTAGCAGGAACTGGTTCTGGCAAAACTTCAACAGTCATTGCTGCCTTGGCACAACATAGAGGAAGCGCTTTTGTTTTAGACCCTACAGGCATTATCAAAAAAACATTGGCTCAAGCCGATTCAAGCAAAGAGTACCTAGAGTATGCACCCTATAACCCAAGAGAGACTGCTCAAATAAACCCATTTGATGATGTTAAGGCAGCCATGAAACGAGAGGGGGCAAACGCCGCTGTTAAATGGTCGTATCGGATTGGATTAAGTTTTATAAAAACTGCATCAGATTCTAAACAGCCATACTTTACAGACACCGCAAGAGGATTTTTTGTCGGGTTGTTCTTGCATATATTAACTACTCATCCGGAAGAAGAACATAATCTGGGTGTACTACGTGACTTAATCATTCACGGTTATAGGTATTACGACGAAAACGGAAAACTTGAAAGTACAGCCGACGAAAGCAAGCATCTTTTATATCGGGCCATGATGCAAAACCCTGCATACAGCGGCGCTGTCTCTGGGGCAGCAGCACCTTTTATAAATGCTAGTTCTGAAACTAGAGGTAATCTAGTGTCCACTCTTCAAGAGAAAACCAGATTGCTTGATGATCCTGATGTTCGTCATTTTTTTTCTAAAACTACGCGCCCCCTTAGCGATCTCAAAACTGAAGATGATTTGGTCGCTATACTGTATATCCAACTTTCTTCACTAAGAGGCGAACTTAACGGTTTAGCATTACTTGTTCAAAATTTGATCTGCTATACGTTTGAAAGCATCAAAGAGAAAAAAGGAGACTGCCTTTTCATAGTGGATGAGGTTCAAGCTCAAGGTTTCAATCAAACGTTAGAGACTGCATTGCCTGTAGCTCGATCACAAGGTTTGTTTATTGTAGCAATTACGCAAGATTTGGAGGGGTTGAAAGCAGCATATCCAAAAACACATCTTTCGTTTATAGGAAATGCAGATTGCGTCCTTTGGATGGGCACAGCCCATCCACAAAACCTTCGACAGCTAAGTTTGATGCTGGGTAAAAAAACAATAGTAACCAAAGACAGAAATACTGGTAGAAAAACTTATCGTGATGTCGAGGTTGAAAGCGACGAACAGCTCGGTAGGTTTTTGTCACCAGAGACGGGAAATTATATTTTAACCGTTTCTGGTAAAAGAGCATGGCGTTTAAAATTAGATCCATTCTTTAAGTCTTTGCCTGTCTGGTCCTATGCAGCAGACCCAAACCATAAGGAGTCACTTTTAAAACGTTTTGGTCGCTTTCTATTTGGGTATAAAGCAAAAAGTTAAACAAATCGAAGTACTGTTTCCCAGTTTGCAAACCATGCTGCTGCACAATGTGAATGTGGAGTTTGGTTGCGAGCCTAAGGAGGCAAGATGAAAACATCATACGAAAACTTACTGAACCAATATAAAAATGAAGTTCAGAGCCTGAACATTCCAAATGCTGGCTTACCAAAGCTTTTGTTTCATGAGCGAACAAAAGCACATTCAGAAACAATTCAAGATTTACAGAGCGAGCGCACCAGTAATTGTAGATCTGCTCACGAGGCGGCGATTTCATTGAGCATTGCAATGCAATCGCCGTTACATCAAACAAAAAATGACTTCAAGACGGCAATTGAAATTGCCGCGAGGAGGGAGCGTGAATAATTCAATATTTTCAATTGAAGCAAATGCTGTAATTGAGCAACTATATCAGGAGTGTTCCAAAGTCTGCATGTTTATACCGTTAATGATGTGTGCTGCGGGTATAAATTTTGTGGTTGCCATTGGTGTTTTGGCTTTCGAATTTGAGATCATGTATAAACTTTTTTCTCAATTGGCTGGTCAAGACGATAAATATTGGTCGCCAGCGGTGCTAGGCACAAGTGCATTTATTATGGTAGCGGCAATACATTATTTGGCGCATATTAATGCCAATAATTTTGCATTGCGCATACTTAATAAAGCGGTAGGATTATTAATCCCGATTTATTTAATTGGTATTGGTCTCGTGTTGGCATCGTTACTCTTTAATATCGGTATAAATGACTTTTTAGATTCCAGTTCTGACAGTTTTACCTACGAAGAATTAATGTCAGATGAAGATAGTGATTTTATAACGACGATTATGCAGAGCTTTATTAGTCCAATTGCTGGGGGGCTATTTTCCCTAGGCATAGGCGCTCTTGCCATTATTAATGTGTTCGTCAGTCAGCATGCCATTTTAAGATTTACTGACTATGTCTTTCAGATTAAATCCAACGGCTGCAGATTGAAGTTAGTAAAAAGACACTACGAACACTACACAAGTGCGAAGACGCGTGACGAACAGCTCGAACTTCAAATTATGAAGCTCGAATTGGAAACATCTGAAGTTATGATTGATGAAGTAGTTGGCGACATCATGATGGCGATTCAAGAAGCTCTGGAGCCTGTCCGCACTATTGTTAATGACAAGCAGTACGTCACGTCATCATTTAGTTTTTTGCCTAAATCTGAGCTCAATACAAAAGAGTTAGAAAAATCAATCAAGGCGATTGACGCCATTACTTTCGATACCATCAAAAAACAAATCAAGGAATAATCATGATTACATTAAAACTGGGCGCTTTAGCGCTCCTGTTTTCGCTTGGCCTAAACTCAGCTGTAAATGCAAAAGAGTACACCATTCTTCTTGATCAAAGTGGTTCTAGTCCGTTGCTCAGCAGTCAAGAGTTCAAGGTGGCTGCCATCAACTATCTAGTCGAAAAAGTAGGACATATGGAAGATAGTGACGTCGTTATTGTGAAGACATTTGGTAGTCTTGATGTGGCGGCAAATTTTCAAAGCAGGAAAATGACAATAAAGCGTCACAATAAAAAGAAAATTGCTAAGGGATTAGCAGGTTTGATTTTGAATCTGGCAAATTCACAACATACCCAAGGCTCAACAAACCTGCATGCATGGTTTGGGCGCAACGACTTGGACTGTAAAAACGGGACTCAACTTATTGCCCTCACAGACGGAATTGAAGCTTCAGAATATATTTCCGCCACTAATCTTTTGAACGGAACGAAATCACTTCCAAAAGCGCATTTAAACGCAAGTTTGGATGGTTGCTCGATACATTTCTATGGCCTTGGAATGGGTAGGCCTGACAAGCAAGTCACAATTCTACGCAACGCTTGGTCGGAGTATTTCAAATCGGCTAATGCGCATTTTGATTCAACAACATTGTAGGGGAGCAATAATAATGGTTACACAGCAAATGTTAAACCAAATGCGATCTGAACAAAGAAAGCCGTCTCAACACTTGGACTATACGCCTACAGGGATGATCGTACGCCAAGTTCAAGCTTCCGTAGATAAAGAACAATCGCGCAGCCACAGGCTTGCAGAGATGGCCTTTAAAGATGCTTTTAGGGATATGCGCCGTGAACAGGCATTAAGCCGTTCAGGAGGATATTCAAAGGCACAATTTAATCAATCAACTGGAGGGCCAAAGCTATGAGTGAAGACAATCAAAAAACTAAAGGCCGTTTGCCTGACGGTTACGCGCAAATTGAAAGAGATGGTTATAACGGTAAGAAGCAATATTTTGATATTGGGCCGGTTTGGAATTCAAAAGACGGATATGTTAGCGGTCAAACTGTATTCGGTAAGCTTCTTATTCAACCAAGAGTTAAACGTGAAGAATTGGAAAAGCTCCGCAAGGAAGAGACGGCTAGCCCTGACGAGCCAGAGTTAAAGCTATAAGTTTTAACAATAGCTTTTATAAACTATTTCTTAACACCTTCGGTTGTAATATGTAAATAGTACGAAGTTAATCCTCGCTTTACGTGGGGATTGAACTCTTCGAAATGGATTCTTTGATAAAGCGCAGTTCATGCGTTTTAGAGCATATCAAATAAATCGCACAATTATTCTTATCCTGAATTAAGAAGGGAGGGTTTTCCATTGACTGATGAAAGTCATAGCGATCATATTAAAGAATGGAAATCAGCAGCTGTTTCGAGTCATCATATCGACTCCAGAATAAAAGACGTTGTCCGCTTTTTAGCGAGACGATCAGCTGAAATAGACTTTAAGAAGCAATTATTGGCTTCTACAAGTCTTAAACGCAATTTTAAAGAGGATAGTTAAAATGAAAAAAGTCGCGCTCTACGCTCGATATTCTTCTGACCTTCAAACCGATGCGTCAATAGAAGATCAAATACGGACTTGCACTGCATATGCAGAGCGCGAAGGATGGAAAGTATGTGAAACGTACACTGACCATGGTATTAGCGGCGCTAGCTTGATGCGCCCAGGAATCCAAATGCTTATGCAAGATGCTGCTATGGGTAAGTTTGATATTGTTGTGACAGAAGGGCTTGATCGTCTAAGTCGAGATCAAGCTGATATTGCAGGTCTATACAAGCGCTTACAATTTGCCGCTGTGCCAATCTTCACCTTATCTGATGGTGGTGAAGTCAGTGATATTCACATAGGGCTTAAAGGCACTATGAACGCCCTATTTCTTAAAGATCTGGCCCTAAAGACACATAGAGGTTTATCAGGACGTGTGGAAAAGGGTAAATCTGGCGGCGGCATTTGTTATGGATATAAGGTTTTAAAAGACTTTGATGCAAATGGTGAACTTGTCAGAGGAGAACGAGAAGTAGTCCCTGAACAAGCCATCGTCGTGAACAGAATTTTTACTGAATACGCTGCTGGTATACCGCCCAGAAAAATCGCAAAATCTCTTAATGATGAAAATATTCCATGTCCTTCTGGTAAAGAATGGGGCTCTAGCACCATATACGGCAATAGACGGCGTGGAACGGGTATTATTAACAACGACTTGTATGTAGGCCGCTTAGTCTGGAATCGACAAAAGTTTTTGAAAGACCCTGATACAGGGAAACGTGTCGCACGTTTAAACCCAGAAGAAAAATGGCAGATTACAGACGTACCTCATTTGAGAATCATTGACCAAGCGCTTTGGGACAAGGTTAAAGCCAAACAAAAGGTATTAGATAAACAAGAAAATTTTTGGAATAAGCAAAGACCCCGCAACCTCTTCTCATTTCTATTGAAATGCGGCTGCTGCAATGGTGGCATGAGCATTGTCTCTTCTGGGCGTTATGGGTGTTCTACGTCTAGAAATAAAGGCACCTGTGAAAACAGGCTGACCATTAAGCAAGAAAATCTGGAACATACAATTTTAGACGCAATGCAGAACCACTTCATGCAGCCAGAGCTTATTAAAGTTTTTTGTGAAGAATATACGCGCTTTATGAACGAATTAAGCAGAAGCAAAAATTCTGAATTAGCCAGATATAAGGCCGAACTAAAGAAACTGGCAACGAGTAAGGATAGCTTAATAGAAGCGTTAACAAACGGCATCCCTGCTTCTGAAGTAAAGGAGCCACTGGATAAAATAATTAAACGTCGAGAAGAAATTGAAAAGTTTCTTGAAGGTAGGCAGGAAGAACAAGTCATTCTGCATCCGAACATGGCCTCAAGATACTACAAAGAAGTAATGGCCTTGCGCACTTCGTTAAATCGAGATGATGGAAAAGTAGAAGCCGCAGACTTACTTAGAAGTTTAATAGACAAAATTGTTCTTACCCCGAAAGCATCGGGTAAAGAATACGCCATAGACTTGCATGGCGACCTCGCTGGGATTCTAACAATCGCAACAGGTAAAAACCAAGTGGAATCTAATGTGAATCCGCTTGTTGAGCAGGTTAATGAGATGTCGAATTTAGGGCATCGAAACTTCGCGCAGGAATCACCTGAAAAAGGTGATGAAATTGAGAAAACTATTGAGTTTAATATGCCTGAAAGTTGCTTTGATAGTGCCTTTGCAAGAAGCTCGCATTTATATGCGAACATTTGCAAGGACAAAATGGTTGCGGGAGCAGGATTTGAACCTACGACCTTCGGGTTATGAGCC
>TARA_R110000765_G_scaffold238296_1_pt1 | contig 27971 bp, 28 predicted proteins | sample TARA_R110000765 | Tara Oceans TARA_R110000765 (sample SAMEA4398168) | marine metagenome | biome: Polar Biome; feature: [MES] marine water layer (ENVO:01000295) within the mesopelagic zone...; material: water (ENVO:00002006), including particulate matter (ENVO:01000060) such... | reverse complement strand
TCCTAAACTTTAGATGCAAGTTCGATTCTTGCCGAGGTCACTTTTTAATTTTCAAAGTCGTTAAGGAAAATTCATAATTGATTGATTTAAAGTTATTTATTTATTTTTGGTTTCATATGTCATCATTTAAAACCATCTATTAGAGTTCATAAATCGTCAACATTTTCCCTAAATGTTTTCGTACTATGTAACGGTTTATTTTAAATCTGTTAAATAAACGATTTGTAGGTGATTTGTCTTTCGTCCTTAATTAAGTTTAACCTAAAGATTTTTGTTACACACTACTTCTACATTTTTAATCATATTTTGGCTATACGCCAAACTATTTCAATACAATCAAGAATTAAGGGCTGATGACAAGCGTATTAATTTTCAAACGATATAAGTTTAAGCACCTTTAAGGTGGTGCCATAAAAGGTCAATAGACCAAACAATTTAAAAGGACCTGATGAGGGACATACTCAACAGAAGTTTCGTGCTACTTAAAAGAGGATTCTATAAATAGATCCTTTTATAGTACTTTTTCTATCGACCCAATCAATAGGTGCAAATTACGTACGTGACTATCAATCATAGATATTCACTGACGCAGGTCATTTACCTTGTTTTTCTTGTACACTACTTTTGTTTTAATCAATTTTTATGGTGATGAATCAAATCATTAATTAAAACAACAAATTATGACTAATAAATATAATACCCTCTGCAAACTGTCAAATTATCTACTGATGCTCATTTTAATATCCGGGGGTGTACTTTTAAGTAGTTGCAATGAGCAAGCCCGTGGATTTGCGTTACCTAAAGGTAATATTGAACAAGGAAAAGCGACTTACGAGAGATTGGCCTGTAATGAATGCCATAGTATTTCTGAGGTTGAGTGGAAGGGAGGAAGTGATAATCTCAATATACAACTTGGTGGTGAAGTAACCAGTAAAAAGTCCTATGGGGATCTTGTCACTTCGGTTATCAATCCATCGCACAAAATCGCTCCGCGTTACAAACAAAAAAATACTACCAAAACTACCGAAGCGGAACATTCTAAAATGAAGAATTTCAATGATACTATGACCGTTCAGGAACTCATTGATTTAGTTACTTATCTTCAATCGGAATATAACGTTACCATCCCGAAAACGTATTACTATCCTTATTATTAAATAGTTTACGTGTGTACCTATTCTCACTAGCGTAACTGGGTCGTCTCACTAAGAGATTTCAAAATAGTGTTATCATCCTTTTTCAGGATTATAGGGAGGTATACATTGAGGATAAAGCCAAACACAAATCGTTTTCTTTGCAAAATAGGTTAGGTCGCCCATATGAAAATAACGTTTTAATATAATTTAGTGCGCATAAAGACTAGTGTGTCTTAAAGATAAAAGCAAATCGGCGATTTCTATTGTCCTACTAGATTCTATTTACAGTTTTTTGTTAGTGTCTTGAAGGAGTCAGGCACAGACAGAGCCAAAACGGTTCAAGGACAAAATTTGCAACACTTTTGCTCCCCTGATATGTTGTTCCTTTAGCTCCAATAATACCTTGTTTGCTTCTGCTAAGGGATATACTTGATAATTGGGTCTTATTTTTGCTTTTGCTGCCAATTTCAAGAATTCGGAAACATCCTTACCCGTTACGTTGGCAACAGACTTAAGTTCCTTTTCCATCCATAAATCGTTTTGGTATGATAGGTTTTTAAGGTATTCTTTGTCATAATCCTCTTTTCTAATGGCGTTGATGACCAATCGTCCTCCTTTTTCGAGATTACCCAAGGCTTCGACAACAGGTTTCCAAGCTGGCGTAGTGTCTATGATGGCTTTCATTTTTTCGGGGGATGAATCTGTTGTGCCACCCACCCAAATGGCTCCAAGTTTTTTGGCGAATTGCCGTTCCTCTTCCTTTCTTGCAAATACAAACACTTTGGTATTCGGATAGCAGTACTTGACCATTTTCAGTACTAAATGGGCCGAAGCTCCAAAACCCGTAAGTCCTAACCTATCACCATCAGTTATCTGGGCAAGTTGGATGGCCCTGTAACCAATAGCTCCCGCGCATAGTAACGGAGCTGCCTCACTATCGGTAAAAAACGCTGGAATGCTATGCGCATACTTTTCCGATACGGTCATATATTCTGCATAGCCGCCGTTCACGTCCTTTCCTGTGGCTTTAAAATCATCACAAAGGTTCTCATTACCTTTTTTACAAAATTTGCATTCGCCACAAGCGGAAAAAATCCAAGCGACACCCACCCGATCTCCAATCTTAAATTTTGTTGCTCCTAAGCCCAATTTTTCTACAAGACCGACAACTTGATGCCCAAGTACTATCGGAAGTTTTGGAGGCTCCAATCTCCCTTCGATTTCGTCGAGTTCGGTATGGCAGACCCCACAGACCGATATTTTTATACGAACTTCACTTTCATTGGGCTCTGGAGTGGGAATATCCACCAAATCTAGCGGCATTCTATTTTCCTTTAAATCGGATATTTTTTTTAGGATCATTGCTTTCATACATCTATTTATTGTCTTCCAATTTTTTCTAAAATTTTTAATTAAACCAGGGTAATCTATATGGGAAGTCTTGAAGATTAATTTACATAAATGTAATTGGAGCAAACTGGATTCTAAATGATCAAGATCATTCAAAGTATTTTGGCTAAAATGATGTCGGTCATTTTTTACCCTAAGGCAATCACTTAATTTTAATCAGATTTCAAAGTATAATAAAATGCAAACTGAGCAGAAATATAAATCCGTAAATATCGTGTTAGATGGACTTGTCTTAAAGGGAAATCTTGCTGTTCCCAAAAACGCCATTGGAATGGTTATCTTTTCCCACGGTAGTGGAAGCAGTCGCCTAAGCCCTAGAAACAATTATGTGGCTGAAGTTTTACAAGAAAAAGGATTGGCAACCTTGCTCTTTGATCTATTGACAAAAGATGAAGACCATATCTATGAAAACCGATTTAATATCGATTTACTGACTATGCGTCTTATTGATGTGACCAAATGGGTACAACGGCAAAAAGAAACCAAAGGTCTAGCTATTGGATATTTTGGAGCTAGTACCGGTGCGGCTTCGGCATTGCGTGCTGCCGCTTTTTATGGTAAAGACATCAAGGCCGTAGTCTCAAGAGGAGGTAGACCAGATATGGCCTTGCAAGATTTACACAAGGTAACAGCGCCCACCCTTTTAATTGTAGGAGGTTGGGACGATGCAGTCATTGAGCTTAATGAAAAAGCGTATCAAAAGTTGAAAAGCGAACGTAAATTGGAAATCGTGCCTATGGCCACCCATTTGTTCGAAGAGTCGGGAAAATTGGAAAAAGTAGCCCACATATCAGCTAATTGGTTTGCAAAATATTTGCAGCCAGAAAAAATAAAACAAGATGTTTAGAGATAGAATAGATGCAGGCCGTCAGTTGTCAGAAAAATTGATGAAGTTCAAAGAAGAAGATGTTGTAGTCCTGGCCATTCCAAGAGGTGGGTTACCTTTAGGGGCAATCGTAGCTAAGACTTTGGAAGCTCCTTTGGATGTTGCCTTGACCAAAAAAATAGGACATCCTTCAAATAAGGAATTTGCCATTGGGGCAGTAAGTCTAGATGACATTGTACTGACAAATACCATGGGAGTTACACAAGGGTATATTACTGAAGAAACGAAGCATATCCGTGAAAAACTCCTAAAACGCTATGACGAATATTACAAAAAACGTTTGCCCCAAAATGTAAAGAATAAAACAGTAATCATTGTCGATGACGGAATCGCGACCGGTAACACACTATTGGCTACGATAGAACTAGTAAGCAAACAACGTCCCAAAAAAATAATCGTGGCAATTCCCGTGGCACCAAATTCGGCAATAAAAAAACTTGAGAATACTCAAAAAATTGATGAAGTAATCTGTTTACAAGTACCTTATAATTTTCAGGCGGTTGGGCAGTTTTATGAAGATTTCTATCAAGTTTCCGATCAGGAAGCGATACAGATATTGGAAGAGGCGAATACATCAGTAAAAACTAACCTTTAATAACTGCCACAGGTCTCAATTTTGCGACTTTCTTGGCAATGCCCGAATCGCTTACGGTCTCGACCACCATATTGACATCTTTATAGGCTATAGGCGCTTCTTCGGCAATTCCTTTAAAAGAACCGGCTTCTACAAAAATACCTCTTTCCTTTAGTTTCTCTTTGAGTACAGGAGCATTAACTTGCTTTTTGGCTGCCGTCCTTGACAAACGTCTTCCTGCCCCGTGGCAACAGGAACCAAAGGTTAGTTCCTTGCTTCTAGCGGTACCAGCTAATACATAGGAACAGGTCCCCATACTTCCAGGTATGATTACAGGTTGCCCAGTAGCTTTATAAGAATCTGGCAGTTCCTCAAAACCTGGGCCAAAGGCCCTCGTAGCTCCCTTACGATGTACAATAACGTCAGTTTGCACACCGTCAATCACATGTGTTTCAACTTTGGCAATATTATGCGCCACATCGTACATGAGTTTCAAAGGTTCAACGGTCGGTCCAAAGATATTCCTCCAAGCTGTTCTAGCCTCCCAAGAAATTACTTCCCTGTTACACCAGGCATAATTCGCAGCAGCGCACATAGCATTAAAATAGTTTTGTCCTTCCTCAGAGTTAAACGGCACACAGGCCAATTCTCTATCTGGAACTTCAATGCCATAGTTAGGCATTGCCTTTATAATCTGCCGAATATAATCCGTGGCGACTTGATGCCCTAATCCTCGAGATCCAGTGTGGATCAATACTACCACCTGACCTTTGAACAGACCGTAAGCTTTTGCAGTGGTCTCATCATAAATTTCCTCCACGTAATCTACCTCTACAAAATGGTTCCCCGATCCTATGGTGCCCAACTGATCGGCACCCCTTTTTTTTGCCATATCGGAGACTAAGGTAGCATCTGCATTTTCCAACCTACCTTTACTTTCCATAAAAGCCAAATCTTCCTTTACACCATATCCCTTTTCCACCGCCCACTCCGCACCTTTTAAAAGTACTTCCTCCATTTCCTGAACTGAGAGTTTGATATGTCCGCCTTTCCCCATTCCAGAAGGAATCTGGATATACAATTCTTTGGATAAAGCATCTAAATTATTCCTTATTTCCTCTATTTTTTGATTAGAAGTCAACAATCGCACTCCACAATTGATATCATAACCGATACCCCCAGGGGAAATTGCTCCGTCCGGATACAAAGTGGCTGCTACCCCGCCTATGGGAAAACCATAACCTTCGTGAACATCTGGCATCACTAGGGAAGCTCCCTGAATACCCGGTAATGAAGCAACATTTACCAATTGTACCAAAGATCGATCTTCCATTATGGCATCGAGCAAGGTTTCGGATGCCAATACCCTAGCGGGTACTCGCATGTTGGGTCTGAATGTTTTAGGAATCTCCCACAAGTAGTCTTCGATTTTATGGATGTCTTCTTTGCTGATTTTCATCGTTCTCTTAGATATCAAAAATGACCAAGGTTACCCACTGATCCCTTTTATTTTTATGCACATCGGCCTCATGGTAGGTTACCGCCTTGATTTCCTCATCAAAAAACTGAATCTGCTTTCCACGGATTTCAGCTATCGTATGATGAGGAGAAAAATCTAAAAAATCAACTTCGCAAAAAACTGCTTTTTCGGCATAGGAAGCCGATAGTACCTCAGATAAAAAATCAATAAGCAAACAGGTGCTGTCCAATGCAGTTATTTCAAGTATCCACTTGTGATCGAACTGGACGTTCTGATTACAGAACCCATCCTTTAGAATATTGCTCATTCCTATTACTCCTGCTCGAAATAATTCCTCTAAATGAGATGCTTCAATTTTCATTCGGATATCCGCCGTATGGGAAAGGTATTCGATTTTCATTTTTTTTATCGCTTTCACAACCACTAAGGAGCCTTAACCAAAGTGATTTTAACAAAGGAACCAAGCCCAATTCACAAGTGATTCCATCCTGAATATAGATATGGCATTACACGAAAGTTCATGTTAACTCTTATATAATGCCTTGTTCTATCATCCAAAAAAAAAAGATATAACCCTTACTTTTCCATGATACCGAAAGTCACTTTAGCATTTACCCTGTATTGAGAAATCTTGTTGTCCTTTACGGTAACTTGCATATCTTGCACGTATACCGATTTGATATCTTTAATGGTCTTGGAAGCTTCATTAACAACTTGTTGAACGGCATCCTCAAAACTTTTATTTGAATTCCCTAATAACTCTACAACTTTTAATACTGACATGATTTTTTTATTTTATAATTATTAATGTATTTGGATTTTCCCTAAAAAAAATCCCCTTTTTCATCCACCTTTATACGTATGACCTTATCTCCATTCTCCAGTTTGATCTTAAACTTTTTACTTACGCCTTTATCCTCATGGTAGTATACCAAATAAATATCTTTGGTTATGCTCCATCCAGGAAACCGATCTGCAATGGCGTTCCTCACTGATTTTGGAAGGGAAACATTCTTAAAACGCTCTGCGGTCCTGATGATTTTACCATCCTTGTCATATGCAGCAAGGATTGTACCCTCAGGAATATAAAAGTTGATGTGGTACAGGTCGTAATCGTCTTGATAATATTCAGAATCCTTAAGGTTAAAAGCCGCTACTTTACGTTCGAGCATTTGTACAGGTAAGGGAGCAGGTTCTGCTGAGGCCAAGCTGTGGAGATATTTATAATTGGTAGCGTACACCACTACTTCCGACAATTCAATTGGCTTTATAATCTGGGCAAAAGATTGGGCTGTCAATCCTAAAACAAATAGACCTAATAGTATTCTCTGCATGATTCTAGATTTATGTTACTTTATTAGTGAGTTTCTGATGATATGATAGTTCATCGCCTCAAAGCTAAAGTATCATTCTGCCCATCACAATGACTTGGGTCAGTCTGGGAAGCATCAAATACAATACATTAATGTACATGTAAAATGTCATTTTTTTATGAAGTGGAAATCAGATTTTAAGATTTTACAATTCTTAGATAATAGTACTTATGTAAGAGTAATCTTCGATAATTTTGACGGTAATAGATTTTTTTAGTATCAAAACTCTTGAACCAAGTATCGAAAATTTATATTATAAATTTCTTTTCTGTAATTGCTTCAACGTATAGGGCAAAAAAAACAGAATAGTGTCAAGTTGTCAATGCCAATACCCAGGTCAAAAAATCGACTCTCAAGTTCGTACTTTTATCCGCGGATTTCTGAACTTTAATCATGTAATCGTAATGTATAGCCGTGCCACATGAATTATGACTTAACAGATGACCCAATCTCCTTAGACTATAAAAAAAATGCTGCCGTAAGATTCAGTTAACTAGCAAAGAAAATCTTACAAAAGCATATTATTGTCACAAAACATCAAAGCGAACGATTCGTTATAATCCACGATTTTTAAGAAAAGGTAAGATTATAAAATTGTCGGCAAAGATTACCAAAATTTTAAAAAAAGTCTACAAACTGATCTAAGTCATTCTAAAAGTGTATATCATGCTATATTTTAGCACTATGATTAACGATATAGTTCTTTGAAAATGCATAAGTAGGTTGGGCTGAGAATTGGGAAAACAAGGCCCAAATAAAAAGAAGAGGTTATAAAAACCCTTTTTACTTTTTGAGTGCCGAACGGATTTAGCGATAGGTTCAAGTAAGTGCCATTATAAGTGGTCATCGGGTCGAATAACGTCTTCTAGGGAACCGGAGCATTTCGGTGTTCCGGTTTCTTTTTCTAAAGAAACGGTAAACTGATGTAGGTCATTTTAATTATAAATATCACCCCTTACTTTAGCTTCGTAATTGCAAGCAATAGTTCTTTGAAAATGGAGTTTTGATGGATTCTAAATATAAAAAAATAATGTACTATCTTATTTATTTGTGGAGAATAGTAAGGTAAAGTATAAGAAGGTGTCGAAAATGCCCCATGCCGTGTGGTTTTAGCTAAGACCTAGCGATAGGTTGTACTGAAAATCACGCAAAGCGGTCAACGGTAATTTTTACGCTTTCTTGGAAACTGGAACGTGCAAATGTTCCAGTTTCTTTATAGTATTGATCTTTGCCATCGTAAGACCGGTATAGATCATAATAAAGAAGAAGAATACTGTTTGTACTCTAATCGGTCAGTTAGTTCGTTTTAGTGATAAAATGGTTTAAAAGATTGATGAAAAGTATGGATGAATTCCATTTCTTTATGGAAAACAGGAAGTCAAAACTTCCTGTTTTTTCTTTTTGACATTACTATAAAAGGCTTCTAAGCAGTAATGCCTTAGCGGTCATAAAATGGTATCGCAAAAACTACTTTAATCTTTGATTTCAAGTATACGCGCAGCTAGCGGAATCCAGCTTGATCTGTATTCATAAATTAATGTAAAGTGGTACCAGAAAAAGGGACTGGGATATTCCGGTATCTTAGTCCTTTTTAAGATTTTACACAAAGGCCAATATTGTCTCAAGGCAATAAAGGCTTGAAAAGGTTCGGGTTATTTTTTGCAGAGATTGCCCCTATATCATTTTAGCGATAAGATGACTCAAGGATAGATCAAACGTTTAGAATAAAACGAACGCTTCAAAGGAAACAGGAGACCTCAGGTCTCCTGTTTCTGATTGTACTCGAATCAAATATTCTATACTAAAGAATCCTAAAGCCCATTATTCGAAATACGAAGTTTCGAAAAGTTTTTTTCTCAGAAAATGACCAGTTCTTCAGAATGATTTAGGTCATTGTTGTCAAGGACTCCGATCCATACTTTTATTCCTTAAACATCACATTATGAAGAAAATTGTTTTTATTCTCGGAATACTGGCATTGACGGCATGTTCCTCAACACGATTGGTGGATAGCTGGAAAAATAAAGAAATAGCAGTATTTAGGCCACAAAAACTTTTGGTCATCGGCATGACCGAGAACCTTACGGCTCGGAAAATCTTTGAGGAAAAACTTAAAGAACAGTTCATAAACCGAGGAATCAATGCTTATGAAAGTAGTATGGCCTTAGACCAATCTTTCACTGCTTCAAAAAGAAGCGAAGAAGAAATAGAGATGATGAAGGAAGAGCTTTTACAACAGGGTTTTGATGCAATCGTAATCACTGCAGTTGTGGGAATCGACGATAAAACAATACGCAGGTCTGGGCATTACACTTTTGGGTACAATTGGTGGTATCGTTTCGGGCCTTATTTTTATAGATTTCAGGATATTTATTATACCCCTGATTATTATGAGGACTATAAAGTTTTTCATATTGAGACTTCGATTTATAATATAAGTGGCGATGAGGATGAATCTTTGGTCTGGGTCGGTACATTTAATATCGTCGACCCTGTTAATATTACCTCGACTGTTAATGATTATGTAGCCCGAATCATAGGCCAGTTAGAGCGGGAAAATCTGATTGAAAAATTATAAAAGCCCTGAAGATAGATAGATGCACATTAAAACATATTATTAATTTATTTCATGCTTAGAAATCTAAAATCAAATATATTTTTAATACCCTTAATCGAAATGGGATTGTTTTTACGATTATATTTTTAGACCTCTTTAAATAATCCCGAAGTCTCATGGTTTTTCTAAATCAAGATGGCTTTAGCTTTTTTGTATAATCATTTATGTAATCTTTTGGATACTTCATTGTACCGAAGAGATGGTAACTGGGAATAAACTATCTAAAGTTGAAAACCTTTAGAATTGAGGCGCATAATCATCAGGGAAAACTATTTGGATAACTTGATATAGTACACTTATAAGATTGCATAGGATGGCCTATACGTAAAAGTTCTTGTCTTACTTTTTGAAAAGTCAGTGGACTTGCATAGAGAAAAAATAATAGCCCCTTTTCGATATCGATATCAATAATTTTAATATCCATTATTCGGCTAAGATTTCGCAGTACGATATTTTTCTCTTCATAACCGTTCAAATTCTTTATTTGTGCTACAGCTTTCATTTATTAGATCTTATAATAAGATTATTTTCTCAAGATAATTTATGATTGTCGGCAGAAAAATGACGTGTGTCATTAATAGAAAAATTGGCTTTTTTAACGATGACTTGGAAAGTGAAAGAAAACAAGATAAACGAAAGAACGGAACTTTTAGAACGCATCTCGCAAATAGTATAAAAGTAATACCCCAGCCCAAAAGTGCTCAAAAACATAATACTTTATATTCTACTTACCATTTTAAATTATTCTCAATTCTATTGATTTAGCATCCGTTTCCAAATCAAAAACCACTAATTTATTTGATTAGATACTAATCTAAATTCTTAAATCTAGGATCTAGAAATATAATTATTAAAGTACTGCGCTTAAATAAAAGAGTTGATGATTGCCCTCCCTGAAGCTTAACAAAGGTGCCCTACCATACGATTCCATTTTTTTGACAAGATCCCGATGAAACCATTTTTTTAAAAACCCGCCCTTTTCTCGTTCCAACATGACTATTAAATCTGCGTTTGAATCTCCAAGATAAATTCTGAGGGTGTTAAAAACATCCTCAGAATTTAATAGTTCAAAATTTATTTTCTCATAACTTATTTTCTTGTGTAGCATCCCTTTAAACCATTCCATTTGTATTTTTCCCTTATACTCTTTTTTGGTGGAAATATGGACTACTTTTATTTCAGCATCAAACTGTTCTGCCATTTCGGCCACTTTTCGAATGGCATAGACATCCTCTTCCTCAAAATCGGTTGCATAAACAATGGTTTTAATAGGCATATAGCTCGCATCCAAAGGAATGGACAAAATGGGGCAAGGTGCTTTTTCAATAAGATGCTTTGTAGTGCTTCCCATAATCATTTCCCGTAGCGCTTTACCACCTTTAATACCGACAACAATCAAATATGCGCGCCATTCCTCAGCTACCGAAATAATCCCTTTAAATGCGGATTTGTTTTCTACTACCTCTAGCTGTAAATTGGGATTCTCCCAGTTGACACCTAGGTGTTCTTCACAGAATTGAACCAATTTGGCACGGTGTGTTTTAAAAGCATCTTTCTCTAATTGTGGAAATGGTTCTGAGAGTATTTTCGTTCCCAAAAAAGTGGGATAATCGAAGACATGGGTGACAATCAAACGAGTTCCCATTTGCTGCGCCATTTTATGGGCATATTTTAATGCGGCCACGCAGTTTTCTGAATAGTCGGTAGCGTATAGAATTGTTTTCACCTTGAATTTCTTTGTAGAAATGAAACTAAAATTAATGACCGATACGTGGACGTGAAATGACCTAGATCATTTAAAATGTATCTAAGGGTAAATACATTTATATCATAAAATTTTATCATCATGAAGAAAAACAGTAAACAAGACCTTCTGTGGATCTATCGCAAAATGAAGACTTCCCGATATTTTGAAGAACGAATGGAGAAAGCCTATCTTGAAGGTAAACAGCCTGTGTTCAACATCGGTGCAGGGCCGGTTCCAGGAGAAATGCATCTGTCGAATGGACAAGAGCCTGCAGCAGCATCAATGATCGTAAATCTAACAAAGGATGATACCGTAACGGCTACCCATCGTCCGCATCATCAGGCTATAGCCAAAGGAGTTGACCTTAAAAAAATGACCGCTGAAATTTTCGGCAAAAAAACGGGATTGGGCAAAGGCAAAGGTGGACACATGCATTTGTTCGACCCTATCGTAAAATTTTCTTGTGGTGGTATTGTCGGGGCCGGTATTCCACATGCCGTGGGTGCCGCTTTGGCCAACAAGAAGAAGGGCACCGATCGGGTGGCCGTGGCATTTATTGGCGAGGGTGCAGTGAATTCGGGAGCCTTTCACGAATCGATGAACCTGGCAGCACTTTGGAACCTACCCTTGGTGGTCGTTGTCGAGGATAATTCGTGGGGCATTTCGGTGTCCAAAAAGAATTCTACATGCGTGCCGACCAACGATGTCAGGGCTGCGGCTTATGGCATAAAAGGCTATGAGGTACGGGATAATGATCCCTTAAAAATGTACGAAGTAAGCAAGGAAGCTGTGGAACGCGCCAGAAAAGGTGAAGGACCATCGATTATAGAAATCGAGACCTATAGATATCTGGGCCATTTTCAGGGTGATCCCGAGTTGTACCGCCCAAAGGATGAAGTATCCAAATTAAGGGCCAAAGATCCTATCGAACGGTTGAAAAAGTATCTTTTGGAAGAGACTTTGGCCTCCGAAGAAGATTTAAGGGTACTTGATCAGGAAATTATGAAGGAGGTGGATAACGCCTATGAGTTTGCCATCAACAGCGCATATCCCGAACCTGAGGAAGCCTTAGAAGATGTATTTGTGTAAAGACTATTCTGAGAAGAGTATAAAAGATAATCGTCTTTACTTTGGCTATGCCCTTTGACCGCACGCGAATGACGATAAACTATTTAACTATGGAAGCAACAAAACAAATAACAAGAAAACTTACAGGTAGTAAGGCCATGGCGCAAGCTTTGGAACAGGAAATGAACCGCGACAAGAATATCTTTATCATGGGCGAGGATGTGGGTAAATACGGAGGTATTTTTGGTTCTACAACTGGACTGTATGAAAAATTCGGACAAGAACGGATTATGGATACGCCCATTTCGGAAACAGGATTCATTGGTGCAGCAATAGGTGCCGCGGCAGAAGGGCTACGACCTATCGTAGAATTGATGTTCGTGGATTTTCACGGGGTAGTCATGGACCAAATCTACAACCACATGGCCAAGATTCCCTATATGAGCGGCGGGAGCGTGAAACTACCAATTGTACTCCTAACCGCAGTTGGCGGTGGCTATAGCGATGCTGCACAGCATTCACAAACCCTATATGCAAGTTTCGGGCACTTACCTGGGATGAAGGTGGTCGCACCCACATTTCCCAACGATATCAAAGGAATGTTGATCTCGGCAATACGCGATGACAATCCTGTGGTGTTTATGTTCCATAAAACGCTGCAAGGTTTGGGATGGATGGATCAGTTGGATGCCTCGTTAGGCCCAGTTCCCGAGGAGGTATATACCACTCCGTTGGATAAGGCTAAGGTAGTACGCGAAGGCAAAGATGTAACCATAGTCGGTGTTCAGATGATGACCGTTGAAGCTCTCAAGGCAGCTGATAAACTGGTTGAAAGGGGCATCGACGCCGAAGTCATTGACCTGCGTTCCATAAAACCTATAGATAAGGAAACCATATTGAAATCCGTTGCCAAAACAGGCCGTATGGTGGTTGTGGATGAAGATTATTATTCCTACGGAATTACAGCTGAAGTGAGTGCTATTGTAGCCTCTGAAGGTTTCAAACATCTTAAAGCGCCTATTGCCCGTTTGGCGATTCCCGATGTTCCGATTCCGTATAGTCGCGTATTGGAGAAATATGTGATTCCCGATGCGAACGATATTATCAATACCGTTGAAAATATGGTAACATACTAATTATATGACTAAATTAAAGGAAATAGTACTCCCTGAAGCATTGGGAGAAGATGCGGAGAGTTCCGTGGTACTCTGGTATAAGGAAATTGGCGAATCTTTTGAAGAGGGAGAAACTTTGGTAGAAGTGCAAACTGAAAAGGTAGCCTTTGAGGTACCTGCACCTTTTTCCGGAACCTTAATAGAAATCAAGGTAAAACGCGGTGAAACTGCTAAAACAGGTGCGGTTATCGCAATGGCCGAAAAATTATAATCAAACGTACAACATGACAAATTTTAGAAGTAGGCCCAAGGCCAATTACATAAACGAGGCCGATTGGCAAGAACTTTATGTGCTGACAGAGCATTGGAAATCAGACCTTTCATTTTATAGTGATGATTTAAAGTTTTTGCATCATCTTATTGACAAATATTTTATTTGGATCTCAAAAAAAGAGAATATCGATATGGTTCGGGAAATCGAAGTCGGATTAAATAACATGGACAATCAATGTGGATTTTTATTGGATCGGGCAAATAAGCATCTACACCATTTGACCGAGTTGATCGATAATCCTTTTGCCTATGATTCCCATAAATTTCGTGCAGAGCATGAACAGCTAGAAGATGACCTAACTAGCTTTGTCAAAGATTTTAGAAAGAATCGAAAAGAAGTTTTTACCATAACGAAATATGTAGTCGATACTGAGAAATTTGTACAAAAGATAATGAATGAATAACTCGATAAACATAGGTTTGTCGATGTTCTAAATGATAAGGAAGTGTTGCAAGATGCCTGTATAGTAGATTTTCGAATCAAACTGTTTACCAAATAGAACAAAAATTAGACTGCCAAAAATCGATATGATCTTTTTTTTATAACTGTTTTCCTATTTCCCTTTTAACCACCTTCAACTGATTTATGTCATGCCTATTATAGACAAATGGGTCTAATTTTGACCTCTTAAATATAATGAACAGGACATATTTGGAAGCAAGTACAACCGAGTTTTGTAAAATTCATAAAAATGAAAAAATCAAAATGGATTATACTGACAATTATAGGAATTGGTATGGTTGGTTACTTAATGGTAAAACCAAAATTAAAGACTAAGAAACTAGATTTCACCTACACCTCCCTTGAAAAAGGAAATATTGAAGCTGATGTATCCAGCACCGGTACCGTAGAAGCTATTAATACGGTGCAAATCGGTACCCAAATCTCGGGAACCATTGAAAAAATCTATGTAGACTATAATGATAAGGTTACAGCGGGGCAGGTTTTGGCCGATATGGATCTAAAATTGTTAAATACCAATTTAAATAGTGCTCAGGCCAATTTGGCTGTTAGTGAGGCACAACTAAATAGGGCCAAAGACGAATATGAACGCAACCAAACACTATATGAAAAAAGTGTAATTTCAAATAAAGAATACACCGACTCCAAATACGCCTACAATCAAGCGGTTAGTGCAAGAAAAGCTGCCGAAGCAGCGGTAAAAAATATAGAAGTCAGTATGGGCTATGCTCATATTACCTCTCCCATTGAAGGTACAGTAATCGAGCGTAGCGTTGAAGAGGGGCAAACGGTAGCTGCTTCCTTTTCTACCCCAACCATGTTCATCATAGCCGAAGACCTCGCAAAAATGCAGATTTTGGCCGATATTGATGAAAGTGATATCGGATATATCAAAGACAGTATGCAGGTTCGCTTTGGGGTACAGACGTACCCGGAAAAAGAATTTTATGGACTGGTGAGCCAGATACGATTGCAGCCCATCGAGATTAACAATGTGGTTAACTATCAGGTAGTGGTGGACGTTGACAATAAAGAGGGATTACTATTACCCGGTATGACCACAAATCTTGAGTTTATTACCGATACAGCAAAAAATGTATTGCTGGTCAACAATTCTGCACTGCGCTTTAGACCTAACGAAGCCATGTTGGAGGAAATTAAACCGACCCTAGAAATGAAAGCCAAGGAAATACTCCCAGATTCGCTACGGGAAAAATTCAATAGAGCCATTATTAACGAAGAGCTATTTACCCCGACAAATTTCAAGAAAACCCTACCCTCACATATTGATGGTTTCTTTTATAAGAATGAGCGGGATAAATTGGATTTCAAGTTTATTGAAATAGGGATTAAAACGGGTTTGCAGTCTGAAATCAAACGGTTTTTAGATGGTTCGGACCTATTGGAAGGAAGTAAGGTGATTAACGGCATTAAAACGAAAAAAAAGTAACAATGTCTCTAAAAAAAGTCATAGAAACCAAAAAATTAAGCCGCATATTCAAAAATGGCGAAATCGAGGTGCATGCACTTACCGATGTTGATATGGTTATCGAACAGGGAGAGTTTGTTGCCATTATGGGAGCGTCAGGCTCTGGTAAATCTACCTTGCTTCATATTATTGGCTGCTTGGACAGGCCAACATTAGGCGAATATAGCTTAGATGGTGTACGAGTGAATGAATTGGACAAAAACCAGTTGGCAGACATAAGAAATCAAAAGATAGGCTTCATATTTCAAAGTTATAACCTATTGTCACGTACTACGGCTTTGGAAAATGTAGAGCTACCCCTTATATATGATAGAACAGGGCGATTTTCAAATTCTAAGGAAATCGCCAAAAAGGCATTGGAACAGGTAGATTTGGCCGACCGTATTTACCATAAGACCAATGAACTTTCTGGCGGACAGCAACAAAGGGTGGCTATTGCCAGGGCTTTGGTCAATAATCCTGCCCTTATCTTGGCCGATGAACCAACCGGCAATTTGGATAGCAAGACTAGTATAGATATCGCCGATCTTTTTGTGAGATTGAACAATGAGGGCAAGACCATAGTCATGATTACCCATGAGCCCGAAATTGCCCAATTTGCCAGGCGCATGATCTACTTAAGAGATGGACGAATCATTTCCGATAGGATCATTGAAGATAGAAGTACCAAGGAAATTGCACTTAGGGAACTGGAAAAGCCCGTAACATCTTAAACCTGGGAAGTAATGAAACGTTTTTTTAAAATTTTTAAAGTAGCTTTCGAGTCAATCAATAAAAACAGGACACGCAGCTTATTGACAATGCTGGGCATTATTATTGGTGTGGGAGCCGTTATCATGACCATTTCTGCAGGAGAAGGTGCAACCATGCAAGTAGAAAACCAAATTTCGGGATTGGGAACCAATCTCTTGATGATACAGACAAAATCTGAACACAAAGCGGGGATTAATGTGAGAATGGGTAGGCCTATAGACAAAAAAGACTTTGATATGTTGCAAAAGAACTCCGTCTGGATGCCGAAATTATCGCCCTTAGTGGCCATTGGAGCCCAGGCCATTGGGCCTGATGGCTATAAATCGACAACGGTATACGGGGTTTCCTACGATTATTTCTACATCACCAGCAGAGAGCTAGAATTTGGTAGTTTTTTTACAGAAGAAGATGTAAAGACCGCTAAAAAATATTGCGTTATCGGTGAAACTATACGGGAAGAACTCTTTCCAGGACAAGACCCTGTCGGAAAGCAAATACGAATTGATAAAGTGCCCTTTACCGTTGTAGGTCTATTAACGGAAGAAGGATCGGGCGGCATGGGTCAAGATATGGACGATATAGTCGTCGCCCCTTACACAACCATTCAAAACAGGTTGTTCGGACACCAGCGTGGATATAATCTAATCGTCGCAAGTGCATTTAGTGAAGACCATATTGCTGATGCTAAAGTAGAGGCTACCGAACTATTGCGCGAATCGCATAAGATCAAGGATGGTGACGAAGATGATTTTGAGATTATGACGCAGATCGAACTTCAGGAAATTACAGGTAACATTACCGGTATTCTCACCATCCTATTAGGTGCTATTGCCAGTATTTCATTGATTGTAGGTGGTATTGGCATTATGAACATTATGTTGGTTTCGGTTACAGAACGTACCCGCGAAATTGGTACACGACTGGCCATAGGTGCAAGGGAAAGCGATATTTTGACCCAGTTTTTGATCGAGGCCATTGTATTGAGTTTAGTAGGCGGTGTTTTGGGTATTATTCTGGGTATTATTGGGAATCAAATCATATATAGGGTAACCGATTTTTATATCCCCACAGCAATTTATTCTATTCTGATCGGATTTGGGTTTTCGGCCATGATTGGGGTTGCATTTGGGTATTTTCCTGCACGAAAAGCGGCAAAACTGAATCCGATTGACGCTTTGCGGTATGAGTAAGTAAAAAAGTATGATTGGTTTTTTAAACTACGTTATAAGATGAAAGATATACATAAATTACTTAGAGAAATCTCACAACTCTCGACAACGATCGAAACCAATTATCCTGAGCTCTATTGTTCTTTGGATGAAAACCCGATGACCATACCAACTAATGACCACATGCATGTCGACAAGAAGATAATGCAGGAATATCTAGAAAGTTTAAAACAATTGTTAAGCCATCACGTAGAGATGCATAAGAACAAATAACAATTCATCTAAATCGAGATTATGGAAAAAACAGACCATTACGCTGCGTGGCAATAGGACTATTTTAGTCGAAACCCCTACGGATATCATAAAAATATGACTCTAAATTAGAGTGAATAATTTATTTGATATATCGGTAAATTTGATTTAGTCAAATTTTCATAATTATAGGTAAGATTCTATTTTGACTAATTCTCAACAAAGGTCAATTCAAGTAAATTGTTAATTAAATTTACTAGGACTCCCCCCTAAAAAACTTTTAGATAGGCTACTATCCGGCCCATGTAATAAATTTCGTGTTCTAAAACCTTCCTCATAATAAACTGCCAGAAACTCATTTTCTTTCCATTTTCATCGGCGACTTCTTTGTTCATTCCTAAATCATCAAGAATGTAAATAGTAGTATGACGTTTTTGCTGGTATTTTTTCAGTTTTTTAATCATTGTTCCATAGGTAGGCCTTATAATGACTATATATGGTACCTCTGATTCTAATTCCCTTTGAAATCGTTTTTCTTTGGTTTTTTCCAAATAGAAAAAGCTCATCTACATCAATAAGGGGCTGTACGATATGTCCAAAATTCATAGCAACATCGCTCCATCGCCAATAAAAATTCCTCAGTAACTTCTTGGAGCCTTTTAAGCGTAATTTCGCATATTTCAGAAGAAAATTCAGTCAATCTTTATATATCTTCAAAGGTGTCCATAAGTGCTCCCCTTTTTTAAATTTCTTTTTTTTTGAATTTATCACGGTAAGCCTAAAAGCAAACATTAAACCTAAACATGATACTGAATGTGAAAAACAGTTCGTTCAAACGCTAACGCGGTCCGCTTAAAAATTTGGACTCTTAGTGACTAAGTTAGTGTTCATTTTACTTTACCAAAAAATCAAGAATCAAGTCCGAACGCATAATACTGTTTTCCAGGCATATCTTCATAAACCCCTTCAAGCATCACACCCCCTTTTTTATTTTCGAGAGCGGAAACCATTTCTTTTATATCGGTCACCTTTTTACCATCTACATGGGTGATGATAAAACCGGCGCGCATTTGTGTTTTCTGACGTAATACTCCTGGATACAAATTAACCACTCGCACTCCACCATCCAAATTCAACTTTTTTGCTGTTTCCTTATCCAGCGTTTCAAAATCGGCACCCAGATAATTGAGCATTTCCACATTTTCCTTTTTCGTAAAACTGGTTGTGCCCTTCACGTTTTCGAGGGTTACTTGAAACTCCTTCTCTTTTCCTTTTCGGTTCACAACAACTGATATCTTGTCGCCTGGTCTATGCTGTGCAATAATTTCTTGTAACCTTGGCGAGGTAGTAACATTTATGCCATCGGCTTTAACGATAATATCCCCTGCCTCTATGCCTGCCTTTTCAGCAGCACTTTCTTCACCAACAGTTTCGACCCAAACACCTTTTACGAAATCGATTTTCTTTTCTTTTGCCAAATTACCGTTCATTGTGGTTATGGTCACACCAAGCATCCCACGCTGTACACTACCATATTTTAAAAGGTCACTAACTACTTTGGTAACAATGTTACTCGGTATGGCAAAACCATATCCTGTATAGCTACCCGTTCGGGTGGCAATGGCCGAGTTGATTCCCACAATTTTTCCATCAAGGTCTACTAGGGCACCACCACTATTACCGGGGTTTATGGCCGCATCGGTCTGGATAAAACTTTCAACTGCTAATTTCTCAGGATTCATATTGATATTACGTGCTTTGGCACTTACGATACCTGCAGTAACCGTAGAATAAAGGCTATAAGGGTTACCTACAGCCAATACCCATTCCCCGATTTCCACATCATCGGAATTGACAAACGACAAAGACTTTAAGTTGTCGCCCTTAATCTGTAACAATGCAAGATCCGTAGCGGGGTCAGCACCAATTACTACTGCCTTGTACGTTTCGTTGTTGTGCAGCGTAACCTCCAATTCTGAGGCATTGTTTATAACATGATTATTGGTCACGATATGGCCTTTCTCATCGATAATAACTCCTGAGCCCGATCCGTACATTGGTTGCTGCGGCATATTTTCTGGCATTTGAAATCGGTCGCCGAAAAATTCCCTGAAAAAATCAGGTAATTGTTGTGGCTGTATATCCTGATTTCCGCTACGCTGACTCTGTGTAGATCGAATATGCACAACAGCATCTAAGACTTTTTTGGCGGTATCGGTAAAATCAACTGGTCCGCCTTTAAAATCTTTATTATCTTTTTGTTTAGAATCATCAGTACCCCTGTTCTCCGCATAAAACTGGACCTGTTCATTTTCTATGCCTGCCTCAAGGTCGCTTACCTCCTTGCAAGATGTTGTCAACATAGACATCAAAATTATCAATAGTGCGTTTAAACTGAATCTTATATTTTTCATGATTTTTGTGTTAAATGATAGTATACTTTTCTTAATATTTTGTCTCCAAATGATTTCTATGCCTAATTCTTCAAAGCGATTTTGAAACGTCTTTGTAAATGAAAATCTCTCCCCTATGTTCAAATAGTACAATGGGAAGCTTAAGTTATTTTTAGACCAATAATCTTTATCATTTCTATGATTCACATTAGTGTACTATAGAACACTATAGTAAAATTAAGCCATCAATCATTTTCCTGTGATTCCAGCAATCCCGGATGGTATTTTCTCAGAAACGAATTTCTGGTGGAATCCATTTTTCTCATTATTTCATTTATGTCCAATGGTTTTCTTTTCCATTGGTCAGAGAAATAGTCCTTCTTAAAAAAGTCCTTCATGAAAAGGGAGTCTGTTTTGGGAAAATAGGAGAATCCATAGTTCCATTTGTAGGGAGCATGATAATCAAAATAGCCCCTAAAAGAATTCATTATGCTGTCTAGATTTACCCGAACCGAGTCTCCGTCGACATTAGGGAAGGCATATCTGAAGACCGAATCGTAGCGTATTAGATTGCCTTGCTTATCAAATTCTCTGTGAACTTCCCATTCTTGCTTGGGTTTTTCGGACAAATCTTTTTTTTCTTTCCCTTTTTCCTGCAGTTTCTCTTTTTCTTGGCCTTTGCATCCCATAAATAACAAGACCAGTAATAGTGTCATTATATTTTTCATAGTGTCAAATTTTAAGATATTCGTATTTGTTTTCAAAAAATCCTTTTTAATTGTTTCTCCGTGTTGTATTCCTGTTACTTCTCGTAGTGGTTCTATTACTTCTTCCTCTATTTGCATTATTTTCTTCGTGGTAGGGGCGAATATTATCGTCTCGATATCCTTTCACTCGTTCGTATCTTGAACGCCTCAGATTTAGATTGCGGTACTGTGGTGGCAAGACCTTACGGCGTACCCAAACGCCCCCGTCCAAATAAAGATAGGTACGGGCCGACAGATCATAATAAAAATGGTATTCCGGAAAATATACATAGCGTACAACTTCCAACCTGTTCGGGTAGAACCACGGTGGTGGTGGCTCGCTGACCCCTGTGGTCATGACCATAGGGCTACAACTTGCCAATAGTAATAAGATTACAGTTATGAAAAATAGCAGTGCTGACCTGAATAATTCCCTTATTTTGATATTCATAGTATTGTTAATTCATAAACAAAATAATAGCAAACCCACCATCTTCGAAATGATCTGCATCATTCAGGACTTAAATTCTCAAAAAGATGCAATGAAGTATTGAATTTATTTGGGTAGAACAATTCATAATTACGAAATCGCAAAAAGTTCAAAGGTTTTATCGTTTTTCATAACGCCCCGTTTTTTTGGTCAATTTGATTCGATAAACGACACCTTTCATTGCCTCAACATACTTTCCATGTCCATCGGTCATGGAATGGCTAATAGTCGTTTCGCCTGTCAATAAAGGCAAAACACGATCAATAAGTTGCTGCATACCCGAACCTCGTTCTTCCTTGGTTTTAAGTTCTTCAAACGTTCCCCAGGCAATTATGCTGCGCCAATTGCTCATGTTTTCTATGGTATCAACTTCAAAGCAAACTTTAGGGTTCTTGCGCATTATATCGATTTTCATTCCCTCTATTGTATGTCCGTATACAAATTCCCCATCATAAGCATAAGTGGTCGGTACTATATAAGTAATGTCATCGGCATGGCAACCGATTCTTCCTACTACTTCGCGGTGCAAAACGGCCTCTATCTGATTGGCGGTCAATTCTCCCAACATGGCTTAAAATTTAAAAATTAGAAATTGTGGCCTTTCTACTTGGGCATGACCCTATGGCTAGGTCTTTTCGATTTTATACCTTACCTTTTTTTGTCAAAATTGACACAACAAGTCGAAGGGTTAACCGCTGCAATCCCTCACGCAAAACCACTATGATTTAAATTAAAGGGAAACCGGTTGTATTTGGAATGATTTAAATCATTTTGAAACAAAAACATAGAAAATAGCTTCCAACAAACAAGTTTATTCAAAAGACTACGAAGAGGATGCGAGATTATTAAAAAAATCTCAACAAGGCATAAATAACTTGTTCGGCCGAATACCGTTTACCAAGAGGTGATTAACCGATTTTCACAAAGCGAGCATTACCCGAAAATTGTAGTTGTAAATGTCGAAATGAGGGTAGATTGAATTAATGCGGTTATGGAAGATGTTGAGGTTGATATCGCTGACTCCAAAATACCTAACGATATTGAGATTACCAAAGCTACAATAAGAGCCATGAATAAAAACTGCGCAATGAGCGGCATATTTTGCTACGATGTCTAGAATAAATAATTAAAGTCCTTATTAACGGGGTTAAGTCTTGGTCAAGCTAAAATGTGTTCAGAAAATTAATTTTTTTGAGCACTTTTTTGTTAAAAGGCAATGCTAATGATTTACATCATTTTCAACACTCTGGTTCAAGAATATCTTTATTACCATAATTAATTGTTTAATATAAAATTAAAATATCATGAAAACAGATGCAGAAATCAAACAGGATGTATTAGATGAATTGGCATGGCAACCGAATGTAGACGAGACTGAGATTGGGGTCATTGTTGAGAATGGAGTCGTAACACTAAGTGGTGTGTTGAACAACTATTCCAAGAAAGTTGCCGCAGAAAAGGCGGTAAAGAGCGTTGAGGGAGTAAAAGCTCTTGCAGGCGATATCGAAGTAAAATATGGCAACGATTTTAAGAAAACCGATAAGGAGATTGCAAAGGCCGTTGTAGAGGCCCTTGAATGGAACTCATCGGTACCTGAAAAGAACTTGACAATCAAAGTTGAGGATGGTTGGGTATACCTTTCAGGGGAAGTTAAATGGGGCTATCAAAGAGAGGCGGCAAAACGTGCTGTCGAAAATCTACTAGGGGTGCGTAGCGTTATCAATAGCATTACCATAAAGCAGGATGTAAAACCCTTTGAGGTGAAGGATAGAATTAAAAAAGCATTTGAGCGCTCTGCCGAACTCGATGCGAAAAATATTACTGTTTTGACCGATGGGCATACAGTAACCCTACGTGGCAAGGTTCATTCTTTAAAAGAGAAGGAAGATGCCGAAACCGCTGCTTATCGCGCACCGGGAGTATATTACGTATTGAATGAGCTAAAGGTTCAATATTACACGGAATATGCATAACTATTGATTGAAACTCCAATAGATTACTACCATTATTTGTTGGTAATAGCCCTGATTTACCAAAGAAAATCAGGGCTTTTTTTCGGAGTTACCTATCTAAAGGTAGACAATACCTTAAAACTGAAAACTATAACATTGGAAAATCAACGGAATTGTTGCAATTATTAAAAATGATTTTTTTGAATCAACAAAAATTGATTCCCAACATACTTCGTTTTCACGAAACCAAGTTTAGGATGATGAGGCATTTGAGGCTTTGGCTCTGTTTGAAACGTATCACCAATTTTAAAATTCTATAGAAAAAGGCGGATTCCGATACAGTATTATTGAGCAAATTGAAACTCTTGAAGGTAATTCTTGAAATAGGTATATTTCAAAATGGTGCTGAATTAAGGGTGCATTGTGTGGAATATGAAAACTTCTATCTGGTCAACTTCTATGTACCCAGTTGTTTTAATGTGGAGGTGGGCAAAGAAGCGGGTCTAGACTTTTCAAAAGACAATCGATTTTTTCCGTTCTATACTTTCTTGGTATAGTAAATTCGAGCCTTCATCTAAAGGGGATTCTATTTAACGGTTTTTACTTATGGAATAGATTTTATTATGCTTTTAAGCTTGGTGTTGTATTTTTTTCATAAGCATTTCGATTGAAAAAACTAGTCTAAAAGTTCTTTTGATTCTTGTAACCGAAGACTATTAATTGATAGAACTAATTTTTTTGATTATCACTAAAACGCAAACTCTTGCCATTTTACAAAAAGATATGAAACAGTCCCATTGATTTTAGGAAGAGATAAAATTCAATGTTAAAATAACTACAGACTGATGTGTGTCATTTTGAGTGATATCAAATGCTTTTACTTTTAATTCTATTAAATAAGGTTTCTCCCTTATCTGCAAAAAGTTGCCTCTGAAAAAGCGATTAATGGTGTTACTGATGTCAAGGCCGTAAACGAGGTTATTGTCTTAAAATATGGGATAACTAAAATAAATGGATAAACAGATTACAATAACTGGGGTAAATACCTTTTAATGGAATGCTACGGTGCGAAATGAAAAGGTTATGGTAAAAGTAGATCATAGTTATAGAAATCTTACTGTTAATTTACCTTGGTTGTGTCAAAGAATTGCAGCAAAACGCACGGTTTAAAATCTATTATAAGTAAGGGGCATCAAAAACATAAAGTTACCTCCAAAAGTGAAACCCATAAATATAATGATAGAAGAAAAATGCCCTTGATAGTTGCATATATCTTAACACTAGGTGTATACGGATACTAGTGGTAGATAGCATCATACAAATAAAGAGCACAGTACACTCGCACTAGGATAATAAATTGCCCGAAAGGGTCGCTTAAAATCACAAAGGGGTAACCAAAGTACAGAACGATATTGTGGTAAAGTTCTATCTAGACTTTGCCGATTAATACAAGCGTAAATGATTTTTTCTGATAAAATAGCATATAGCGATAAGATACTGTTTCCTAAATCAGGGATTACCAAAGGTAAGCTCATAGCCTATTATGAAGCAATTGCAGCTGATATGTTACCTTATCTGAAAGATAGACCACTGACGTTACAGCGATTTCCCGATGGCATCGAAAAAAAAGGATTTTTCCAAAAAAACGCTTCTGATTATTTTCCCGACTGGATAAAGACAATAGAAGTTAAGAAGCAAGGAGGTTGGGTAAACCATGTTATCTGCGATTGCAAAGAGACCTTGATTTACCTTGTGGGTCAAGGTACTATTTCGTTTCATATTACGCTTAGCAGAACCGATAAATTGGACTATCCAGATAAATTGATATTCGACCTAGACCCTCCAAACGGTTCGTTCTGCGATGTGACGAAAAGTGCTCAGATTCTCCGATCGTTGTTGGAAAGCGAATTGGGCCTTACTAGCTTTCCGATGTTAACGGGATCATCAGGAATTCATTTGGTAGTGCCACTTGACCGATCTGATAATTTTGACAGTGTACGTGCTTTTGCTAAAAATATAGCGCATTATACAGCAAAGGTATATCCAGAGAAATTTACCGCTGAAATTCGAAAGGAAAAACGAAAGGGGAGGTTATTCGTGGATTACCTTCGGAATTCATATGCGCAAACTGCCATCTGCCCCTTTTCGGCTAGGGCCTTTGAGAATGCGCCCGTTGCCGTGCCCATCGGTTGGGACGAATTGCAAAATGGCATAAAAAGCGCACAAGCTTTTACCATTGACACTATTTCAAACAGACTAAAGTATAAATCAAATCCATGGGAAGACCTTTTCAAAAATCCATATTCCTTAGACGGCGCCATATCGAAGCTAGAAAAATTGTCAGGGAAAAAATTAGTGTAGATAAAGACTATAAACCTACTTAAAAAACACCTAAATAAAAGGCTATGAATATTGAACAACAGCGAATAAAAAAACTTAGCGAAGTGAGTCAAAAACTTGAGAATGCCTTGGACCTCGATCCCCTAATAGAGGAACTCTCGCATTCGAAACTTGTGCTTTTGGGCGAGGCATCACACGGTACCCATGAATACTATACATGGCGTACCGCTATAAGCAAGCGACTGATTCAAGAGCACGGATTCAATTTTATTGCCGTAGAAGGCGATTGGCCCGATTTCTATCGGGTAAACCGCTATGTAAAGAACTATCAAAACAGCCACAATAGCTCTGTCAAGGTGCTTAAGGAATTCAATCGCTGGCCAACTTGGATGTGGGCGAATTGGGAAATTGAAGCCTTGGTAAATTGGCTGTACGAGCATAATACTGATTTGTCTGCCCACAAAAGGGTAGGCATATATGGTCTAGATGTCTATAGCCTTTGGGAATCCATTGAGGCTATAGTCGACTATTTACAAATTCACGATAGAACACTCTTGCCTTCAGCCAAAAGGGCCATGGGCTGTTTCGAACCCTTTGGCGATGAAATGGGCATGGCCTACGCACGGTCTTTACAGCGTTTTTTACCCAAGACCTGTGAACATGAAGTTGTTTCCTTATTGAGCGATATAAAGAAACGTGTACCTACTTTTAATACCGATATCGAAGCCGCTCTAAATATGGAACAAAACGCCCATATCGCTAAAAATGCAGAAAAATATTACCGTTCTATGGTCTCGGCGAATCAAAGTTCCTGGAACTTGCGTGACCACCATATGATGGATACTTTAGTCCGATTGTTGCACTTTCACGGGCCCAATACCAAGGCCATTATTTGGGAGCACAATACCCATGTCGGCGATGCCCGTGCTACTGATATGGCACTTGACAATACCATCAATGTTGGTCAATTGGTACGCGAGCAACTTCCAAGCTATAATCCTAAAATAGTTGGATTTGGATCATACCAGGGTACCGTGGTAGCAGGCTCTGAATGGGGTGCACCTATGCGGAATATGCACGTTCCTGAAGCAGTCAAAGGTTCCTGGGAATATTTATTGCATAAAACGGGTAAGGGTAATCAATTGGTTTTCATGGATGAACTAAAAGAGAACGACCTATTTAAAACTTCAATAGGGCACCGTGCCATTGGGGTGGTGTATCACCCGAAATATGAAAAAATAGGGAATTATGTACCCTCGGTCATGCCCGAGCGATATGATGCCTTCATCCATATTGATTCTTCAGAGGGGGTACATGCCATGGACGTTTATGTGGATAAATCCCAGCTCCCGGAAACCTATCCGTGGGCTTTTTAAGGTGAAAGTACTCTGTAACGTTTTCTATATGGTAATGCCATTTTTCATATTCAACCTATATTTTTGTTATACCCCGTTCTCCAGTTTTTCTAGATAATTTTCTATAGAAAATGTTGAATGAATTTTGAGCATATTGAAGTATAAGTCTTTATTTGGAACAAGCAATGCCCCCAGACCAACCCTGTTTACATGTATGCGTTCAGGACTGGTTAGAGGGCATTGCTTAATGGAAAATGTGTTTATGCGACTTCGATCACTTTGGGCGGTCTTTTCTTGGCCTCTTCTTTTTTGGCCAATTTAAAGCTCAAGATGCCATCATTATATTTTGCTTTGATTTCTTCTTCTTTTACACTTTCAGGCAATTGTAACGAGCGCTCGAAAGAGTTATAGCTGAATTCCCTGCGGGTGTAGTTGTCTTCTTTTTCTTCTTTCTCCTTAGACTTTTCAGCCGAAATATTCAAGCAGCCATCATCGATTGTTATATTAAAATCTTTTTTACCAAAACCCGGGGCGGCAAGTTCTATCTCGAAATTATCGTCAGTTTCCTTGATGTTCAAGGCTGGTTCTGCAGATTTACCATTCCAAAAGGCATCGGGCAACATATTTCGCCCCCATCTACGGTTGTCAAAAAAATTATCAATATCGAAAAAATCTTGGGAAACTAAGTTTCTAAATGGCCTTTTTCTAAATTTTACAAGTGACATAATTATATTTTTTAGATTATACATTATTTAAATATACTTTGAAGGTATAGCCAGTAATGCACCTATAAAATGATTTGGGTCAGTTCAACTTTTTTATCAAAAAAT
>TARA_R110000765_G_scaffold20317_1_pt1 | contig 28031 bp, 40 predicted proteins | sample TARA_R110000765 | Tara Oceans TARA_R110000765 (sample SAMEA4398168) | marine metagenome | biome: Polar Biome; feature: [MES] marine water layer (ENVO:01000295) within the mesopelagic zone...; material: water (ENVO:00002006), including particulate matter (ENVO:01000060) such as...... | reverse complement strand
GGATGTGATGAACTTGACGCAATTAAGATTTGGAATAAGATTGAGCAAGGAGCTTCCTATTCGTTTAATTTAAGTCACGCAGCAGCATACGGACTCGAATCATATGTAACAGCCTATCTTAAAGCACATTATCCAGTACATTTCTACACTATGTCATTAGCTTTCTCAGATGATGACTCACGACCACTAATCATATCTGAAATAAATGATGATGGTAGAATTACAATTGCACCACCAAACGTAAATACATCAGGCAACACATTTGTTACTGACTATAAAAATAATAAGATTTATTGGGCATTAAATTCAATTAAGTTTGTTGGAGATTCTGCAACAGGCGGTATTATTGAGGTTAGGTCTGATAGTGAATATGTTAGTTTGATTGACTTTATTGAAAGAACAAAGGGTAGGAAGGTTAATAAGAAGACAATATTTAATCTAATATTGTCTGGTGCATTTGATGAGATTGAGAACATATCCACTTCAGTTGGCAGATATAGATTAATTAAAATATTCTATACAGAGCATCTTGGAGAAGATATTCCACAAGAGTTATTCCCAGCAGACCAAATATTAAGAGAGTTCTTTTGGAATAGACTTCAAAACGAATTGTCTGGATTGGGAAACATAGATTATAGAAGTGTTTATAATCAGTCTGGATTTAAGGAGAAACTTAAGAAAATATCTTATTTGGATGCTGATGATATTCATATAGTATCAAAAAGAGATAAGTATTTTGGATTTGCAGCCACCTTAGCTGATGTAACAAAGATGACTGCAAGAAAAACAGGTATTGATTTTGGTAAATTAGTACTTCAGTTTAATAACAAAATAATTACGTGCATGATGTGGTCTGACCAATGGGATAAGTTTGGTGAGATGTTAAGAAAAAACAAAGGTAGAATTATTGTTATGAATGCAAAGGTTGTCTCTGATGATTTTTCCACAAGTGCACAAGCAAGCGTTAATCAATTAGTTTGTCATAAGTTTACACAAATCAAAATATTTTAGGTCATGAAGAGTATTGAAGAAAGGCATCTCAATGAAATTAAAGAGTTGAGAGATAGGCATGAAGCTGAGTATATGTGTGAATTAAGTAAAATAAATCTTCTTGGTATGTTTGAGATAATGAACCTTCCTCATTCAAAGGTTGTTGAGGTTGTGTTCTTAAGCAAATACAATTTAGCTGTGCCAATTAGGACTATGGTTGTGTCTGACATATTGAGACATATACCATTATCTGTTGATGGAACATGGGTAAAGGGAGAGGGTAAAAATGAGTGTAGGTACGGAATATTAAAAAAGTAGATTATGAGTAGAAAATCAGTAGTGTTGTCGTTTATCAGTGAAAATCCATCTCTGATATCAGATCCAATTCAATTAGCCAAACTAATATTTTCAAAGACAGATGGAAAGTATTCACTAAAGAAATTGGTTAAGGAAATAAAGTCGTCAATTGCGAACACTCTTTCTGAGGAAGAGAGTAGTGGTGGCTATAATAAAGTAATTATTTCTAGAGAGACTATTAGGGCTAAGGTGGATGGTGAGTTTGATGGTAACCCAAGTGCTGCAGCAAGGGAGATGGGGCTTCCTGAGAGAACAGTTCGTAGATGGTATTCAAATGAGAAGTCTAAGAAAAAAGACATTAAGAGATTTGTTGTAACTTATGGGCAAAATGACACCCCAGTACACAAAGGGTTCTATCAGTCACTTCAGGTATATTTGAAGGATAATAACGCTGAATTAATCGTCTATAAAGGGAAGTATAGAAACCCAACATCAATCATTGAGTCAAAAAAGGAGGATGTTGATTGGGACTATAGACTTAAGCCATATTTAATGCAGACTGAGAGAAGGTTAAATGAAAAGATAACTATTTATCCTGCATTTACATCACCAACTGCAGTAACTCCTCTAAGTGGGTTTGACACCATAACAGGAAATAGGTCTGGGATATTTCCACACCCAAAGTATCAAATGAAGACAGTTCCTACTCCTTCACAAAGTTTACCAAAGATACTATCTACAACAGGAGCTATTACAATACCAAACTATTCTCAATCAAAAGCAGGTACTAAGGGTGAATTTCACCATATTATTGGGGCTGTTGTAGTAGAGATTGTTGACGATAAGAAATTTCATATTAGACAAATATCTGCTGATAGTGATGGGTCGTTTTATGATATTGCAGGAGGGGAGATTAAGAAATACTCTGCTGATGGTATAAGTGGAGAGCATAGATTGGAAGCGTTGGTTGGTGGAGATATTCATGTTCCTTTTGAATGTAAGGAGTCGATAGAAGCAACATTCGACCAGATAGACAGATTTAGACCAAAAGAACTATTTCTTCATGATATGGTTGATATATGGTCAGTAAATTCGCATGAAACAAATAATAGGTTTTTAAATACCGCTAAATTAAGACATGGGGTTATGGAGGTTGAGAAAGAGGTGGATAAGTCTGTCGAACTAATAAATAGATTCGCAACCTCATTGCCAGACATAAAAGTAAATCTTGTAGCTTCAAACCACAATGACCAAATAGATAGGTTTTTAAATAATGCAGATGTAGATAAGTTAACTGTAAATAGCGAATATTTTCATTATCTAAGTTGGCAAAAACATAAGTCTGCTAGATTGGTTGGAAATGGATTTTCATTCATAGAGGCATATGCATTTTCAGCATTGGAGAAACTGAAAGATAAGTTCCCAAAATCTGTTGGTAGAGTGGAGTTTTTGAAGAGAGACGTACCATATATGATAGGCGATATTGAATATGGTATTCACGGATGCAAGGGGTCTAATGGGGCTAGAGGCTCAACATTGGGATATAGTAAAATAGGTATAAAAACTGTAACGGCTCACTCTCACTCTCCAGCTATAATTGACGGATCTTACACTGTTGGAGTACTTAGTATAATAAATTTAGCATATGCGTCTGGACAAAGTTCTTGGCTGAACACAAACTGCTTCACATACCCAAATCACAAAAGAACTCTAATCAATATAATTGATGGAAAATATTGTCTATAAATAAAAAAAAATGGAGATAGTGTGCAATCAGTACATTATCTCCGTATTAACACTATAACCTATAAATATATAAGTATGATTAATTCAAGATTTGGTAATAAAAAAGGTGGAGATGATTCATTTCCAACATTAATGGTTGCTGGTGATGGAGATATTGTGTTGTTTACAGAATATGAAGCTGGAGTTATTGTTTATTCAGGCAATTCATCGTTTCCTGTTGGATACTATTCATCATCTTGGCAAATGGATCAGTTTGAGTATTTTAATGGAGATGTAGTAATTAGTAACCCATAAAATGATAGGTAAGCTTGGAGAATGTGATGTATGTAAGAACAGCAGATATATTGTTAATAGAAAACATATGTGTTGTGCCCAATGCAACACATTAAGAATAAATGGAGCTGACTCTATAGCTAAGAAGAAAGAGGGGTATATTCAATCAATGAGGTCTGTTGAGAACTCAAATAAGATTTCACAAAAAAGCAATAGGCAGTCCATAAAAGACCAAAGCTACCATTCAGCTAAACTTAAGTATGTTGATAGACTAAAAGATGAGGATAAGTATGTTTGCACTGGATGTGGTAATCCTAACGCACCATCATTATCTCATCTAATTAGAAGGAGTAGGAGAGGAGATTTGGTTGACGTTGAGGAGAATATGACTATCCATTGCTTAGTTAGGCAAGATGGTAGTGAGGGTTGTCATGGTATGTGGGAAGATATTACTCAGATGTATCTTCTTGATGATTTTGATGACAATATGACTGCAGTTAGAAAGATGGATATTGAGTATTATTGGCTTGTTGTTGGTAAACTCAGAGATTTGGGATGTGAAATTAATATTGATGCACACAAAGATATTTAGATTATGGCAAAAAAAACAAAGAATGACATTAAGAAGTTTAATGACCATTTAACATTAGAGCAATTAGAAGCTAAGAAGGAGATGTATGGTTTAGATGTAGCTACATTTAATGGTCTTGCAGGTACTGGGAAATCGAGCCTTGCAGTGAATTATGCATATGAACAACTTTGCTTAAAGGAGGTGGATAAAATAATTATTACTAGGGCAACTGCAATGAGAAAGCAGCATGACTTAGGTTTTATGAAGGGAGACCTTAATGAGAAGATGGAAAGTTGGATGGTTCCAATCTATGATGCTATTCGTAAATTAGAACCACCTACTGCTGACTCAGATAAGGTTGAGGAATTGATGGCAACAAAAAAATTGGAGATTGTGCCTCTAGCATATATTCAAGGTAGGACGTTTGAGAATGCAATAATTATTGTTGATGAGTATCAGAATCTAGATTCATTAGATATTCAAATGGTGATTACTCGTCTTGGAAGAGAATCTAAGATGATATTCTCAGGTGACTTTAGACAATCTCTCATTTACAATTCTGGTATCACTACATTAAATAAGGCTTGCGATAAGTTTGATAGAATGAAAAACTTCACGTTCACAGAGAACTTCCGTAGTCCAATCGTTGAGAAGATTATAGGATTCTATGAGTCAGAAGAGGAAAAGAATAATGAAAAATAATTATGGGTAAACAAGTAAACTATATAGTTTGTTTGGATTTTGAGACTGGTGGATTATCTCCAAATGACAATGCGGTAACTCAAGTTGGAATGGAGATTCTTCACCCAGTCACATTTAAGTCCATAGCAACTTATGCAAGCTACATCACCCCATATCCACAAAAAGAGATTGGGACTAAGAAAAAATCTGTAGGGATTAAGAATAAGCGTGAGCGTACAGATAAAACAAACGATTTGTATATTTATACAGACAAAGCTCTTGAGTACACCAATATAACTTTGGATAAACTGTATAAGTTGGGGAAGCCTATTGATGAGGTGATGAATGATATGTTGGATATGTTTAAGAAAGCTAATCCAGACAATGCACGTAACTACAAGCCAATCATGCTTGGTCAGAATCTAATATTTGATGTTGGTTTTCTTCAGCATATGGCAGCTTATTGCAAGATTGATTTGGGTAAGTATTTAGATGGAAGTAAGGATTTCTTTGGTAATTTTCAACCAAATTATTTTGACACACTACATCTACTTAAACAATATTATGCTCCAGATGAAAAGGTGACTTCACACAAGCTTGGTTTGATGGCTGATAAGCTTGGAATTGAGCTTGTTGATGCTCATGATGCTATGGCAGATGTAAAGGCTACAAGCGGATTGTTTGAAGTGTTGATGAATAATATGCGTAGTTCAGGAGGGGATGGAGTAACTAGTTCTTCAGTGAGAACAAGAGACCATTTTAAATTTTAACATTAAAAGACCGATTTAATTAGTTGGTCTTTTTTTTTGTCTAAAAATACCTATATTCATAAACAAACAACTTATTATGGCTTTAAATAAATCTGGGTTAGGCTTAAATGGACAACCTGTTAATAAATACAATTTAGATGGTACACCTTGGACGGGTGGAAAGAACCTAGATGGGTCTCCAAGAACATAATATTGTATAATTGAATATGTGTAGGTGGGGTTCAACTTAGACCCAATCCACACATTAGTTAAGTAACTAAGTAAAAAACAAATATATGTCAGATATAATTGGTCAGTATGACTTTGAGTTTGTGGAAGCAGATACATTCTCAGGGTTTGCGTTACGACTCACAACACAAGATGATTCTACAAGCGACAAAGAACCAATAGACTTAACGGGTGCAACCATTCAGTTAAGAATAAGTTCCACCGCAATCTCTAGAAAAAAGTATGTTGATTTAACAACATATAATGGTAGGATTTCCATTACAAATGCCACCGATGGCAGATGTGTGGTAAATAAGCAGAAAATTAAGCTTGAGGCTGGTCTATACGACTACTCTCTTCAAGTAAAGTATGGTGATGGAGACCAAAGAACTTATTTGAATGGAAACTGCAATGTATTGAGCAACACAACATATAGTCAATACTAATATGAGTATAGTTAATATAGAAATAACTCCATCAGGTGAATCTTCAGTTGTTGTTGATGTTATTGAAAATCAAATAATTGATAATACTGGCGGTACAGGTGGAATAGAAGAAGCACCTGTAGATGGTCAGCAATACGCTAGAAAGAATGCCGATTGGTCATTAGTTGATGTGCCAAATGATGCCGTTGAAGAAGCTCCAAATGACGGAAAGCAATATGCTAGAAAGAGTCAAGGTTGGTCTGAAGTAGATAGCGAACAAGAATATAGTAAGGTTGCTGAAGTAAGTGTTGGCGGTGTAAGAGTGGGTGATTTGGTAGAGCCAGACATTAAAAGTGCATTGGACTCAATACTATCTCTTCCTTTTGTAGATATGACATATTCTTACTCAATAAATTATAGTTTGGTTGAAAAAGGTCTTTCGGTAACACCTACATCTTCATGGAATATCAATTCCAATAATGATGTAGTTACAAACGTAAGTATATTAAGAAATAATGTTGAGGAAAGTAATGAGGGAACTACGTTGGTAGGCTCATATAGTCACTTAGACTCAATATCTTCTCAAAGCACCTCATCTCAGAAAACATATAAGATAAATATTCAATCTGATGATGCTGGACTAAGCTCTACATCAAGGTCGGTTTCTTTTGTTGCACCCACTTACTCAGGTGTATTACTGTCAACTGAAATAGATCAAGTAAATATAAAAACGCTTACAAAATACATTAGGAATAAGGCTAATCAAAACAACGTTCCATTTAGTCCAACTCTACAGAGATATGTTTATGCATACCCAAAGAGTTTTGGATTATTGACATCAATTAAAGACCCAAGTAATTTTGAGGTGATTGGCTCATACGATGTATCTGAAATAACCTTTCAGTTGGCAGATTTTACACCTGAAGCAATGTATGTGTATGTTTCAAATGCAGACACAACTCAAACTAATTTTCAACAAGACTTTATATTTTAATTATGGCACAAAGAGAGGGTGATATAAATCTAAGTGCAAACTTTGGAGTTGGTATATCCGAGCCATTAGATGCAAAAATACAGTCAGTTGCCACATTTTCTGATTTAGCAACAACTGAATTTGTGTATAAGGGGCTCCAAAAGCTTGTTGAAGATGAGGGTGTTAATGGAAAAACATATGTTCTTGGTACAGACTTGATTACTTGGTCTGAGGTAGGTTCAAATATAGGAGATATTGATGGTGGTTATCCTTCAAATATTTATTTAATTTCACAAGTAATAGATGGGGGAAACCCTTAAACGTAACACAAATATCTAATAAAATAAATAGATAAAGATATGAGCACAATTCTACAAATTAGACGTGGAACAGCAGTGGAATGGACTACTGCAAACCCAATCCTAGCACAAGCTGAACAGGGGTATGAGACAGATGGATTAGGTTCTGAATCAGCTAAATATAAAATAGGGGATGGTGTTACCGATTGGAATACCTTACCATATCAATCTACAGACGTTGGTTTAACGGGAGACGATATTATAACTTCTGAAGGAGGTAGTACAACAGTAGCAGAAGACATACTACTTAATAACGCAAACATAGGTACAAATACAACTAACTTAGACAGCCATGTTACTGATGTAGCTAACCCTCATAACACAACGGCTGAACAATTAAATTTAGGTAATGTAGATAATACAGCAGATTTAGATAAAGAAGTCTCAACAGCTACTCAAGGTGCTATTGATTCAAAAGCTGATCAATCAGATTTAGATTTAACGAATACGCAAGTATTAAATAATGGTGTATCAATAGACTCTTTAACACAAGGGCAGACAGGAGGTTTAATCTCGTTCACTACTTTAGCAATTTTACAAGCCTATACAGATTTAGGTAATAATGACAGCTACAAAGTAACAAATGATTCTACCGCTACTAATAATGGTTATTATCACTGGAGTGGATCAGCTTACATCCAAGATGCTAGTTTAGCTAATGGAGAAGTTGAAAAAGACAATACTGAGGCTGTTACAGGAGGTAAGGTTTATAATATAAACGAATTAGTTACAAACGAAAATTTGGCTAACTCATATTTTATATTAAACGACACTTTTGTAAATAGTCCTAGTGGTGAGGTTATTTATTTAGCTGGATATAAAACAATAAAGATTCCAGTTTCTGATGATTTAGTTTACTCTTTTGGTAATTTTGAAATTGATGTAACGTCTAATTATTCTTTCTATGTTGGTGAAACATTGCACAGTTTTGGGGGTAGTGTTGAAAGTGTTAATTTCCCAATTGAAAATATAGCCATACCGTCAAGTGTTGATATTATGTATATATCTATTGCTAGACCGTCAAATGTGCCTAGTGATTACGCAGAGGTCATGGTAAGCGTAGGTGAAACGATATTGCCTTACGTACCTAGTATATTATACACTAAAAGTAGTGTTGATTTTCCTTTTTTAGCTTCTAAATTATCAGATGATAACGTAACACCATCACCAATAACAGACGAAAATAGTGTAAATCTCAAATATTTTAACGATAACGGCTTAAAAGATTCAGATTTAACTATTGTTAAGAGTGTAAATTTAGCTAAAATAACGTCTGGCTTTGTTTTAGAAGATACTTATGTTAATGCAAGTGGAGAACTGCAAACTATAACAGGTTTTAAAACTCTAAAAATAGATGTTATAGATGGTGACATTGTTTCTTTTGGAAATTTTCAAATTGATACTTTAGGGCATTGTGCTTGGTACACAGACGAAAACCCATCTGGTTTTATATCACAATACACAACAGCTACGCTACCAATAGAAAATTTAACAGTTCCAGCAGGTGTGAATATTCTTTATGTAGCGGTTGCTAGAGCCTCAAATATAGATAGCGATTGGGAGTTTATAATGGCTAACGTAGGTTCTACACTATTGCCTTATGTAGACCCTACGGATAGTGTGGTGGCTATTAAAGAGTACAAAATAGCAGGAGGTGATTCAGTTAATTCGGCACAATTGGGAACGGATGTATATTTTAGCTCTGTTTTTACTACTGCTTTATCTTTAGATTTACCAAGTGGAGCAACAGAACCAGCAGGTTTAAATTTATTTGATGCCTGGGTAGATACGACAGATAGCACAGTTAAAATAAAACTCGTTTAGTATGTTGGTAAAAATGTTCCCAAAAAATTATTTTCCTCTATCTGTTTGTGACCATAAGCATAACGCTGATATGTCTTTCACAGAACAAACGGATACAAGTAAACTCTTATCTTCTTCATTAATGGAGATGTGGGGTTTTGAGAATAACATCCGTTTAGGTGCTTTTGTTAATGAGACACATGGAGATAATGTGGATTTGAAAAATGTAAGAGATACAGGATTAATAAACTTTGATATTTATTTTAATACTGATAAATGGAAGAATCCCAACACAGGAACAATAGAACTATCTCCAGATTTCGGATTAGCTAACTGGACAGCTTTAGGAGCTTCTTATTTCAATGTAAATATAGGAGATCCTAAAGAGATTAGAAGCCCTGAGCATGGTCAAGAAATGTATGATTTAAGCGGTGGAGCTTATGGTTATGACTATACGACAAGTACCGAGGGAGCTTCTCAACAATCTGAGCTAATAGGAATTATAGATAACCAAAAAAATTGGTACTTAGGTTTATTTGGTAGAGATGCTTCTTCTATTTCTTATCGTGTAGGTATTACAGGTGGTAGTGTTTCACAGATGCCTTATTTTATCGGTGGTAGAAACTCAAATTGTCAAGAAAACAGCCTTTTACCTGCGACAATAAACGACCCTTTAAACACGTTTTATGGTGTGGGTTTGGGTTACGACCCTTATGCTAGATCTTCGGTTACTAGGGATTCGATAACAAATCATAATATATCGTTTAGATTTTATGATTATTATTTATCAAACGGGGTAACAGATGCAAACGCTATTTTAGATAGAGAAATACCAAAAGCTATAATAGACAAAGGATGGTATAGAGATTTTACACACTGGCATAATGCGGACGCAGAGTTGTTAACCATGAAGGATTATTTGGTTCGGTGTAATAGTTTGTTAAGCGGTTCAGATGTTTATAGTTGTTCAGAGGGTGAAGCAATAGAATACATGTTTCTTAGGGAAATTGTAGATAGGGTATCAGCACAAGAAAAAAACAATAGTATTTATGTTGTTGCTGATGTAATTGATACATACAAAAACACATTTACTGATGGTGTTCCAAACGAAATAAATCTACCTAATATTAATCAAATGCTATCGGTTAAAATAGATATTACAGGGTCTTATTTAGTAGGTAAAAATGTAGTTTCTAACTTTGGAAAAATAATAGATTTAGGGGGTAATGAGTTGATAGTAGAAATACCTTTTAATCAAAAAGAACTATTCCAAGGAGTGATATTAAGTGAGGGGAATGGAGGTTATTACAATACAACTATACCAACAATAACACCAAGTTTAAACGTGTTAGATTTAACGGTTGTTTCTGATATGGGGGTAAAAGCTGTTTTATTTGAGGTTGCAACAGGAGGTAATGAAATTGATTATACCATATCTTCAAGAAGTAACACAATAAACGATACGCATTATTTTACTTTAGAAGTAGGCAAAGATTACAAAGTAGGGGTTATAAGTGAATTTGGGAAAAGTAATTTAATAAATATATGAAGCTATCAATGAATTTAAGTCTGTCTGAGGTATTAGTATCTCAGACGGCTAAACGGTTACAAATATTATTAAAAACCCCCATTGGATTTTCCTTTAGGGGTTTTTTAATGCCAAATAATTATTTAGTACAATAATATTGCAATCCACCAATTTATTTTGTAAAGAATACCTATATTCAGTACATATGTCTAGGTAATTTAACCTAGTAATCAATCAACTAAAATATTATGGCGTCTGAAATTAAAAGGAATAATAAGTTGGGAAGAACTATTCAGAACTCAAACTATGGTCAAGGATATGCTTGGAGTTTCCAAGGAGAGGGTAATCCTACTATTGGAAGTTCCCTAGAAATTAAGCAACTTAATGATGTTAATGCACCAATAGGGTCTGAATATCTAGACTTGGTTGATGCTAGCGTATATATTAAGATTGATAGTACACCAGACGAAGATAGGGGGAAATATAAGATTGGATGTTGGAAATTATCTATAGCAACACCAAATATTGAAGTTATGACAAAGGCAGAGTTTAACGAAATTGCGAACACTTACGCAGCTTTGGGCTATACTCAAAAATCCTCTTTGTCTGGTTTACCTATTCTTATGACTGGGCTAGTGGGAACAGGAGACAAATACTTAACACCTCCTGATTCTCCACAGCCTTTAACTGGTGGGGATTACAAAGGTTATCAAAAAATAGTGGAGTTCGTTGAAATTGAAGCTAATGGAAGTCTAGTGATCAGTAACGGTGAGATTGTTATAGGTGAAGATGGTAATTATTTCACCTCTCATGCTTGGATTGATGCGTCTTCTAGTCTTAATACTAATACTTTAGGTTTCGTATTCTCTATTGAGAGAGGTACGGATGTTTTTTTTAGTGCTAGACCTGTAGGAACAAGAGGGTTTAATGGAGACAACAGAACAAACGTATCAGGAGGGGGTTTTTTAACTGATTTACAGGAGGGTGATAAAATAGGTGCTTGGGTAGCTAGTGAAGCAGATGCTGATATTTCTATTTATGACTGCAATATTGGGTTAAATTTGAGGTCTAAAACTTATGACTATTCAGTGGAACAGTATATTTGTGAGCAACCACTTATGAATGATGAAGACTTTAATTCTGACACTATAAATGTAGAAACATACCATAAGGATAAAATGATTAATATTTTATCCACAAATAATTATAGTGTTGTTTTACCTAAGTTATCCGATGTTCATTTTACTGATATATTTAGGTTTAAAAACCTTAAAGACTCTAGTTTAATCGGTACATTCGTTCCCTTTAGTGGTGAACAAATAGAGGGTAATAGTTCTTTTGATTTCTTTGGGCGTGGTACTTTATCAATTAGAAAAAGTATTGATAACGGGTTAAAATGGTCAATCATTGAAATATCAAACTTATTCGATCATTCAAACCAAGGAAAAACCACAGAGGTTGCTTTTGAAAGTCATACCGATGCGTACTTATTAACTCACAATAGGGGCTACAAGCCTATCATACAGGTTTACGTTTATGATGTATCAGGAGAATATAGCGAAGCAGACGTTGATGTAGATCACAACACAGATATGAATAGCTTTATAGTCAATCTTGAGGGTATTAATAGCGGTTATATCAGATACATATAGTCAACAACCCTTAGCCTCTTCGGGTATTTGTAAGAGGCTTTTTAAATACAATCAATTATGGCGATTAATCGCAAGCAACATTACAGAGGTAGTCAGTTCAATGACAAAGATTTAAAGGACGCTAAATCTCTACAACTTAATCAAGACGCAGTAAGCTCTGATGAAGCTGTTAGAAAATCACAAGCTGAATCTATTGCAGCTGATGAGGTACAATCTAAGTTGGTTTCTGATAGTGGAAGTGCTACAACAGACACTGCTTTTACTTCTCAAAGTTTAGTTAGTTTTCTAGCTGCAAAGCAAGATAATCTAAGTATTCATGCAGGTTCTACTGCTTACCTTGAGCTTTCAGATAACAAAATATCAGTTAAGCAATTATTGATTTCTGACACAAATGTAGATACTACTTCTACTACTCTAGCAGAATGGTTAATCGCTAACCCTAGTAATACACTAGAAGAGGGTGATATTCTTATTCTGACTCAAGCGGTAACAAACCAAGAACGTTCATGGATTCATAACGGAGGGGTTGCAAGTGATTCAACAGATTACACTAAGCTAGTTACTGATTATAACGAGGCTTCTATTAGAGCAATGCTGTCTAGTGGAGATACTTATATTTCTTATGACCCTGGAAGTGGTCAATACTCTTTAAACAGAGGTATTAACGCAGGTCAATTAGGTGCTCAAACATTACCTGCTGATGCAACTCAATTTAGTGTTGTTACAGGTTCTACTGTTGAGGCTTTATTAATGGCTTTAGAGGTCTTGATAGTACAGGTTGATACTTCTGCAAATAATGGAAGTGCTACAACTAACACTAGATTAGATAACTTAAGTGGTGTCTCTGGAAATACTTTAGAGACATTTAATGGGTCTACGTTTTCATCTAGTCAGAATGTTAAACAAATCTTACAGCAATCTGAAACAAAGCACGAAAGTGCAGATAGTGACAGATCTGCAATTAGAGGAGAGGTTGCAACTACTGAGGCAACTTTAGCTAGTTCTATTTTAACTGAAAAAAACAGAGCTTTAGGTGCAGAAGCAAGTGAAGCAAGTGCAAGACAATTTGCTGACAATGTTTTACAGGCAAATATAAACTCTGCTGTTTCTGCTATTTCTTCTGAAGCTTCAACAAGACACTCAGCAGACGTAACTATGAGTGCTAGGCTTGATGTTGTTGAGAATGACTCAAGTGTTGTTGGTTCTATTGAACACGCAAAGGCTGATGCTTTAGCATATACAGACACCAAGGTTTCTTTAGAAGCTACTGCTAGGATCGAGCAAGATGCAGTCTTAAACCTTAAAATTGACAACTTAGCAGAAGGTGACATTACTTTCGTAGGACAAATTGAAAGCGATGGCACGGTGTCTGTAAGAGCTGACAGAATAGCAGCAGGAGATACTAGAAATGGTCAGTCTTTAATGGCTATTAGTTTGTTAGCAGGTGAGACTTTTGTAGCAAAATCTAGCTTATCTTTAACTTATACAGACAGTTCTGTTGTAGCTTACGAGGTAGGTGATAAAATCATGTTAGTTGATGATGTAGCTAGTGGTTCTTTAGTTGAATCTAAAGTTAATGCTGTTCCTGCAAATGCTACTGGCTTGTCTTTAATTAACATTGGTTCTTCTACTATTGAGATAGACGCTAGTGGTCATATCAGAGTTATTGGAGATTCTATTACTAGAACTGAATTAGCTCCAGAGGTTGAAGCTGACATTGACGACAAAAGAAGTTTAACAGCAGACAACGCTATGACTTCAAACGCAGATACTCACATTGTAACTGATGCTACTACTGGTGCTGCACAAAACATGTACTATAAGAGAACATCAAACACATCTGATGCTTTAACTGGTACTAAGAGAACTCAATTAGCGGAGTTATATGTAGGTTCAAACGGTTCTGCTAATCCTTTAGCTCCAAGCTTTGCACATACAGGTACTTGGTCTACTCATTACACAGGAACTTCAACTGATATGTCTATGGCTGTTGGTGGTGGTAACTTTGAAGCTAATGTAGTTAACCCAAATGCTGCTGTTTTTGCTACAGGTGTTTACGCTTTGGCTCAATCTGCTCAGTTAGGTATTAACTCAGCGGTTACAGGAGTAGCTCAAAACGCTGGTATTTCTAACATAGGAATTACAGGTTTTGGTAAAGCAGGCGGAATTGGTAAAGATAGAGGTGGTGTTTTCGCTTTGTCTGACTTAGAATTTTTAAGTTATGCAGGTTATAGAGCAGTAACTCCAATCTCTTATCCTGATGTTGCTTTACTTGCTGATGCAGGAACAAGCTCAACAGGTAAGGCTTTAGTTTCTATTGGAGATTCTATCTTTGAAGGTGGTTCTGTAACTGTACCTAGTGCCGTAGCTGTTACTGATGCCGTTAATTTAGGTGATATTAAAGCAACTGAATTTTCAGTAACTGTTACTATTGCAGCTAACTCTAATGAAGTTATTAATCATGGATTAGGTACTAAGAAGATTATGCCTACGGTATGGGTTGGTGATGAGCTTTCTACGTCTGCTTTTGACATAGAGAGATCAACTAACTCTATGACTATCTACAACGACACTGTGTCAGCAGTTACTTGTGAGATATTAATAAAGTCGTTTATTTAATTTTAAAAAGGGAGGGGTGGTACTCTCCCTCTTTTAAACCTATTAATCGCATAAATAGACATTATCTAACGTCTGAAACACATAATTAATAATAGGGTAGCCGATTGGTTACCCTTTTTTTTATGTCTAAAATATAATTTAGGCTTCCCTAAAATAAAGTTTAGTCTTGTCTAAAAATATATTTAGTCAACCCATGAAAAGTACCTAAATATATTTCAAACGGTTTTTTTGCATTAATCTGTTTTTTTATATAAAAATACCTATATTCATACATGAGTTATTTTACAGACAACGGAGAAAAGTCAATGAGAAGACTTATTGCATTTTGGGCTATGTGCCTATTATCGCTCATGGTAATCTCAGTATTTATAGGAAGTTCAATCGCCCCACAAATATTTGTTATAGTTGGTTCAATAGTTACGGTTAGTATTGGTGCAAGTGCTATAAAGAATCCTCAAATTAAAAAATAGATGGATCCAATCATAGAATTTATAAAAATAATTCCATCTCTAATTAAGAGTAATAGCAATGTGTTGATTAATCTATCTATGCTTTTCGCATTCCTAGTTGTCAACAACTTCTCAGCCATAAATAACTATTTGCATAAAGAAGATCTTACAGCCCAATTTATAGATAAGGGATTTAGGGTAGAGACTGTAATGGAACGCATAAGGCAAGATTATGATGCTGATGCTGTATGCGTAGCTATTTTACATAATGGGACAACTGCTGCAGCAAACCCCAACTTTCATTTAATGAAGTTTACAGTAATATTTTCTGTTGGAGAAAATTCTAAACATACAAAAGTTTTTTATAGAGACCAACCACTTAATCTGTGGATAGATTCATTTAGAAAAATGATTATAAATGGTCACTATATTATAAAAAATATGTCAGAGAGTGAAGACCCTATTGTCAGAAGAATTGGTGATAGAACTGGTAATGTAACTCAAATATATGTTCCAATATATAGTGACGAGCATTATCTTCTTGGATTCTGCATAGTTTCATATAAGGCAAAACGAACCTTATCGGATAAAAATGTTGCTCAGATTAAAAGAAGTGTAATGGAAATTGAGTCAATACTATAATATGAAATATATATATGTTGCAATGGTCACAATAATCCTCACAGTATCAGCTATGATATTTGTAAATGCTAGTGCAGGTGATATTGAGATATTAAATAATGAAATTACTAGAAAAAAGATTCAGTTAGATTCAATTCTAAATATAAATAAGTTGCTTGAAAAAGATTCTTATGAATTAAATAAGAGGATACTTATATTGATTGATGAGAATGGAGTTCTAAAAAATGGTGTTTTGAAAAAGGAGGAAGATACTAAAAAATCTAAAGATGACAAAAATAAAAATCCTGATATTATTTTCTCTGCTAGTGACTCAACTATCATTGACATACTCACAAAGCATCAATTTAAAGCCCATAAGAAAGGGTGAGTATTACTGCTTTGATTTACCACAAACTAAAGAGATAGCGTTACTGGTATTGAATGATGAGTCAAACAACAGAATAATAACACATCAAGAAGAACTTATATTTGAATATAAGAATCTGATAATCAACTCAGATGAAACTATATTACAACAATCATTATTACTTCAAAAAAAGGATAAGATTATAGATAATAGTAAGAAGGCTTTAGAAAATACTCAAGATACTTCTGATCTAGAAATTAAAAAACTAAAAAAAATACATAGGAAGCAAGTCAAGAAATTGGTACTTGTAGTTGTGGTAGAAAGCATACTTGTTATTTGTGTATTGATACTAAAATAATAAATACTAAGGAATGGGAAATTTAGCATTAAATAATATGCAGCATGAGGAATTTGCTACAGAATACCTTTTTGGTAGTAGCAAAGGCAATGGTGCTCAATCATACGCAAATATATATAATAATGGAGAAATAACTGCATCTTGCTACTCAGGTGCATCAAAGCTTTTGCGTAGAGATGACATTAAGGGATTCTTGAAAGTTCAATTAGAGGACTTTAAGGATTTAACAAAATATAGAGAGTTATATAATATTGAAATGCTTTCTAAGATAGCTGATGAGATGGTTAATGCGGATGCTGGTAGCGATATAAATGGCAATCCAATGTCTCCACACTTACAAAGACAAACTGCTATCAGAGCAATTAGTGAGCAAAATAAGATGCTTGGATTAAATAATGATAAAACAGACCTTACTGTTAATGGTGGTATGAACTTTACATTTAATCTAATACCTCCAACAGAAGCTGATGCTGTAGATGCACATGAAATCATGTCTAGTATGAGGTCTGTTAATGGAGAAGAAATAGAGGAAGTTGAATATAAAGATGCACAAGATGACGAATTTTAAATGGGGTTCTTCCTCAGTAAGACGAATGAATGGTGTGAACTGCATACTCATTGAGTTCGCAAATAGATTGCTAGAAGCTTCTCCATATGACCTCACAATTGGTTGGATGGGTGGTATTAGGACAGTAGACCAACAGCAAGAGATATTTTTGCGTGGAGCAAGTAAGGCTGATGGAATTACTAGAAAATCATATCATCAGTCAGGCAATGCACTAGACATATGTATATCTTCAAAAACAATTGAGGGTATGTATGATAAACCTAAGTTAAACGAGGTTGGTGCTATTGGAAAAGAGATATGGAAAGAAATGTCTGAACAAGGTCTTTTGAATGAATATACTCCAAGATGGGGTGGAGACTTTAGAGGATTCTATGACCCTGTTCACTGGGAGTTGAGATAATCTACTGATACACAATAATACCCCACTAATTGATTTTGGTGGGGGTTTTTTGGTTACAACAAACTTTTTTTATAAAAAATACCTATATTCATATATAGAAATTAAGAGAATTATGGATATAGACTTCAAGCCATCCGCTAAACAGTTTGAGCTATGGGAAAAAATAACTGACATAAATGACCCTGCCACACTTGTTCTTAGTGGGGGTGCTGCAGGTGGTGGAAAATCATTTTTAGGAAGTATTTGGCTAATAGTAATGTGTCTAAAGTACAATGATGTAAGATATGTTGTGGCAAGACACACGTTAAAAGCATTAAAAGAATCTACATTAAATACAATACTTTCAATTCTTAAGGATTGGAAGGTTCCATACAACTATAATCAGAAAGACGGATTCATTCTGTTCGAGAATGGGAGTAAGATAATATTGATGGAACTAGCTGATTTACCGTCAGATAGGAATTTTGAACGTGTGGGTAGTATGGAGATCACAGGTGTATTTTGTGATGAAGTGACCTTGGTATCAGAAAAAGCTATTGAAGTTATTTCATCTAGATGTCGTTGGAAAAATGCTGAATATGGAATTAAACCTGTAACACTTATGTCTTGTAACCCATCAATAGGTTGGGTTAGAGATAGATTTGTTATGGATGAAAATGGAAACCCACCTGTTTTGGCAGAACATGAAGCGTACATACCGTTCTCAGTATTTGATAATCCAAACAAGCAATTTAGAGATGGATATGTAAAGCAGCTACAAAGGTTAAAGAATCAAGACGAGAGAGAAAGACTTTTGTATGGTAACTGGGATTACGTTGATTCAAATGACGCTGTTTTTTATAGTGGATTTGATGGAAGTAAGAATCTAGTTAGAGATTTATATATTAAAAAGTATGACCCAGACAAAGCACTATATTTAACATTTGATTTTAACATATTTCCATACGTTTCTTGTTTGGCGGCACAAGCTTTCCCAGATGAAAAAGTAATTAGGATTTATAAGGAGATTCTTGGTAAGCCTGAAGATAAGAATAATAGAACCATTAAGACCGCTCAGTTGGCAGCTAAAGAGTTCAAAGACCACAATGCAATCATTTATGTAACAGGTGATCCATCTGGTATAAGAGAAGATACTAGGAGTGAGCAGGGACAGAATGATTTCTCACAAATTCTTAGGGGTATGAGAGAAGAGGGTAAGACAGGCAAATTAAAGCTTATCAAGAAAGCTCCTTCAGTATCATTACGTGGTGAATGGTTGAACTCTATATTATCAGGTGAATCTTTAGATGGATGGACTATTGAGATTGATTTAGGGCAATGTAGAAAGTTGACTGAAGATTTCATTTATGGTTTAGCTGCTGAAGATGGAGGCAAGGATAAGCGTAAGATTACAGACATAAAAACAGGTGTCAAGTATGAAAAATATCACCATATGAGTGATGCATTTGATTATTTGATTTTAGCAATAAGAAAACAGAGTTATTATATACATAAGAAGGGTGGTAAAGGTGGAGGTACATCAGTCCCAGTAAGACCTTCGTATGTGTCACATTCTAAGCATAAATGGTAAAATGAGTGAAACTAGAAGATATTTAAGAGACAGCGACTACAAAAAGGCAATCTTTTTGAGTGACTTAGACAAGTTAACGCAAGGTGACAGTGATACATTAATGGATGCAGAGCTTGATGCAAAAGCCTGTGTTACGTCACTTCTAACAGATGAGTATGACATTGAGTCAGAATATCTTGTTGGAGAAAACATTATTGGGCTTGATTTTGAGAAAGAGTATTTTAAGCATTCCCACGTTATTATAGATGGAAGAATCAGTAAGACTAAAGCTTATTCAAATCCATCAAGACCATTGAACGTCTTTGATTTTTGGAGACAGATGGATATTGGTGAGATTGACATTGAGGCAGTATATGAATCTTACAGTCAAGAAGAGGGGTATTTTGTTGATGACATTGTTTTTTATGATGGCGTGTATTTTGAATGCCTTATATCAAATGGTGTTGGTGCAGAATATGGAAGTGAATCTATTATCCAACCAATCATAGTAAATTGGGAGATTGTGGAAGATGGGACTGATTCAGAAGCATTTTCTTTGAAAAAAATATATGAATTGGGGGATTTAGTCTCTCAGGATGGAATATTTTATGAGTGTGTAGTTCCAACAAGTGAGAATGGATTAAGATTATATCCAAATTCAACATTATGGACTCCATCTGCATATGAAATTTGGTCTGTAATTACAGATTATACATCATATGATGCGATACTATCAGTTGTAAATGAAGGTGGCTTAAAGTACGCTCTAATTAACCCAGCCAACGCAATTGTAGGTAAGTCTCCATCTGATTCAATATTGAATAACGATTTATCTTGGTCATTGATTGACGCTAGGTTTTATGATAGGACTGAGAGATATTTGAGACCTGATGGATTTGAGGGATATGTTTATAATGAGCAACAGGAACATTTCTATATATCAGAGCAGGATGAGGGATTTGTTAATGGATATACTTCTGAGAATGAAAAATATTTGTTTTCTCAAGTAAAAGATCCAAGGAATAGAAACATTATCAACTGCATGATTCATTTAATCATCTATCAGCTTTGTTCAGTTGTTGTTCCTGATAACGTACCAACCATAAGGATTGACAACTATAAAAGTTCTATGGATAAATTGAAGGGGTTTTCAACTATGAAAGCTAATCCAGATATTCCTAGAAAAGTGTTTACTATTATTACTAGAAACCCAATGAACGGAGTTGTTACAGAGACAGAAAGAAGAGCAAGTAGAATTGCTGTAAATGAGTCTAAGGCAACAAGAGATTCATGGACATATTGATATAAAATAGAAATGGGGAGCTTTAATCGGCTCCCCTTTTTGTTTCTAAAAAAACTTAATTAAGTCTTTACGCTTTATTTCACACACCACCCACCTATCTTTTTCAGTAACATATATATACTTATCTAAAAAAGTCCCATCAGTCACAAACACAAGTCTACTCTCTTCCCACTCACACAAAATACTGTCCCTAATTCTACAATGAATTCGTTCTTCTGTAGAGAAACTAATATCTGCAACTGGACATGGAACCCAATCCTCACCACTCTCTTCACAAACCATCTCGGCATTATTTTCAATAATTCCACTCAATAAGTATGGTCTCAATCCATCCTCGTTACCAGTTACCCACACAATTGTCTTGTTTGATGTGTAGTCGATAATTTCATACACAATTCCGTGTAGTGAAAAACTCTTGCCAACCTCAATATCTTCAATTGTAATCATATCTATTTTTTTTAAATTAATTCAACATATTTACCACCAAACACACCATAAAGTTCCTCTGAGTATGCATGGCTAGCTTTATAAAACTCCTTGTCATCAGTTGCAACACCAAAGTTGTCAATTAAGAATGTTATGGAGTCTGGAGTCTTATCGTACCCAAGTACAGACCACTCACCTACTGATTTTAGGTATGTGAATGCAACTGTAAATCCATTATAACCAATCTTTCTTATAACAAACCTTGTGCTTGCTCTATCAACAATCCAGTGGGTGATTGTGTTGCTCACACTATCCATTACCTCCTTTAGATTCAGTTCATTAGACTCTATTGCGGCATCAATTACATTAATACTGTTTTCCATATTTTTTCTCTAAAATTCTTTTGATTGCAGGCTTGAAATAAAACTTTCCTTTCAATATCTTATTATCATCTCTACGAATAACTTCCCCATCCTCTAACTTTGACATATTGCTGAGATACACTTCATCAAACAGTTCTGAAACTACATCTTGCAGACCATGCTTAATTACGTTACCAGTAAGAATAAATAATTGGTCTACTAATGCATCTGCAATTTCAACCATATCATCGTTTTCTATAGCCTCCTCATACTCATCAACCTCTTCTCTCATCAATCTAATACCAAGGGCAGAAGTCTCTTTATCTAAATGAGTTGGTAGTGTATTGATTTCAACACCAAATGACTCATTGAACTGCGTTACTTGTCTAATCATCTTCTCCATTATCCTACTTTATTTAAGTCTTTTAATAATTCTTTTAATAATTTAATCTCAAAGTTATTGGTAATCTCACCTGTAGTATGATGAAAACTTCCAATCAACTTAGTTTTCTTATTCAGCATTGCCGAATACTTCTTAATTAATTTATCCATAAACCCACTATTCTATTTTTATATACACAAAATCTCCGCTTTCAACAAAAAGCATACATTCAGCATTAGTTGTGTCTGTATATAAGATTTGCTGCCAAACTAGCCTTGATACAATTAGCGACCCTGTGTTCCTACTCACTATATATGGGTTTACTGTTAAATAAAATGAAACACTTTCACCTTCATACTGCAACACAATTAAGTCTGTTGGCTTAACGTCCTCAATCAAAACTCTCTTAGTTTCCATAGCTCATTCTTCTTCAACAGTTTCTTATTCAAACAACCCTATTTGATGACCTATTCCAACTGCAAATTCACCTATAATTTCATTTACAGTTATCTTTGGTTTTTGCTTAAACCCAACTGATGTTGGTGGAATATACATCGTACATATTTCTGATATCATTAATCTAAATGCCTCAATATCCTCAGCAGTGTCCAATGAAATCAGTATGCTTTGCTTTGCCTCTATTATTGCCATATTTACTGTATTTAATCTTCATCATCATCGTCATCATCCCCCAATATTTCATCAATAGACCTTGGTCTAAAGGTATTGTCTTCCTCATCAATATCATCTTCCTCATCAAACAACTCAGAATCTACTGTTAAAAGCGTGTCACGCAAAAACACATATTCAATTTCTCTTTGACAATTTTTATGACTGATATACAAATCTCTCTCTCCTAAGCTATCAATATCATTTATAGAAGAACATTCTGATTCCCACATATAACAATCTGCAGATGACTCTAGAACCTCATATCCAGATGTATCAATATAATTAACTATGCAGTTGAATAATGTTTCAAATGCAAACCTAAACTCAGATATGGTTGACTCTAAATTAATCAATACTAATTGAACCAATATACTGCTGTCATTATCAGATACATCCAAATCAACACCAAGCATAGTGTCTTCTGTGGCGTACATTGAAAAGATTGTATATGCCTCAAAATCTATTGCGTCAGATGTTGATTCAATAAAATCATCATGGCTCTTAAATACATCTTTAAACACTCCATCTCTATCCATATTTATAGAGAATATCATTTTGGTAGTTTTTATCATCTTATATTATTTAATGCTCTACAAACCCTTATGCTTGGAATATTGTAGAACAGTGAGTATATAAAAATTACCACTAGACTATTTTTTATTGATCCAACAATTCTTTTCATAATTATGTATTTAGGTTAAATATAAATAATTCAAATTCTCTCCTCCTCAACAACACTTTTGCACTAAGCTTCTTTCCATCTTTATGAAAATGATGCCATTTAACAATCTCATTATCTATAGGAAGATTGTTGTCAATCAGTCTCCTTAGTGTAGATGAAGCAAACTTGGTTTCACCAACATTATATAGAAACATCCCTAGTGCCAACTGTTTATTGTATGTGTCTGTATATTTCTTTGCGTAACCAATGTATTTATTAAAATCTTCCCTTAGAAGCCTATCAGCCTCATCTTCAGTAATAACTATGTTGATAGTATCATATGACATTATGTGGTGACCATATCCAATAGTTTGAGAACCATCATTATCTAAATACATTTTTTCTGAGAATGACTCGTACATCTTTATATGCTGTATACACTTATCAAATAGCTCTTTATTACTTATTGATGATGGTAATTCTGGTATTTCCTCATGATAATTGTGTTTATTTATATTAATATTCTCAACAACACTTTTTTCAATATCCAAATCTTTCTCATCATCAAGTTCTCTAGAATAATTCAATCCTATAAAAAACAATATCCATAAAACAGAAGATATTGCCATTGATACATAAATTACTTTCATCATACCTTATTTAAGTCCCTATTTATCTTATAAACCTGTGTTCTTGATAATGTTGTCATCTCCAAAACTTTTGAGGGTTTAAATTTACCAAGTAAATCTTGCACTCTAATCCCCTCTTTACTCAACCCTATAGATCTACCAATCTGCTTACCATTAGACCTAGCTAATGCCATACCAGACTTAGTTCTCTTTGACAATATATCTCTTTCAGATTGAGCCATTGACAACATGATATTTAATACCATTCTAGCTGAAATATCTACTTCACCATCCTTAAATAGTCTTAAATTAGACATCATTACCACTAAATTACACTTATGAGCAATTAAAAACTCAATTGCATTAGCTACATCAGCTATATTTCTCCCTAATCTAGATATTTCATGAACATATATACAATCTATATCTCCATCTAATATCATTTGCTTTACCTTAGAACCCTCCTTTCTTAAAAACAATGGCTTTGTTCCAGATATCTTTTCAGACACCACTATTGGGTTATGTATGCCATCATTCTTAGTCATCAACAAAAGTTCATTTGATTGCCTATCAGTTTTTTGTGTACTGGTTGATACTCTTGAGTAAATTAGTGAATTTGCCATAATAATACAATTAAGTGTTAGTCTATATTGTTTATACGGAGAAAATGTGCTAGTTGCACACTTTTTAGAAATTATTTTCAATAAACTCCTCTAAGTAATCTAATGAGCCATCAATCCAGTCCATTCTATCATCATATTCCCATCCATAATCATATGTGCTTGGATCTGAATTATTCCTCTCATTAAGTGTATTTTTATGCATCATTTCAAGAACCGATTTTGTTGGGCTGATGAGCATATTAAGTGCTATCTTAGATTCATTGTACCCAATATCATAATTTGACTTTTTCATAAATCTCTATAATCCTACTTTAGATATTGCTTTAGTTGATCCTGACAAAGTAAATTTGTAGTCATCGCTCCTATTTTCTGAACACAATCTTACACTAATATAACTATTTGTCTTAAGCTTATTTACAAAAGCCTTCCTCTGTTCACTAGAAAGTTCAAGCACCCAATAGTCAGAATTAGACGATGCTACGCTATATATCAATATATCGCTTTCTTCAGAAAACTTTACTTTTATAAATAATCTACTTCCATAAGAGCCAACTGTACCTGTTAGTGCAATATTAATTTCTCCTTCTTCATACCTAACAAATAATAGGGGTTCTGAATAAGGAAACTCTCCAGTACCAACAACGTATGCAGCCTTCATAAATCCATCAAAGTCTGTCTGCTTTTCCTCATAAAACCACGATTGTGAGAATGAAGTAATACTTACTAATAGTAGTGCGATAATCATTAGATTCTTTTTCATAATTAGCTATTTAATTGTTTGTGTTTATATAATTAATACGGAGAAAATATGCAAGTTGCACACTTTAGTTAATTTATTTTCTTATTATTTGAGCAATACCACTTTCATTAAAGCATATATGTCTTTTGTCACACATATATTTCTTGGTAGCCCTATATCCAAATCTACTCAGGAACTCATCGCCAATATAATTATATATAATGGTTTCACCCTTAATAATCATTTCCTCAACACTCCTCCAAAACTCCAATTCCTCAGTCAATCTTGACTTTGGTAACCTACTATAATTTACATAACCTGTTTTTCTCATATTCTATTGTTTTATAGGGTTAATACGGATATAATGTTCTTTTTGCACACTTATTGGCAAAAAAAATAATTACTTTTTGAAATTTTCGGAAAGGTATCTAAGTTCAACTAAGAAAAATAATTACTTTTTGAAATTTTCGGAAAGGTATTTAAGTTCTACAATTAGATATCTAATTTACTTAATCATTATATCTAATTCTTTATATGATAATCACTAACCTCTCTTACAAATCAATAATTGTGCATACACACAACATGATACGTGTATGTTTTTTTTGCAAAATATATCCATATATGTATATATATATTGTAGGCATATATGTGATTTTTTTTGCGTGTGGGTATAGGGATACAGGAGCACAGGACGGTGGATTTTTGATAAAATAAACAGGTGGGTTTTTTGCGGATTTTTACTCCACATTTTCCAAAATTACAAAAAGTTTGCTTGGATTTTTTCAAGATTTTATTGAATTATTTCAAGACCAGATTTTTTATCGTAATTACTCACAATTTTAAAATCACTTATCTTGTGCTGAATATCTATATCCTTATGTATGTCGATATACTATTGAGACGGAGATTTTTTGTTAATTGCACGCTTTTACACAAATATTTTTTTAAATAATCTCAACCTTTATAATTTTACCCCGTTATAATAGGCAGACACAAACATTTTAAACTTTAGAAATTATGAGCGTTTACAAATCAAATGATGAAATTATTAAGTTGCAAGGCATCGAGGGTAGTGTAGAGTATTTTCAGAACTTTTATGAAAGCGAAAAAATATTCTTCTTTAAGTATAGAAAGGCTTATCAACTACATTATGCTAAAAATGCTGGGTTTTATTTAGAAGAAGTTATGTGTATGAGAATTGATATTGGAAAATTGCCATACACCAAAAGAGGGCGTTTTGTAGCTTTCAATTCAAAAAATGCAAATAATTTAGTAGGTAGAGAATTTTTTCTCTCTCATTAGCAACCTTTCAGAAAAACATACGTTAAACTAATTATCACACACATTTAAACTTTAGAAATTATGACAACTTTATTATTAGAATTAGTTACATTGGAACAAAAACGTGTTGTAGAATTTACTTCACAAATCAAAAGAAAAATTACTCAGCCCAAAAACTTTAAAAATAAGGTTGGTAAAATGAAACATTATTAAAACAAGTCTCGTATAAATAAGAAGAAAGCAATTAAAAACTTAAAATTTAGAAATTATGAAAGTATTAGTAGAAACAGTTGGTCAGATTGAAATTTATTTTGAAGCGGTTAATGAGTGCTTGTCTCTTTCAGAATTACTTCCAGACCATACAGATGAGGAAATTTGTGAAATAGAACAAGATAGCGTTCTTTTTATGGCAAAAGTTACCGCATCTCTAAAGGGTTGTGGAATAGAGGGGGAATCGGTTTATTTGGGTGGCTGTATATATGATTCAGAGGAGGATTTTTATATCAGATATAAGGATGAGTATTTTTCAGACATGAAAGACGATGCAATTAACAACTTAAATAATGAAATAATCGCAACCAAAAAAATATTGGAAAACCATTAATCTTCACAACCTTTTCAAATCAATCTCGTTAAACATATTATAACCTTTAAATTTACAAATTATGACAACTGAAAACCAAATATTTGCAGAAATTGATGAAATTTTCAATGGTATGGAATTAACTTCATTGGAACAAAAAATTGATAAAGGATTAAATATATATGAACTAGATAACTTAATTGAGTCATTTAGCAATAAATATGGAACTGATGATGAAGTAGTATTGTTTTATCAAAAGAAAAGAGGGGAGTTATTAAATGAAATTATTAAAAAATTAAGTAAATAATCGCAACCTTTACAGATAAATCTCGTTAAACTAATTATTACACACATTTAAACTTTAGAAACTATGTTAAATAAAAATATTTCACCCGAAGAAAAATACGAATTAAACAAGAAAAGAATTTTGTATTGGCAAAAAAATAGATGTGTTATTGAGAAGTTTAGAGAGAAATATTTTATTAAAACTTCAAGATAACGTTTTATATAGAAAGCGAAATAAAACGTAACCTTTCAGAAACAACTACCGTATAAACTACTACACAGCAACTAAACATATAAGATTTTGCTTTTTATATGTTGTTGTGTGTAGTGCGGATTATTAACGGATAAAGAATATTGAAATGAAAAAAATTGAATTACAAAACGAAGAATACTTCGCTTACTGCCAAGATGAAAATGACTTAGTGTCAAGCGGAGAATTGACAGGTACTTATGTATTGTGTAAGCATATAAAATGTGAGAACTTTCAAGCGGTTATCTGCATAAATACTAAACAAGTTTTTCTTATTAGTAGAGTGCTTTAGTATTACACATAATGGCGAATTATAGAAGCCGTTATTACTAAAATTGATTTGAAACACTAAAATGGCTAATGGCTTTTATAAATTGTTAGCTGTTATTAATAGATAACGATGAAATTAACAAAAGACAAACAATTCAAAAAAGAACTAAAAGAACTACTAAAGAAGTTTGATTGTGAAATAATGTTAGAGGAATGTGGTAGAAATTGGGACGTTGACTATAAAATAGTAGTTGATTTTAATTGGGATATTGACAAGGAAGAAAGCCCTACAGAATCTATTGATTTTGGAACATACATAGACACAGGAATCTAATTACAGCTAACGTTTTGGCTAA
>TARA_R110000765_G_scaffold118405_3_pt1 | contig 28056 bp, 27 predicted proteins | sample TARA_R110000765 | Tara Oceans TARA_R110000765 (sample SAMEA4398168) | marine metagenome | biome: Polar Biome; feature: [MES] marine water layer (ENVO:01000295) within the mesopelagic zone...; material: water (ENVO:00002006), including particulate matter (ENVO:01000060) such... | reverse complement strand
ACAATAACGCTAGGTTACCTAGCTATTGATAAATTACAACTATATGTAATTTATCAGCGCTTTATTAGTGATGAAGGCTGAGAGCTTTTATATCAGTAAATTGACAACCATTTATATGCTACATAGATTCAAAAACGGCGAATTCAGCGCATAAAAAAGCCAGTAACTTTACTGGCTCTTAACAAGTACCGCGTTTAATAGCTTTTATTTAACACTGACTTTAGCAAATTTACGTTTACCTACTTGGTAAATTGCCGATGTGCCAGCGCTTATAACTAGCTTATTATCCACAACTTTTTCGCCTTCAATTTTAGCAGCGCCTTGCTTTATCATTCGCATAGCTTCTGAGGTACTAGCAACTAAACCGGCATCTTTTAATAAGTTAGCAATAGCAATTTCACCATTGTCACTTACAACTTCAACTTCGGCTATATCGTCAGGCACGGCACCTTTTTGAAAACGGTTAATAAACTCTTGATGGGCAGCTTCTGCCGCGGCTTGGTCATGAAAGCGCTCAATTAACTCTTTAGCTAAGTCAATTTTTACATCTCGAGGGTTTGAACCAGCAGCAATGCTTTCTTTATAACCGTTAATTACGTCAAGCGGTTTAAAGCTTAATAGCTCGTAGTAACGCCACATTAAATCATCTGAAATAGACATGATTTTACCAAACATATCGTTTGGCGCATCAGTAATACCGATATAGTTATTGAGTGACTTCGACATTTTTTGCACACCGTCTAAGCCTTCAAGTAACGGCATCATTAAGACAGTTTGCGGACGTTGTCCTTCAGATTTTTGCAGCTCACGACCCATTAATAAATTAAATTTCTGGTCAGTTCCACCTAATTCAACATCGGCTTCTAGTGCAACAGAATCCCAACCTTGAACTAACGGATACATAAATTCATGAATGGCAATGGCTTGGCCGCCGTTGTAGCGCTTTTTAAAATCGTCTCGTTCCATCATACGTGCAACGGTTTGGCGTGACGCAAGTTTTAGCATGCCGGCAGCACCTAGTTTTTCCATCCACGTCGAATTAAAAGCAACAGTGGTTTTTGCTGGGTCTAAAATTTTAAACACTTGCTCTTTATAGGTTTCAGCGTTTGCTAACACATCTTCTCTCGTCAGCGGTTTACGCGTAACGTTTTTACCGCTTGGGTCGCCAATCATGCCGGTAAAGTCACCAATTAAGAAAATAACCTCATGGCCTTGTTGCTGAAATTGGCGTAATTTGTTGATTAAAACAGTGTGACCAAAATGCAAGTCTGGTGCTGTAGGATCAAAGCCCGCTTTGATTTTAAGTGGCTTACCTTTTTTAAGCTTTTCCAACAGTTCATCTTCTAACAGAATTTCTTCCGCACCGCGTTTTATTTCTTCAAACGCTTGGCTTACATCTGACATTTACTAGGCTCCAACAAAGGTGTTTTTTTTAAAATAAAAATAATTATTGCCGAATTCTACTGTAATTTTAACTGTGGTGAAAACCCTATCATTGTTTAGGATGATATTATTTTGTTATAGTAGACGATAGTTTTCGTATTAAAATTTCTTTTATAGGTCTTAGCTTTTTGAAAAATATAAAAAATTTATATTTTGCCTTACCAAAACAGCACCAAATAATTATTACGTCATGTGCTGCGATAGTGCTGATTTTATTCATGGTACCGTTAGAAAGTAGTAAGCAAGTATCGCCAACAAATAGTAATGGCGAATTTAAAGTAGGTGAACGTTATCAAGTTGCAATGCCTGAGCAAAGCAACGATGTAGAAGCTACTAGTAATATTCAACTGCCCGTTCCGCCGATTGAGGTATTAAAAATCAATCAAGGGCCTGCTCCTGATTTACCGAGTAATATTGAAGAAGATGCAGCTCAATTATCGTGGCAATCGGTTAAAGTTAGAAGTGGTGATTCATTAGCAAAAATATTCAAACGTAATGGCTTAAACGCGACTACAACGCATAACGTTATCACGGCAAAAGGTGAAGAAAGCGATTTACTGAAAAAGCTCAACGTTGGCGACATTATACGCATCGGTAAAGACACTGATGGTAACTTGGTGTCACTTGAATATCCGTTGTCAAAAAATGAAACTTTATTTGTTAATTTGCAAAACCAGCAGTATCACGCCTACAAAGAAAGCAAAACGGTAGAAATACGTGAAGCTATTGCACACGGCACCATTACATCAAACTTTTGGAATGCTGCTTCAACTGCAGGGTTAAATGATGGTCAGATTATCAGTTTGGCAAATGTATTTGGCTGGGATATAGATTTCGCAATGGATATTCGTGAAGGTGATAGCTTCAATGTAATTTACGAAAATCAATATGTTGAAGGTGATTTTATCGGTACTGGAAAAATAGTAGCCGCTGAGTTTATTAACCAAGGTGAATCTTTTACTGCCATTCGCTTTACCGACGACGAATACTATTCACCTAAAGGTAATAGCATGCGTAAAGCATTTTTACGTGCGCCAGTCAGTTTTCGCTATATTAGCTCAAACTTTAAACGTAAACGTTTCCACCCTATTCAAAAACGCTGGAAATCACATAACGGCACCGATTATTCGGCTAAAAAGGGTACGCCTGTTGTTGCGGCTGGTAATGGTAGAGTTACCCATTCAACCTACAATAAATACAATGGTAATTACGTATTTATTCAGCACGGAAATGGTATTGTGACTAAGTATTTGCACTTTTCTAAACGTGCAGTTAAAGCCGGTGAGCGGGTAAAACAAGGCCAAGTAATTGGTTATGTTGGCTCAACAGGTATGTCAGAAGCACCACATTTACATTATGAATTTTTACTGAATGGCGTGCACCGCAACCCTAGAACAGTAAAGCTACCAGATGCTAAACCTATTAGTAGTAAATTTAAGCAAAAGTTTGATGCGGTAGCGGCTCAACGCCTTGCCGAACTTTCAAGTTCACGACAAGTGATGCTGAGTACTCAATCTAATTAGAAAAGCGCGGATTAATATGAGTAATAACGTGAGTCATAACACAAGTAATAAAGTACGCTACATCGGCCTAATGTCAGGCACCAGTGCCGATGGTATTGATCTAGCGTTAGTTGAGTTTGACAATAACCAGTCTCAATACGCCAACGGTGCCAACTTACTGGCCAGTTATTATCAAGCTTATGATCATAATACTCAGCAAAATATAATGCGTTTATATAACGCCAGCGCTAATGAAATTGACCATGCTGGCAGTCTCAACATTGAGTTAGCACAACAGTTTTCACAAGCTATTTTAAAGTTTTTACAACAAGAAAATTTAACGGCTTCAGACATCACCGCCATAGGTTGTCATGGGCAAACTATTCGCCATCGCCCAGTTAAAAACGAGCAGATAACAACGCCTTTTACTTTGCAAATAGGTTGTTTACAAACCTTAGCGTTATTAACAGGTATTCGTGTGGTGGGCGACTTTAGAACCAAGGATATTGCCTTAGGCGGCCAAGGTGCACCATTAGTTCCTGCCTTTCATCAAGCCATATTTGGTTCTGCTGAAAAAGATGTGTTTGTGGTTAACATTGGCGGTATTGCTAATATTACTTTTCTCCCTGCAAACGCGCCGCATAAAACCACAGGTTTTGACACCGGGCCTGGTAATGCGTTAATGGATTATTGGTTTTCTCAACATCAATCAGGCCGATTTGACACTAAAGGCCAATGGGCTAATTCAGGTACGATTTGTCCTGATTTATTACAAGCAATGTTAAGCGATAGTTACTTCACTCAACCTGCACCTAAAAGTACTGGTCGAGAGTATTTTAATGCACAATGGTTAGCCGAATTTACCGATAAAAGCACACTAACACCTGCTGATATTCAAGCAACATTAACAGCATTAACCGCTGACAGTATTGCACAAGAAATCACTAAACTAAGTACGAAATCTGACGTATACATTTGTGGTGGTGGCATTGAGAATCACTACTTGGTTTCACTTTTAAATCATAAGCTTACCAACCATTCAATAGTGAATACTCATACAAAAAACATTAATAGTGATTCACTTGAGGCAATGGCATTTGCCTGGTTGGCCTTAGCATTTGATAAAAATATTTTCGGCAACATTCCAGCAGTAACAGGGGCTAGCAAGTCGACTGTTTTAGGGATCAGTACCAAGCCTTAAAAATAACTAGATCTGAATATTTTTCTCTTTATAATAAAACGTTCCCGTCGAAAAAGAAGCACGTTAGCTGTAGAATATTTGAACTATTTTCAGAATAGATATTCCAAGTAATAACAGAGTTTGCTTAATCGAAAGCACGGTTCGATTTTCGACAATAAACGAGGAGGAAACGATGGAATTTAACGATATACATATTGGTATGAAATGCGGCAGTAAAAAAGGTAGCGGCACGGTCACTTGGATCGATGGTTCAACTCGCACTATTTACATGGCAAATACTGATAGTAACAACAGTTTTGAAGTCGACTTTGAAGAGATTCTTGAAGATCCTCAAGCGCACAACAAAGAAGATACTTACTACTAAGTTTTCTATTCGGCTTAGATAGTAATGAAAAGCTCCTAAGGGAGCTTTTTTATTGCCAATTTTTTATTCATTTCAATATTCGCCTGCTATAGTTTATTGATAACGTACGACACTGTATGTGATCTATAAATTAACATTGTCGGTATAACTAATATCCTCACTTACTAATATCGTTATTGGCTAATACCTTTGGATAGTCGTTTAATATCTCGGCAAAGCTCCAACTAAACACGCACCAATATTTATCTCTGGGTAAAGGAAGTATGACGAGTGACAAATTAGATCTTATACAAATAAGGAGCAATAATGAACATTTTAATTACGGGTGGTAGTGGCCTGATTGGGCAAGCACTGATCCAACATTTAAATACTGAACGCATTATTGTGCTAACGCGAAGTACTGATAGAACAGCAAAATTATTTCCTGATAATATTGAATTAGTCACAACGCTTGACGATGTAAACTTTAATGATCTTGATGTAGTGGTAAATTTAGCTGGTGAAGCTATTGTTGATAAAAGATGGACAAGCAACCAAAAGGATATTATTTGCCAGAGCCGTTGGCAAATAACTCAAAGCTTGGTTGATAAAGTTCAACAAGCGATCAAACCACCTCACAGCTTTATTTCAGGCAGCGCGATTGGTTTTTATGGTCGACAAGGGGCTTTATCAATCGATGAGAGCTATCAAGATATACATGAGGAGTTTAGTCATCATGTATGTCAGAAGTGGGAAGCTATAGCACAGCAGGCTCAATCAGAGGCAACACGTGTTTGCTTAATACGAACCGGGATAGTTTTAGCCAACAGCGGCGGCGCTTTACAAAAAATGTTACCGCCATTTGCACTCGGTCTAGGTGGTCCCATTGCTAGCGGCGAGCAGTTTATGTCATGGATACATATTGATGACATGGTGGCGATTCTATTAGCCGCTATTTACCAAACTGATATTTCTGGACCGATTAACGCGACAGCGCCTATGCCAGTTACTAATCAAGAATTTTCAAAAACCTTAAGCAAAGTGCTTAACCGACCTTGTATATTTAGAGTTCCTGCTTTTGTATTAAAAATATTAATGGGAGAGTCAGCAGATTTAGTGTTGTATGGCCAAAATGTTTTGCCCGCGAAATTGCTTAATCATCAGTTTAAATTTCAATATCTAACTTTACAGTCAGCCTTAAAACAGCTATTAATTAAGCCATAGATACTAAACCTTAGGTAATCACTTGAAAGCAGAGTTTCTTCCTCACGGAAAATGCAGTTTTGCTGTAGAAGATAACATTATTTCCATAGATGCCACGGGCCCATGGAATTTAGAGTTCTTTAAAAAAATGCACGCCGATCTAACAAGCATTATTATAAACGATGTTGATTACCAAAATTTTGCAGTTTTACTTATATTGAGAGGCCTACCATTAGCAACAAAAAACGCTTTAGATTATCATGTAAAATTTGTTAGTACTGGGCAAACTAAAGCATTGGCAATCTATTCTAGCTTGAGTGAATCGCCAGCTATAGCCGAAAATATTTTTCAGAAAGCTTATTATCAAGCAGGACTAAAAAGCAAAAGCTTTGATTCTCCTGATGCAGCAAAAAAATGGTTAACAAGCCAATTAACCTAGTTTTATGAATAGACTAACTTACCGCTATGTTGCTTTTTCCTCTTTAACACTAAAGGGTTTTTGCTAACTTATTATTTACGGTTAATAAACATAAACCAAAGAGAATAATGAACTAATAAAATCAAAAAAGGTGAGCACAAGCTCACCTTTTTTACATTCTATGTTTAACTTTACAGCTATTAATTAACTAGAATGGTATATCGTCATCAAAATCAATCGTTGGTTCTTGTGGGTTTACTTTTGGTGCATTCTGTTGAAAACCACCTGATTGCTGCCCAAATCCACCAGACTGCGAAGGCGTTGACTGCTGCTGATATCCACCAGATTGTTGAGAGTTTGAGTTTGATTGCTGCGGTGCTGGTTGTTGATAACCTCCAGACTGTTGCGCAGGTTTGTTATAAGCTTGTTGAGGCGCTGCTTGCTGATTAAATCCACTACTTTGTTGTGGAGCTGGGGCTTGCTGCTGGAAACCACCTGATTGTTGAGGTGCTTGTTGATTGAATCCGCCTGCACCTGCACCGCTACCACCACGAGAATCTAACATTTGCATTGTGCCGTTAAAACCTTGAACAACTATCTCAGTTGTATATTGATCTTGGCCTTGTTGGTTTTGCCACTTACGTGTTTGCAAAGCACCTTCAATATAAACTTTAGAGCCTTTCTTTAAATATTCGCCAGCGATTTCGGCTAATTTACCGAACATAACTACACGGTGCCATTCAGTTTTTTCTTTTTGTTCACCCGTTTGCTTGTCTTTCCAACTTTCAGAAGTTGCAATAGTAAGGTTAGCAACCCCACCACCGTTAGGCATAAAACGCACTTCAGGGTCTTTCCCTAAGTTACCTAAAATAATTACTTTATTGACACCAGCCATGAACAAAATCCTATATTTACAGTAAAGTCATACTTTACTTATTTAACACTACCTAAGCGTCAGCTCGCTTAGAATATTTATTTTTAATAACAATATTCAGATTCTATCACTACGGGTAAAAAATTACGCTAGATTTACACGATTTTTTCTGAAATATTTTATCACTCGGGTCTGAATTACTGCTTATCATTATCTCTATGTTTAAGCAGAAACTTGGGTCTATTCCCCAGTTATCGACATGTGAGAATTAAGACCAATATTAGCCTTTATAATTCAATAAAATGGGCTTTCATACATTCGATTGTTGTTGCAGAAATTTTTTGAGATTTTTTAGCTTGGTGATCAAAGTGCACCATAACAGCAGTGCCCGACGCACACTTTTTATCGGCTTGCCACGCTTCTTGATAAACATCAAACGAGCTATTGCCTATACGACTAATAAAAGTTTTTAATTCTACTTTAGCACCGTATTGCAATTCAGCATGAAACTCAACGGTGGTTTTAGCCAAAATTAACTTCCAGTTACTTAAGCTTAAATCTGGTGTAAACCATTCAAAAACAGGGTCTCTTGCACCCTCAAACCACTGTGCAACTACCGTGTTATTAATATGTCCTAAACCGTCAGTTTCGCAAAACCTTGGTTTTATACTTTCATTTATCATTCTGATTCTCTATATCATTTTTGCAGTATATGTCTTGATATACGGTGGTTTTCGCCGATATAAAAACACGTTAAAATAATTTTTATTTCAACATTCTACAGAGATTTTTCAACAAGGTAATTAAATTAGTAGCGGTTTGTTGTATGCTTAGTTCAGATTAATAATAAGAATGTGACCATGACCGATTTTATAGAAGTATACCCAAACGCACTAAGCCCAGAGTTTTGCTCAAAATTTATTAAAGAGTTCGATAACAGCAAACATAAAGTAGCAGGGAGAACGGGTGGTGGTGTCGATACCACTAAAAAACTCAGCCAAGATATATATCTGAACCAACATGCTGAATTTCAGCCGGCCTTGCAAACCATTTTACGTGCTTGTGGCGACCAGATTACTGACTATATTAGCAAATATTTTTTTAGTTTAATTGGCGGCATTTCATTAACGGTACAACACCCTAAAACTAAGCAACCCGTAATACTCACAGTTGATAATTTTGAAGAAGTAGGCAAGCCAAATTTATTTAATTTAATAAAATACTTATTTAATTTAGCCCCTGTTAACGCGCAAAGTTATGAGCAAGGCAAGGGTAATTATGGTTATTGGCACTCGGAAATATATCCACAATTAGGTGATAACAAGGCGCTGCATAGAGTACTTCTTTTTATTATTTACTTAAATGATGTAGAAGAAGGCGGTGAAACAGAGTTTTACTATCAAAATAAAATTATTAAGCCCAAAGCTGGCAGCATGATTATTGCTCCTTGTGGTTTCACTCATACACATCGAGGCAATATACCTGTCTCATCGAATAAATACGTGCTAACGTCTTGGATGAGTTATAACCCAGCACAACAAATATACACGGCGAGTTAATATAATAATTGAACTGCTTTTATACTTGGCTATAGTTAACGTTTTACAAAAAACAGTTTTCAGAAAAAATAAGCAGCTAAATATACAATAATGGGACTAAATTAATATTTTATGGATAAAATACTTATAGTTATTGCTGTCTTTTTTAGTAGCCAAAGCTTTGCTTCACATCCCTTACCTGTATTAACCGTCGCCAGTGAAGAGTGGCAAGAATATACCAATATTGATGGTACAGGCACATACTGGGATATTATTCGTGAAGTGTATGGCGAACATTATCAATTAGAGTTTATATCTACTAGTTGGAGTCGCGCCATTAACCTGGTCGAAACTGGACGTGCTGATGTTCTTGTCGGCACTTATAAAGATACCAGTCGACAGCTTATTTTCCCACAGCATCATTTAGACATTGAATACCCTCTATATGCAATTTTCGATGAGAACATACAAAGTATTAACAAAGCAGATGACCTAGCTGGGCTCATTGTTGCGGGAAAAAAAGATTATGCTTTGGAGCGGTTTTTACCAAGTACTAGTCGTTTTTATGGTGTCGAGTACATCGATAATATTACAAGACTTATTGATAAAAAGCGTGTTGATGTCGCCGTTACTTATCTTACTAATTTATCTTTAGCAGATCCTGAAAACCGTTTTAGTCATCAAATAATAGGGAAAGAAGAACATTTATATTTAGCCTTTACGGATTCAAAAAAAGGTAAAAAGCTGCAAAAAACTTATGATAAAAAAATTATCAAATTAGTGAAAGATAATAAATTACAGCAGTACTTTATCAGTGAAGCAGAATATCAACATGCTCAATACGACACTTTGTTGTCTAAACCGAAAAAAATTCTAGCGTTAAAATAAACATATCAACAATAAAAAAGCATAATGGTGTCATTATGCTTTTACTTTAAGTCTTTAAAATTAATCTATATTACATTGACGATCGTGTAGCTATAGAAAGCGTTTCAATAACCTGTCTATTTGTGTCATACGTAAACGTTTTAATAATTTACGAGGCTTATCTGGATAATTATGCACGCTTTCAATGTCAGCTATATTATGAATAACTTTTGTGTGTTCGGTAATGCGTTTAAATTCGGCATTGAACTTATCCGTTAACTGGCCTTTTTCGTCGTCGAGCAAAATACCATTTTCTAAATCAAGCGACCAAGCACGCGGGTTTAAGTTACTTCCTGTTAATAGGTGATAGCGATTATCTGCGACTATACCCTTCAAATGAAAGCTGTTTGAACCGTCCTGCCACAACCTTAGTGACAAGTTACCATTGTCGAGGTGCTTTTGACGTCGAGATAAGAAACTCACCAGCAAGCGCTCATAAATATAAGGCACAATTTCAACCGTTGAAAAGGTTGTTTCATCCGCATTATAAAAGTCGTTAGCTTTTTTATCTCCCACTGTTAAAGTCACTTTAACACCTCGTTTTAGTGCGGCATCTAAGTCTCTTAGCAAAGGTTTGGGTAGGTTAAAATAAGGTGTAAAAATAATTAATGATTCTTGGCTATTACGAACTAAGTCTCTGATCACACGATTCAGTTGATTACCTCTTCGGCCACAACCAACAAACATAGACGCCTGTATTTCAGCAGAGTTACTGCCACGTTTATTTGTGTTTAACAGTTTATATTTTGCAACTTTTAACAACTTAGTTAAACGAATGATTTTTCGTTTTATTTTTTTTGCACTGGGCACTTCACCCTGATTTAACAGAGGTGCCAAAGCTGAATCAATAAAGCAGCGGTTGAGATATTCACAAAAATTATCCGCTAATGCCTGACTGTTTAGACGATAATAGCGATCAAGGCGATAACGCTCAGTTTGCTGTAAATAAACATCATTAATACTGGCTCCGGTGTAAAGCAAAACATTGTCGATTACCATTCCTTTCAAATGTAAAACGCCAAGCAATTCCTTACGCTTAACTGGCACGCCATAAATCTTAATAGAGACTTGATGTTGCTGTTCAAGCGCTAAATAAAGATCTCGATTTCCGCCAGATTCTTTATCTCCAATCAAACCACGTTGCGCTCGATGAAAATCTACAAACAAGCAAATATCTAACGTTGGGGTTTGTTGTTTAGCTTGGTATAAGGCAGCCAATATTTCTCTGCCAGCAGTATCGTCTTGAATATAAAGCGCAGAAATATAGATACGAGAAGTCGCTTGGGCAATTTCTGCCAATAGCAATTGCTTAAAATCAGCAGCAGTATTAGCAATATCGATATCTGTGGCAGCTATGCCAACCATAGAGTTAACGGCAACCATATTAACGGTTGCCCGCGTGCGAGATAGAAAATTTATATGTTTTATTATTATTCATTCAGTCTAGGTAATTATTTTTTCAGAGTAAACTGCGCTAATTGTACCGCAAGATCCTCTGCAAGTTGAGAAATATTAGCTCCCGCATTGGCAGCGTCTTCAGCAGACTGTAACAAACTATCAGTACTTTCAGCAATATCATGGGTATTTCCTGTGATACCAACCACCATATTGCGTTGTTGTTCTACCGCATTTGATATTTCAGTTGTCGCGGCAACTATTTCGGTAACGCTTTGACTTACCTGTTGAAAGGTATCAGCGACTTGCGCTGTTTTTTCAACACCTTGTTCAGCTTGTTCAACACCGTTTTTCATCGCTTCAACTGAACGACTGGTACCTAATTGCAATTGCTCAATAATTCGTTGAATTTCGCTCGTAGAGTCTTGCGTTCTACTTGCTAACGTTCGAACTTCATCAGCAACTACGGCAAAACCTCGACCTTGCTCACCTGCTCGTGCAGCTTCTATTGCGGCATTTAAGGCGAGTAAGTTAGTTTGATCTGCTATCTCTCTGATCACATTAACAAACTTACCAATATCTGTACTATGTTCCGCAAGTTCATTAATAATTTCAGCGGAAGAATGTACTTGAGAAGAGATAGCGGTGATCACACTTGCAGTATCACTAATAACTTGTTCACCGTGATTAACACTGGTGTACGCATGTTCGGTCAGGGTTTTGGCATCAGCGGTATTTGATGAAATTATTTGCACAGAATCATTAACTTGATTGATAGAACTGGCAACTTGATGAGTATCTTGTTGCTGTTGAGCGATATTTTTCTCCATCGCATCGGTTAGGCTATTGATATTAGCCGCTGCAGATTTTAGTACCGATACATCATTAGCGACACGCGCTAATAGCGTATGAATTTTATGCTGCATTTGGCTAAAACGACGAGCAATATCACCAAGCTCATCTTTAGCACTACTGACAATATCAAATGAGAAATCACCATTACCTAATCGTTCTGCTGCTAAATTTATTTTGTTAACATTTTCACTCAACGATTGGTAAATACCCACCAATAAATAACTTATCGCCAACATAATAATCACAAGTATGATCGACAATAACCACAGTGCCTGCATGCTACTATCTTTTAAATTTTGAATTCGCTCAACTAACAGTTGATCTGACAAAACCATTAAATTTTGCTGATTTTTGTATTGCGCATCACCTAAACTTTCTGCTTGAGCGGCACGCCATTGAATGCTGTCGGGATTAATAACGTCTCTGCGCAGTGATGTCTGAAAATTGTCTACCGACTGGTTTACTTCATCATATCGCGCTAAATAGTCATTAAACATATCAGGAGCAACACGTTTGAGTTGCTCAATGGTTTTTGCGTACTGCAGCTGTAATTCGTCTAAACGATTATCTAAAGCTACTAGCCGCGTATATGTTTCAGCACTGAAACCGCCACTATTTATAATGCTGCGCGTTAAATCTTTAATCCTGCCAATGTATTCAACTAAAGCGGGCATTCTTATCAACGCGGCTTCAGCAAGATAAAAAGCTTGTGGATCCGGTTCTCTCGACAAACCACTTACTGCAGCTAAGTTTTCTCTTAAGGCAAACGTTTTATCGTAAAACATTGAAAAATCGTTAAAACTTCTCTCGCTTTTTTGTAAGTTTTGCCAACCATCAAGCAGTGTTTGTTTATTGTTTTCGGCTAGGGTCAGTTGCTCGATTCGACTGGTAATAGCATTACTACCAGATAGCGTTAAACGATTATCCCCAACAGATTGTTCGAGCTCAATGATGGCTGTTATCTGAGTGTTGCCCAATAATTCTTGTTGATATTGACTTAGATCGTGAAATTGTTGTTTTACAATCCAGATGAAACTGGCAATCAGTGGTAGGTAAAACATGAAGGCTAAAAGCGAGAATTTAGCTTTAAATCTTAGTGAGTTCGAAATAGCAATTGCGGGTTTGAATATTAGCGTCATAGTCACTCTTATCATTGATTATCTACAAAATGCTTTTTATAAGCATATCACTTGACCCAGATAAGTTAATGATTATTTCAATTTAAATTATGGCCGTTTTATTTACCTAATTCCAAAAAATAGCCATGAGCATTAATTATATAATACTCATGGCACATCAATTGTATTTGTCGTTCGATCGTTCTAAATTTTAGCGGCCAGTTCTGCTGCTTGTCTAATAGCACGCTTTGCATCAAGTTCAGCGGCAACATTTGCTCCGCCAATCAAATGTGCATTAACGTTTTGTGCTTGCAACTGCTTATACAAAGTACGTTCAGACTCTTGTCCAGCACAAATAATGACATGATCAACTTGCAGTGTTTGTTGCTTACCATCGATAGAAATGACTATACCTTCATCATTAATCTCGTCATAAGTAACGCCCGCTAGCATTTGTACACCATTTTTTTGTAAAGTGGCTCTGTGGATCCAGCCAGTAGTTTTACCTAGCCCTGCTCCTACTTTAGTGGTTTTACGTTGGAGTAAGTAAACTTCACGACTTGGCGCCTCATGTGCTGTTTTGCCCGTTAAACCACCATTTTCTTGATACGACTTGTTTACACCCCAACTTTCTAGCCATTTATCAGCATTGACTGTTAGTGACTCTTCTTCTACCAAAAATTCAGCAACATCAAAACCAATACCGCCGGCACCAATAATGGCTACGCGTTTACCTACAGGTTCTTTATCACGCAATACTTGGATGTAAGATTTAACTTTTTCGTGATCGATACCTTTAATATCTAATGCTCTAGGCACAATACCTGTTGCCAAGACAATTTCGTCAAAGCCAGCGGAAGCAAGTTGCTCGGCACTTTGTTGCTGATTTAAGTGCAGTTTAATATCTAGTAATTCAATTTGTTTATTGAAATAACGTAACGTCTCATAAAACTCTTCTTTGCCCGGTATTTGCTTAGCGTAATTAAATTGTCCGCCGATTTCACTGCCACGGTCGAATATTTCAACCTTGTGGCCACGCTGTGCGGCATAAACGCTAAATGCTAATCCTGCAGGTCCTGCACCAACAACCGCAATTTTTTTCTTGGCATTGGTGGTTTCAAAAGTCAGTTCAGTTTCATAACAAGCTGCGGGGTTAACTAAACAAGATGCGCGTTTCTGGCTAAACACATGATCTAAACACGCTTGGTTACAACCAATACAAGTATTAATTTCATCACTCTTATTTGCCGCAGCTTTGACAACAAAATTTTCATCCGCTAAAAAGGGACGGGCCATCGATACCATATCAGCCTGGCCTGAAGACAATATTTTTTCTGCCACTTCAGGTGTATTAATGCGATTGGTAGTAATTAAAGGCACTGACACTTCTTTTTTCATTCGCTCGGTGATCCAAGTAAATGCAGCGCGAGGTACTGAAGTTGAAATAGTTGGAACACGGGCTTCATGCCAACCAATTCCGGTATTAATTAAAGTGGCACCTGCGGCTTCAACAGCTTTAGCCATGGTTACAACGTCTTGCCAACTGTTTCCGCCGTCAACTAAGTCCAACATTGATAAACGGAAAATAATAATGAAATCATCACCTGCACTAGCTCGCACAGCACGAATAGTTTCAATGGCTAAGCGCATTCTATTTTCAATGCTACCACCCCACTCATCAGTACGCTTATTAACTTTTACACAGCTAAATTGGTTAATGAGATAACCTTCAGAGCCCATAATTTCAACACCGTCATAACCCGCTCTTTTTGCCAATTTTGCTGAATGAGCAAAATCTTTAATTGTGCCTTTAATTTCGCGCACAGACATAGCTTTTGGAGTAAATGGGTTGATTGGTGATTTAACTTTACTCGCTGAGACACTAAAAGGGTGATAAGAATATCTACCAGCATGTAATAGCTGCAAACAAATTTTGGTTGGAAATTCATGTACGGCCGCGGTAATTTTTTTATGCTTAGCTACGTGCCAAAATTTACTCAGCTCGCAGCCCATAGGCGCTAAACGACCTCGCATATTAGGACTAATACCACCAGTAACAATAAGACCTACGCCACCTTTTGCTCGCGCTCGATAAAATGCGGCGAGTTTATCAAAACCACCTTTTTCTTCTTCAAGACCGGTATGCATAGAGCCCATCAACGTTCGATTGGCTAAAGAGGTAAAGCCTAAATCTAATGGCGCTAATAAATGTGGGAAGGCAGCATTATCATTCATATTAAGTCACTTTTGGTTGTTATATTAATTTATAGCCAAGGTATATAAAGCTAGTCTATATTTTTGCTTACACTTATGAGTGTATAAAATATCTGCTCCTCAGGTAAAATTCAAGCTTTATTTTGACACCTGTCAGATCAGCGTTATTCTAAGTAAAGTTATGAGGAAAATAATGACCAAAGTTATGGGCGCTCAAAAGCACGGGTTTACTTTCTTTATAATCTCCGTATGCTGCGCTTGAGTCATTAGCGGCTTTAACAGGGGAAGCAATATTAATATCGACAAAACAATCATCATTGAGCAAATCACAGCACAGTTGCAAAAAGAATTGTCGCTAACATTAATTGCTGCAAATAATGCCCACAAAGCGGCTACCAATGATCAGTCAGTAGCTGAAACGCAATATGACACGTTAGCCATAGAGCAAAGTTATTTGGCGGAAGGCCAGTCAAGACGTGTGGATGAAATAAAATACGCCATTAAGCGCTTACAAAGTATTCCTCCTGAAGCATTAACAACCAAGTTGAAAATAAACATTGGCTCTGTTGTACAGTTAGAAAAAGATATTGATAAACAGCAGTGGTTTTTTCTTGCGCCTGTGGCGGGTGGGTATCGCTGTAAATTAACCGTACAAGACAACACGATTAACATGGTTGTTATTACCCCGGAGTCTCCTTTGGGTAAAGCGATGATGAATAAGCAGCTTGATGACGAAATAAATATAAAAATAACCGAAAAGCGTATTGTAGATTTCATCACATCGGTTATTTAATCAAACTAAAGCCCTTCTTAGTATGGCAGTGATTAAGCGTTTAGTTATTCATTAAGTAAGGCTTTTATACTGAGAATATCGACTGTTTTATCATCCACTTTTAAATAAGCAACTGCTTCGTCATGCATGATTGTCACTTCAATTACGCCAGGCATTTCACTCAATTTTTGCGCCACTTCATGCGCTTGTTCATCGTTATTAATGTTGGTTGAAAAGCTATAAGCTTTAGATTTTTTCAATGGTTTCATGCCCAAAGTTAAAAACAACCAAACTAAGGCAAATAAACCCGTGACCAGAAAAATTGTTTGCTCGCCAAATTCGCCAGCAATAAAGCCGCCTAAAATACCACCGGCAAAAGCGCCTAAGAATTGGCTGCTTGAGTAAATACCCATCACACTGCCTTTAACACCTGCAGGCGCAATGCGCGATAATATTGACGGCATGGTTGCTTCTAAATAATTGAAGGCGGTAAAAAACATCATCACCAGTATAATCAAAGTAGTTATGTTAGTGGGTAGGTACCAAAGTAATAATAAAGCGAGTGTTAACAAAGCCACTGCAGCACTGAACATTTGCGTTTCTTTTTGCTTTTTCAATCCGATGATCATAAATGGCACCATCAAGAAAAATGAGCCAATTAGTGTGGGTAAATAAAGCTGCCAATGCTGTTCTAGCGCTAAACCATTGGCAACAAATTGCTTAGGCAAAGTAACAAAACACGCCGTTAGCGCCATATGTAAAATGAAGACTCCCCAGTTTAAGCGAGACAGTTGTCCGTCACGAATTAAACTGCCCAACTTTGATGGCAGTGCAACATTATCGCCTTTAGGCGCTGTGTTAACAGAGTTAGGGACAATAAATTGAATAGTTAGCATGGCAAATATCGTTAGTATCGCGATAAACCAAAACAAGCCACTCAATCCAAACGCTTGTGCGACTATCGGGCCAATTATCATCGCGATAGTAAAAGAAAGACCAATAAACATACCGATAGTGGCCATTACTTTGGGGCGCTGTTCTTCACGACTTAAATCCGCCGCTAAAGCAAGTATTGCACTCGCTATTGCACCCGTGCCTTGTAAAGCACGGCCCAATACTACCCCATAAATAGTGTCTGACATGGCAGCGACCACACTACCCAGTAAGAAAACAACTAAACCACCTAAAATAACCGGCTTACGACCAAATTTGTCTGATAAAATCCCCATCGGTATTTGCAACAAGGCCTGAGTTAGGCCATAAGCACCAATCGCTAATCCAAGCCAAATAGGGCTATAGCCAATAAGTTGCTCACCGTAAATGGCAAAAATTGGCAAGATCATAAACAAGCCCAGCATCCTTAAGCCAAACACTGACGCCAACGATAAAGCGGCTTTCTTCTCGATACTATTTAAACCGGATACGCTCATGAAACTTAAACTCTAATTTTGTAGGGAAGATATAAACGCGCACATATTAACACGGCAATCGAATGAACAAAAACAGAGATTTAAGATGAATTTGGACTAAAAATTGTGCGATAATATTTGGTTCCAACTTTATGTTCAGAACAAAGCTGCGTTTCGTATAATTAAAGATAAAAACAACTTAGTTTAGCGCGTATTTTATCGTTAATCATTATGTAAAATGTTACTGAGGCATAAGATAATGTATATCCAGTCTGATCTTTGTATACGGTAATTTCGTATGACAAACCCCGGGCGCTAAATTGGTCAAACAGTCACTATGAAGAAAATTGAAGTCAGGGGTGCTCGCACTCATAACTTGAAAAATATTAATGTAGATATTCCTCGAGATAAACTAGTTGTTATCACGGGTCTTTCTGGCTCAGGTAAATCTTCATTAGCCTTTGATACTTTATACGCCGAAGGGCAAAGACGCTACGTAGAATCACTTTCTGCATATGCTCGCCAGTTTTTATCTTTAATGGAAAAACCCGATGTTGATCACATCGAAGGTTTATCTCCTGCTATTTCAATTGAGCAAAAATCAACGTCGCATAACCCGCGTTCAACGGTGGGTACTATCACCGAAATATATGATTATTTACGCTTACTTTATGCACGTGTTGGTGAACCGCGATGTCCAGATCATCATTTACCCTTGGCTGCACAAACCATTTCACAAATGGTTGATCGCGTTTTAGCGCTAGAAGAAGGCACCAAAGTCATGGTGCTTGCTCCCGTTTTACAAGATCGCAAAGGTGAGCATGTTAAATTATTAGATAACCTAGCCGCACAAGGCTATATCCGTGCACGCATCGACGGTGAAGTGTGCGACCTTTCAGATCCACCCACTTTAGAGTTACACAAAAAGCACACCATTGAAGTTGTAGTTGACCGCCTTAAAGTGCGTGAAGACATTCAATTACGCCTTTCTGAATCTTTTGAAACGGCCCTTTCACTAACCTCTGGCACAGTGAAAGTCGCATTTATGGATGAGCCAAAGAAAGAAGAATTAGTTTTCTCCGCTAACTTTGCTTGTTCTAAATGTGGCTATAGCATGCAGGAATTAGAGCCGCGTTTATTTTCATTCAACAATCCAGCTGGTGCATGTCAAACTTGTGATGGTTTAGGTAATCAGCAGTTTTTTGATGAAAGTCGAATTATTACTAGCCCAGAATTAAGCTTAGCCGGTGGTGCTATTCGTGGTTGGGATAAACGTAATTTCTATTATTTTCAAATGTTGCAAGCCTTGGCTGATCATTACCATTTCTCATTAGATATAGCCTTTAGTGAGTTAGACAAAAAAATTCAGCAGCTGATTTTAAAAGGCAGTGGTAAGCAAGAAATAGAATTTAAATACATGAACGATCGAGGTGACATAGTTATTCGCAAGCACCCGTTTGAAGGTATTTTAAATAACATGGATCGCCGTTATCGCGAAACAGAGTCAAATGCGGTTCGTGAAGAATTATCTAAATACCTTAATAGCCAACATTGTCCTGACTGTAACGGTAGTCGTTTACGTCTAGAAGCACGTAATGTTTTTGTTGGTGATACGCCATTACCTGAAGTGGCTGAATACGCTATTTCTGATGCCTTAGCTTTTTTCCAAGGGCTAGAGCTCACTGGTCAAAAAGGGCAAATCGCCGAAAAAATTCTTAAAGAAGTATGTGACCGACTAGGCTTCTTGGTTAACGTAGGTTTAAATTATCTTAACTTGTCACGCGCTGCAGGAACCTTGTCAGGTGGTGAAGCACAACGTATTCGTTTAGCTAGCCAAATTGGCGCTGGCCTAGTGGGTGTCATGTACGTTTTAGATGAGCCGTCAATTGGCTTACATCAACGTGACAATGAACGCTTGTTAGAAACCTTGATTCATTTACGCGATTTAGGCAACACGGTTATCGTGGTTGAACACGATGAAGATGCCATTCGCGCCGCTGATTACGTTATTGATATTGGCCCTGGCGCTGGTGTACATGGTGGTCATATTATTGCTGAAGGTAAAGTAGATGACATTTTAGCGTGTGAAGAATCACTTACTGGCCAGTACTTGTCAGGTAGAGAAAGCATTGCCATACCTAAAAACAGAGTTCCTTTTGACAAAAATAATGTTGTTGAATTAAAAGGCGCAACAGGCAATAACTTAAAAAATGTTGATTTAATTATCCCTAATGGCTTAATGACCTGTGTTACTGGCGTTTCTGGTTCAGGTAAATCAACCCTGATAAACGACACCTTGTATAAGTTGGCGCACATTGAGTTAAATGGCGCTACAACGCAAGAGCCTGCTCCTCACAAAGAAATTATTGGCTTAGATTTACTCGACAAAGTTATCGATATTGATCAAAGTCCTATTGGCAGAACACCGCGTTCTAATCCTGCAACTTATACTGGGATTTTTACGGCTATTCGTGACATTTTTGCTGCAACACAAGAGTCTCGTTCACGTGGTTATAAACCTGGGCGTTTTAGTTTTAACGTTAAAGGCGGACGCTGTGAGGCTTGCCAAGGCGACGGATTAATTAAAGTTGAAATGCACTTTTTACCTGATGTTTATGTACCTTGTGACGTTTGTAAAAGTAAACGCTATAACCGTGAAACTTTAGAAGTAAAATACAAAGGTAAGAGCATTCATGAAGTGCTAGATATGACCATTGAAGATGCCTTTGAATTTTTCGCGCCTATTCCAGCGGTCAAACGTAAGCTGCAAACTTTAATGGATGTTGGTTTAAGTTATATCAAGCTTGGACAATCAGCAACTACCTTGTCAGGTGGTGAAGCACAACGTATTAAATTGGCTAAAGAGTTATCAAAACGAGATACCGGTAAAACTTTATATATTTTGGATGAGCCAACCACTGGTTTACATTTTCACGATATTAAACAATTACTACAAGTTATCCATCGCTTGCGTGACCATGGTAATACCATAGTGGTCATTGAGCATAATTTAGACGTGATAAAAACAGCTGACTGGATTGTAGATTTAGGTCCAGAAGGCGGTGGCGGTGGCGGTGAAATATTAGTTACAGGTACACCAGAGCAAGTGGCTAAACATAAAGGCTCGCATACCGCGAGATTCTTAAAGCCATTATTAGCTAAAAACAAGTTATCTAAGTAAGCTGTTTATAGTGTAATAATCCCATCAAATTTCTCCTTGATGCTTCCCTAAAGGCTTGTTTTTTAACAAGCCTTTTTATTGTATTCATTTTTACATAAGTTAAGCTTAGTGCTGCTGATAATTGATAGTCTCAGTAAACTGTCACGGTAAATAATCCTAGTAATTAAGCGAAAAATCTAAAGTAGCTTTAACGCCTATTACTTAGATTGATGAACTGACTTTTCTGCAATTAAGCATCAACAGAACACCATGCAATTGAATAGTTTTTATCACTTATAATTGCTCACTTTCTTAATTCAATTGGTATAAGATAACTCATCGAATTAAAACGGAAACTTAAGCAGTAAGTAAATGAATATAATAAATAACAATAATTCGCCTTGGCAGAACCCTTTAATCTATTTATTGGCCTTTAGTAGTGGCTTTTGCATCATGAGCATTGAGCTATTAGGCGGCAGGATTTTAGCGCCATTTTTTGGCAGTAGTGTCCATATTTGGGGCAGTATCATTACCGTATTTATGCTGAGTTTATCTTTTGGTTACTTAGCCGGTGGGAAGCTATCGACAAAGAACGCATCTTTAAATCGCTATGGGTTAATTTTTATTTGTGCTGGTATCACCATTTTACCCGTCGCTTTTTCTTCACAATGGTTAATGGAAGCTATATTTCTAGCCATTGAAGATACGCGATATGGTTCGTTATTAGCGTCAATGGCCTTATTTTTTATCCCTACAGTGATACTCGGTATGATTTCACCTTACTCAGTGCGTTTGCTAGTTACTGATAAAGATAAAAGTGGTCAAGTGGCGGGGTTTCTCTACTTTGTATCAACACTGGGCAGCGCATTAGGGACTATAATTACTTCTTTCTATTTGGTTTTACTGTTCGAGGTTAACGATATTATTATGGTATGTAGTGCCGTACTGATATTTCTTGGTGTAAGTGCCATGATATTTAATCGTATTAATCAACAAAAACAAAGTCACAATAACAACGCGCTTCATCAGCAAGGGACAGCACATGAATAAATTTGTTTTTACACTTATTATTATCAGTGGTTTACTCATTGGCTCAATATTAAGTACGCAAGCAATCGCCAAAACTATCCACAGTGAACGCTCGTTATACCGGAACATATTGGTGGAAGAAAGCAAGGGCTTACGCTGCTTAAAATTTAATGTGAAAAGCTCGAAAACTCAACAAAGCTGCATGTTGGTTGATGACCCACAACGCTTAGTTTTTAATTATACCAAAATGCTATTTTCAAGCTTATTACTAAACCCTAACCCTGAGCGTATATTAATTATTGGTTTAGGTGGCGGCACAATGTCGAACGCTTTACACCAAATATACCCTAAGGCCACGATTACTAATGTAGAAATAGATCCCGCCGTGATTAAAGTTGCGCGTAACTACTTTACATTTTTCGAAAACGACCACATTACCGCGATAGCACAAGACGGGCGTATTTTTGTAAAGCGTGAATCAATAAAAAAACAACAATATGATTGGATAATTCTCGACGCGTTTAACGGTGACTACATACCTGAACATTTAATGACACAAGAGTTTTTACAAGAAGCTAAGAACTTACTCAGTGCAAACGGGGTATTAGCAGCAAACACATTCTCGGTAAGTGACTTATATAATTATGAGTCGGCGACTTATAAATCTGTTTTTGGTGATTTTTTCAATGTGAGAAATAATAACAACAGTAATCGCATTATATTAGCGAGTGCGAAACCCTTGCCGAGTAATGAAGTGATAGCAGCGCGAGCATTAGCGCTTAACGATAAGTTATTACCCTTTAATGTCGATATTACAGAAATTAGCCACCAAATGACTTCAACGGCAACCACACAAGACTGGCCAAAAAATTCACCCATATTAACCGACCAGTATTCACCTGCAAACTTATTGAATTTAAAGTAAGCGTTAAAACAGTGATGTAATACATGTCAAATTACCAAGGTATAGGCAACAACTTAGCCTATACCTTGTTGCCTATACCCAGCTTTAATTCATGCATGTAATTCACTAGCGCTTGATGCTCAGCGGATGGGGATTTACTCAATGCGGCAGTTACGCCTTGTTGATCTTCAATCGACCGATGCTGACCTAGCTTAGCTTTAGCCTCAATAACTTCAATTGAAATTTTAAAACCAACAATACCTCGAGATAATTTTTCTTGATACTCGGCACTCACCACATCTCGGTCAACTAAAAGTTCAGGTTCGAACTTTTGCATAAGTAATTCAAGTGCCTGTGTTGTCGCGTCTGCCTTTAATATTTCAGCGCAGCCTTTAATATGTATAGCCGCATAGTTCCAAGTCGGTACCGCAGGTTTATTGTTATACCAAGTTGGAGAAATGTATCCATGTGGACCATGAAATATCACTAGATGTTGCTGAGATATACCCTCACTTAGTTCGCGCCAATGTGGGTTAATACGTGCAAAGTGGCCAATTAAACAATGGTTTTCTCGATCTAACATTAACGGGACATGAGTCGACTGCAATGACGGTGAAACGATTGTGGCAAAGCTATGCTTTTCAATAAAAGCAAAAATATCAGCTTGCTTCTCTAACTGCCATTTTTCAGGAACATGCATAGATTTAGTTACCGTTTCTCGTTTTTACTAACCACAAAGTTAATTTTTATTTTTTAAGCTTAAGCGTTTTTTGCCCGTTGATGTTGCTGCTGGTTTTTTGACATCAATACGCGTTAAGGTGCGTGAAGAAGCAGGTGATTTAGACACGATGCTTTTACTGTCGTGTTTAATGTCGGCAATATCTACCTTTACTGCTGTATCATTCACTTCTGCTTCTGCTTCGTTAAAATCATCCGCATTAATTTCTTTTTCAATAAAATCATCATCAAGCGCAGTTTTACGAGATCCAGCTACCGCAGTATTGATTTCAGCCATTTCACTTCCGGTTAAATCTCGCCATTCTCCTGGACGCAATTGACCAAGTTCAACTTTCATAATGCGTGAACGCTTTAACTCAATCACTTCATAATCAAGATATTCACACATGCGACGAATTTGTCGATTTAGTCCTTGCGTCAAAATGATACGAAAAACAAATTTACTCTCTGGTTTAACCTTACAAGGTTTGGTAATGGTACCTAAAATTGGTACACCTTTGGACATACGTTCAATAAACCGTTCGCTGATTGGCTTATCTACTTTTACGATATATTCTTTGTCGTGAGCGTTTTCAGCACGCAATATTTTATTAACAATATCGCCGTCACTGGTGAGGAATATTAACCCTTCTGAAGGTTTATCTAACCGGCCAATAGGAAATATACGTTTAGTGTGACCAATCGCATCAATAATATTACCTTTAACATGACGTTCAGTAGTACAGGTAATGCCTACCGGCTTGTTATAAGCAATATAAACACGATCAGTATGGTTACTAGCACTGGCTTTAATCTCATTACCGTCAACACAAACTTTATCGCCCGACACAACTTTAGTGCCTAGCTCTGGAATCTTGCCATTAATGGTCACACGATTATTTTCGATTAACTTATCGGCAAATCGGCGCGAACAATAACCCGAGTCGCTAATATATTTGTTGAGACGTTTTTCGTAACTTGACACTGGCTATCCTAAATAAGATCAGTAAATAATGGTGTGTTCTACATTTGATTAAAGCTATTTTACCTAACTTTTGTCACACTGTAGAGTAATGTTATTAAAAGCAGTAAAAAATACAACAAACAAAGGTATAAATATGAAAATAGTCGCATTTGGTGCTAGTACCAGTAGTAAATCAATCAATAAGCAACTTGCTAAGTATGCCGGGCGCTTAGCGACTGAAATCAACCCAAGTATTGAAGTAGAAGTACTCGATTTAAATGATTATGAACTCCCCCTTTTTAGTCAAGATAAAGAAGCTGAATTAGGTCAACCTGAAGCGGCAAAAACCTTTTTTAACAAACTTGGGGAGAGTGATGCCATTATTATTTCTTTTGCTGAACATAATGGTAGTTACAGTGCAGCCTATAAAAACTTATTTGACTGGACTTCACGCATCAATCAAAAACTTTTCCAAAGTAAGCCAATGTTATTACTGGCCACTTCACCGGGCGCAGGCGGCGCAGTAACGGTGTTAGCCGCAGCTACAGGCTCAGCACCTTATTTTTCTGGGGAAGTAAAAGCTTCGTTATCTGTGCCTAGCTTTTTCGACAACTTTGATGCTGATAAGGCTTCATTAACCAATACTGAGTTAGATTTAAAATTGAAAGCCGCAGTGCAAAGCTTACTTGCATAGCAGCCAATAAGACCCTAAAGCTTATTGTAAGCTTTAGGGTTTATCAGTGGCGTTAATTTTCCCGTTTACAATAACATCGGGTTGCTTAGCTTTGTTACCCACCGTTACTTTTGCACCTTGGTTACTGACAGAAAAAGAACTACAAGCAGCAAGAGTAAACACAATGATGATAAGAAATAATAATTTAAATTTCATATTTATCCTTTAATGTTCACTGTTGACGACTAATTTAGCGAGTTGTCGATCATGATATTTAGCGAGTAAGATAAGTGACATAATCGCGCCAACTAATGCTAATGCCATATCTGATTGTGTATCCCAAATATAACCTTGTGTACCCAGAAATGCTTCCGCATTTTCGCCTGAAGCAACGGCCACCCACCACTCTATTAATTCATAAAATGCGCTAAAAGCTAAACAAATAGCAACAATAATCACATTTAACCAAGCCCTACCATTAACAACTCCTTTGCGGATAAGAATTTCACGCGCCAGTAAAGCAGGTACAAAACCTTGGAAGAAATGACCAACTTTATCGTAATTATTACGCTCAGATCCCATCCAATTAGCAATGGTATCGAATAACGGCACTTCCGCATAGGTGTAGTGTCCGCCCACCATTAAGACGATACAATGCAGTAAGATAAAATTATAAAGTAAACGTGTTAACGCAAAGTTTTTGAAACTTATGACCATTAACACCAAGCCAATAATGGCCGGTAATACTTCTAAAAACCACGTAAATTGATCTTTCGGTCCTATACCCGACCAAATCAAAACAATAAAATAAAGCGTTAACCAAAGAACTTTTAACATGTTAAATACCATTCAATAAATAAAAAAACACTAACGAATTAAGTAATACTTATATCGATGTGTAAACTATATAACCACCGAAAATTAAAGAGAATAGACCAAAGAATCTAAATGTAGATCTAAACTTTGTCGCCGACCACAGCGCAAATATTCGATGTTTTTTTGCGCCCACAACACATAAAACAGCGGCAGCAATTAACATCAAGTATCCCAACACTACATTGATAGTAGGCGCCAATGTTAGTGGTGAGTAATAAACAAAAACCACACCAAAAAATAGCCGACTCATTATTTCAAAAATATGAAAGTATATTAGCTGGCTAAAGCGAATAATACCTTTTGAAAAAGCATGAGGACTGATGATCATCAACAAACTTAACGCCATCATCATTAGACCAAAACCCGTGATCAATATCATAAAAAGTACCGTCTACTTTTCTGCTTTATCTTACTTGTAATAATTTCCCTTAGGCGCGGCACCAAACAAGCTCATCGCTGCTTGCATTTCATCTTGTGGATAGTTGGTGATGGCAAGTTGGTGGCTTTCTATATCAACCCAACGCTCTATCATCATAAACTGATCGCTGTGTTCATTATGCTTTAAAAGCTGACATGAAATGCAGCCTTCAGCACTTGAAATATATGGCACAAGGGTTTGTAAAAATGAAAAAAGTTCGGCTGATTTTTCAGCTGCTGCAGTAAATTCGTTAATGCGGGTTATGTTCATAGTATCCTCTTAAAGCTCATTATTTCATCATAAACAGCTAACGTATTAAATTGCTAGCCCATGTATTATTTCAGGTTATTAAAATTGAATGCTTTCTTCTTTTTACAATCCATATTCCTTAGTATTTAGTATTTAGTATTTAGACTAGGGAAATGCAAAACATGAGCGCCATTAGCACACGTGTTGTCCGAACCCCGAACAACCTAGTTAAACAAACGTTAATTAAAATAAACAATCATGTGCTTTAAAACCTAACAAGCCACTTTTAATGTAATGATATTAAGAGAGACAGAGGCTCAACTCGACCTTACCATACATTAGTTATTATCAATTTCTCGTTGTAATTGTTCTAAAGCCTCCGTAATAGTTAAAAATTTCTTTCCGAATGTAGTCACATGGTATTCCACACGTGGCGGCAATTCATTAAAACTCAAACGTTCTAAAATGCCAAATTCAATATTTTTCTTCAAACAAACATTTAACACTTTTGTCGTTAATCCTTCAACATTACGCACCATTTCACCTGGGCGATTAATTCCATTAGACAATAATTGATAAACCGTTAAAGACCATTTACACCCATATATGGTTTCAACCATACGTGCGCTGTCCAAAGGAGGTGTTTTTCTTGAAATTATTTTTTCATTATTATTCATAAAGATGTACCCAAAAGTACCTACCCCACTAATTTGTGCCTACTTTTCAACAAGTAAAATTGCTCGCTAAACTGCTCTTACTTTAGCAATTGTAGACAATAATTTGGAGTAAAATATGAGTATTTCGAAAAACACATTAGCCGTTATTATCGGTGGTTCAAGTGGAATGGGATTAGCAACAGCAAAACAGCTAGCCGCGCAAGGAATTGAGCTTATTATTGTTGGTCGTGACAGCGACAAGCTTAATGCAGTTAAACAAGAACTTTCTGCGTTAACCCGCATTGAAACATATTCAGTAGATTTATATAATCAAATCCAAGTAGATGATTTTAATAAATATATCAATACATTACCTCGACATATAAATTACTTAGTAAACGCTGCTGGTTATTTTAAACCGACTAGCTTTCTTGAACATAATAACGAGGTATACGATCAGTATATGGAGTTAAATCGTGCAACATTTTTCATCTCACAAGCCGTTGCCAAGAATATGATCAAGTATCAGTCTGGCGCAATTGTAAATATTGGTTCTATGTGGGCTAAACAAGCGATAAAGGCAACCCCATCTTCAGCTTACTCTATGGCGAAGGCAGGTTTACATTCATTAACTCAGAATATGGCTATGGAATTAGCCGAATTTAATATTCGGGTTAATGCCGTGGCTCCTGCTGTTGTAAAAACACCTATATATCATTCTTTTATTGAGCCAAAAGATATTGACACTGCACTAGCTGGTTTAGATGCCTTTCACCCGATTGGAAGAATTGGTCAAGCTGACGACATCGCCAACAGTGTTAGTTTCTTACTGAGTAATAAAGCAGATTGGGTGACCGGTGCTATTTGGGATCATGACGGTGGTGTCATGGCTGGTAGAAACTAAAATATAAAACTTTCAGTCACTAAATAACGCTTAATATTGATTGATAAAAAGGAGTCGAGTTATTCTCTTCTCCTTTTTGTACAGCCCTGTTATCTGCCCCTGATATCTAACCCTGTTGTGATAAAAGTGTGATAAAAGTGTGATAAAAGTGCGATGAACGAATGTAAATATCAACTAGCGTTTTTTCACAATGTTTATAAGCTAAGCTGTTTCATCATGTAATATCTGCAGCCAGTTTTTGGGTAACCTTGCTGTGTCCATTGAACTTGGTAGCCATGTTTTTCATAAAATGGC
>TARA_R110000765_G_scaffold296337_1_pt1 | contig 28188 bp, 13 predicted proteins | sample TARA_R110000765 | Tara Oceans TARA_R110000765 (sample SAMEA4398168) | marine metagenome | biome: Polar Biome; feature: [MES] marine water layer (ENVO:01000295) within the mesopelagic zone...; material: water (ENVO:00002006), including particulate matter (ENVO:01000060) such... | reverse complement strand
AGGTTGCAGCATATTCCAAACGGAAACAACAAGCACAACTGCCCCCACTATCAATAGGAATAAATATGCTTTATTTTTCATGCTTTTTCATTTTTGTGAATAAAAGACCAATAATAATAAGAATTATTATATAAAGCTATGGACTATTTTGCATTATATATGTAAAATACTGTAGTAATTTGGTAAATAAGCAGTTTTAAAACCAGTGTAATTTATAGGTGTTCCAGTTTGAAAATTTACTAATGGTCGTAGAGCATTTTAGTCTGTACCTTATTTTTATATACGATATTGTTAACCAAACTTTTTTACGTCCCAATCCAACGATTATTACCAATATGGCCGGCCGTGGTAATTAAAGTAAGAATTCTAATGTGATAAACTTGGCTTCTTATATATAATTTAACCTTTTTTACATAAAGGGAGTTGTTATTACTCCAATCTCAAAGTTCCTAGCTGTTCGACAGTTATCGTCGAAATTGGATCGAAGGTTTCACTCTCCATATAGTTTAATAGACTTTGTCTTAATTGGCGTGCTGCCGGTCTATCTTCCAAATTTGAACGGAGATCCATTGATGAAAATATTAGTTTGCCATTACCTATTTTCACCTCGAAAATATTTGCCAAATGTTGATTGGTTACAAAATTATCTACTACCCTTACTATGGGCTTTACGGGTAAAGAATCTATAGGAGATGCCTTTGAATTGATGCATAGGTCCCACCATTGCCATTGGGTAAAGGATTGCGTAGGGAAATCTTGCAGTGCCATATGTTCCTTATCTATTAAGAGTCCCATGGTTCCGGGTTGATCGGGAAAATGAACAGGGCTCCAAAATACGGGTGTAAACCTTCCCTTATTTCCTTTTAATTGATTTAGGTCCGGATTGAGCAATACTTTTTTTCCTTGGTTTAAAGCTGTTATAGCCTCTTCAAAGGAGGAGGTGATTATTGTATTCTTTGGATGGTTCGGCATGGATGATGGGTATACCCAAATTGGCCAATGGTTTTGGTATTCTGTTCCCTTAAGTTTAATCTCAACATTCCATTCCTGAGCCTTTTCAATTTTGATGGGAATATCTATTTTTCCCAACTCAATGTTGTTGCCAATAATCAAGTCTAAATTGTTGATGGTCCCTTTAAATAGAACGTTACCTTCGTCATTGATTATTTGCCATTCAATGGTTTGATTCTCTAAGTTTTTCAGATAATTGGATACTTCTATACTTGCCAGGAAGTTTTCTCCTTCAACATAAATTGCCTTTTCAAATCGAATTAGAGGTACTAATGGACTGTTGAATTTTCGAAATTCTTCGGCAGAGATAATACCTTTGGATTCCCAAAAAGCATTGAGCAAACCGACCAAAGCAGTTCCCTGTCCGGGAAAATCCTGTAGTTGAAGCAATTGAAAACCATCAAAGCTGTTGGTTTTTAAAGCGCGTTCTATTTCTTCTTTGTAGAGCATGGCCGCCAGTTTTCCTGAGGCCTGGGTGAAGTCACCCGCAAGATCTAGCATTCCCTTTTTTTTCAAATCGTTCTTAACGGCTATAAAATTTAGGGGTTCCAAAACACCGGTGTACGCTGGTATTTCTGTCAAATCCGGGTATACCGAATACTGTCCAATTTCATGGGAAATCAAAGGAACTTGAATGTGGTCGCTATTAACTGAGTAGTCAGTGTCAAAATGTGGGGGTTTGTCATTAAAGATCCCCTGTCCTCGAATCCATCCCTTATCGGTCCATTGGGCAATAAAGAATTCATCTTCCTGTTCAGGTCTCGTTCCAGTTGGCTTTTGAAAGGAAAATGAAGTTGTTGCAAATAAACGCCTGTTGTCCATTTTCTTGAGCTCAGCTGTCATACGGTTGAGTAGTCCAATGTCGCCCTGCAACTCGTTGCCCAGGGCCATTAAAATAAATGAAGGATGATTTCCGTAATCAGCTAGGATCTTTTCGGCTTCTTTTCCTAGAAATAGGGTGGTATTTTCGTCCTCGCCAACTTTAAGGCTCCAATGTGGAAGTTCTACCTGAAAATAGAAGCCAGCTTCGTCGGCGGCTTCAAAAGCAGCTTTGGGAGGGCACCAAGAGTGAAATCTAAGATGGTTGAGCCCGTAATTTTTGGCCTGTCCAATAAGCTTGGCCCAGCCCGACTTTTCCATGGGCGGATATCCTGTCAGCGGAAAAATGGCACATTCCAAATTACCGCGAAGAAAAATTCGCTCATCGTTCAATTTAAGTATGCCTTCGTTGTGCCTCACTTTTCTATATCCGAACCTAGTTTGTTCGGATTTTCCCCGGCTCATAACCTTGGCGTGGTATAGTATAGGATGGAATTCGTCCCAGAATTTAAGTTTTTCCGGCCTATCAATTTTAAAAGAGACAAGATTTCCTTGAATTATGGCATTGTTTACAATTTCGGTATGAATAGTTTTTCCATTTTGATCAGAAAGTTCAAATACTATTTTTTTTGATATTGGCTTGGCCTGTACAAAGCTTACCTTTAGAGCATTATTGTCAATATCCGGAAAAATTTGTAGATTTTTAAGCGTATTTGGTTCCGAAGCCTCCAATAAAATATCACCTATGATTCCATTCCATTTTATTTGGGTATGGTTGGTATAAGCGTGGGCCATGTCCTGGTTTATCGGGTCTGGATATTTACTTCCTGCAACATTTATAAAGGGATATTTGTTGGAATTGTCTATGACGATGGTAAGCAAGTGCTTCCCGGGAGACATAAAGGAGGTTAAATTGTATTCATGGGCACCAACAAGGCTTTCCGATCTTCCTACTAATTTACCGTCCACAAAAACCTGGGATTCCCAGATTACCCTTTCTAGGGTCAGGTTTACTTCCTTTTTCTTCCAAGATTTTGGAATGTTGATTTCCTTTTGGTACCATGCTTTTCCAATGTATTGATGTTTTCTTGTTAGGTTGGAAAGCACGTAATTGTTAAGGGCGGGTTTAAGGGAACTAGGGGTTCCTATACCGGCATCGTCCAAAGTGCCAGGTAAATCGATGCCCATACCTTGAAAGTTTTGGGAGGCCCAATTGGCATTGGAGCCTATGTTCAAAGAATCCAGTTTTACCTTCCATTTGCCGGCAAGTGAGATCTGGTCTGTTGTTTGGGCAATGAACTTGCCGTGAAACATTAAATGAAAAACAAATATGGATAAATAATAAAAATTTCTCATGCTTTAAATATCTTGATATTGCTGATTCCACTTTTTGGCCATATCTAAATGGACAAAAGCCGGTAAATGGTATTTGTCTTTGTCCAATATCTTTGTGAAAGCTGAAATAGCCTCTTTGGGATTCCCTAATCCCAGTTCACCTAGACCCAGTAAATATTGACAGTGGTTGTTATTCCGAACATTCAGGTCTTCTTCCCAAATCAACAAATCGGGAAGTGAAACGGCAAAATAATCCAATTTAACGTCGTCATTTATATGCTCTTTTCCGTACAAAATCAAATTTTTGAACCGATGTTCGGCTTCTTCGTTTCTTCCCAATTTCCTTAGGGCAAGTCCTTGATAAAATATTTTGTCAGGTTGTTGGTCGTTATAAAATAATGCTGGACTGGGGTCACTTAGCCCTTGGGACGCTATTTCCCAGTTTTCTTTCGCTTTCTGTGCTTCGCCAAGTTTTTCATATGCACATCCCAACCAATAGAAAATATCATTTTCCTGAGATCCAAACAATTTGCCTTCCCCCAAATTAATTGGATAGATCTGGGCCGCCTCTAAGTGCTCTATGGCTTTCTTGGTACTCCCAGATTGTAGCATTTTTTTAGCTAATTCTATATGAATGGTAATATACTGAAAGGGAACTTTGCCTTCTCCGCCTTCCCAAGGGTGGAACTGTCTTTGATTCAGTATAGACAAGGCCTTCTCAAAGTTGCCTTTAAAATTATACAGAGTAATTCGTTCCAAATAAAGGTCGTCTCGGGAGTTGGTCAAATCGATATTCTTTTCCAGAAGCCCAAGGCGCTCATTCTCCGTAACGTTTATTTTTTTATATAGTTGATCCAATTCCATTAGCAAGCGTGCATTATTGGAGTCCAACTCAAATGCCTGTTCCAAAATATTACGGGCCAACTCTTTTTGGTCTTTCTTGTTGAAATATAAAAGGGCTAGGTTGCGAAGACAGATAGGGCTTTTGCTATCTAGTTCCAAGGATTTTTCCCAACACTCCTCGGCATTGCCGTACTGTCTGCAGGCATACCAGAAATTACCCAAATAGTAAGGTGCTTTGGAATCTTCTGGATTCAAAGCCATGGCTGCTTTTAAGACCACCACTTCCTCCAAGCGATTGGGGAAACAGTAATCGGACGGCATCCTTTGTGCTAAATCGTAGTGTTGTTTTGCTGCCGTAATATCGCTAATTCGTTCATAATACCATCCTAAGCAATAAGCCGCCATTGGGTACATTTGTTCTCGCCCGTCGGTGAAGATCTTCATTAGGGAAATGGCTTCCTCAAAGCATCCTGCCTGCGCATAATCCAATGAGAATTCGATGTAATTGTGTACATGGTTTCGCAACAATTCCTTGAAAGATGCTAAATCTTCCGCTTCTCCGCTCAACAAGTATTTTTCATATAGCACCCCAAAATTGAAACCATCTATGGCCAAGGAGTCGGCAATCCACTGCTTAGCTTCATCCCTTCTGTTCATTTTCATTAGTAATATGGTCTTTAAATGGCGTGCTTTGTGATTGTGCCAGTTTTTGATCAATGCCTTGTCTGTCAATTCCAAACCCTTTGCGAAATTTCCTCGCTCACAATCTATTTGGCCAAGATTAAAATAACCGGCATCCTGCCAAGCAGCATTCCAGCAAGCTTTAAAGAAAGCATCGTACGCTTTGTTGTTTTCACCCAAATACTTTAGGGCAAGCCCTTTGTTGAAATAGGGTTCTCCATCATAAGGATTCGGGTTGTGTTGTGTTAAGGTTGCAATAGCCTTGTCAAAATAGGGGATTGCTTTGTTGAACTGTCCCCGTTTTAGGTTCCAAAGTCCCATGGCATTGTTGTTTCGTACATCATTGGGCTCCCTTGATAGAGCCTCCAAGTAGTATGCCGTAGGGTCATAGGTAGCGTGCCTATACTGTTCTAGATGCAGCCCTCTCAGGTATAGTTGTTCTACACTTTTAATCTCACCAGGCTGTTTTGCTGCCTTGGCAGGTTCCGGAATTTCTTGATTGGAATAATCCTTTGGTGACCAAGATACCAAGATGTGGCCATTTTGATCCTTTAGGGTAGCGGTTAGATCTTTATACACGGCCTTATCGACAGATAAGGTATGTTCAAACCCGTCTTTAGGACTTAGGCTTACTTTTTTATCCAAAATCACCGTTTTGGCATGTGATAATTGCACTGTACAGTCTGGGTAAACAGAAGTCACATAGATTTTAATGGTTACCTGTCCTGCTTCCAATTCAAGGTTCAACAGAGCTTCCTTGGTTGCATTCTTGACAACGCCCACATTATAATAGGGCATGAAATACTGTTTAAAGCTCTTTTCCTCGTAGGGGTGGAGCCATGAAAAATCTGGTTGGTTATCAGTATATACGCCGCACATCAATTCTATGTAGGGTCCATCTGCATCGGTAAGATTTCGATCCCAAGCTTGTCCAAAATCACCGTTGCCCCAAGTCCATTGCTTTTTACCTGGGGATACATGGTGGTCGGCAATATGCAACAACCCGCCTTTGGTATCGTTTTCATAACCCCCTACAAAATCATATTCGGAAGTGATGGCCATATAGGATGTGGGTACCGGAATATTTTTATATCGGGAAATATCGGTGCCAGGGGAGTAATCTACCTTGTAGTATTCCCCTTTGGCAATAGGGAATTCGGAAACATCCCTTTTTCCATGGTCAAATACGGCATTCACATCTGGCGGAAAAACAGATTGGTAATGATCATTGACTGCAACAGCAGGGTTTGCCCACCATAAAAACGTTTGCGGATGTGGTGTGCGGTTATATAGTTGTCCTTTTATCTCCAAATAGGCCTTGTCTGGATGTAAGGTGAAACCGGCCATGCCCTTGGTCCGGAACATGCGTTCCACTTCACTTACCCAGACCGTCTTGCTCCCATCTTCATTTTCCTCAATGGAAAAGTCTACGGGGTCATAGGTACTGGGGCGATGGTGCTGTGGCCAATTGAATTCTATACCACCGGAGATCCAAGGCCCGGTAAGGCCTACCAATGCAGGTTTTATAACATGGTTGTAATAGACAAAATGACGTTCTCGTATTTTGTCATAAGCCATCTGGATTCTTCCGCCCAAGGCTGGTAGTACCATTATCTTGATGTAGTCGTTTTCCAGAAAGACCGCATCCCATTCTTTATCTATTTTTTCGTCACTAATCTGTTCAACCACTGGATGTGGATAAACAGATCCACTACTGGCCTGATATACACGTTTCTCCAAAAAAACGGGATATTTTTCAGGTTCCCCCACTTCGTAGGTAGGAATTACTACTTTCTCTCCCCAGGCTTTTACTGTACTCATATCTGCATTTCATTTAGTTCGACGTATAGTGTCGAATCATTAAAACATCTTTTTAATAAGTGAACAAACTTTTTATATCATCAGATTCCATTGTGATCGCTGGATCAAATTGGTCACTGCTCATATATTTTTTTAAACTGTATAACAACTGGCGGGCTTCTGGTCTTTGCGTTAGATCTGAATGCAAATCAATACCGGATACCAATAATTTGCCTTTTCCTAGCTTGACTTCAAAAAGCAAGGCTGTTCTGCGATTCTCGAACCAATCGTCTACAATACGAACAATTGGTTTTAGATCTGGAGTAAAATCGTCCAAAACAATGGCATTGGAATGGGACATGGCGTCCCACCATTGCCAATTACTGTGATATTCGGTTGGGAATTCTGATAAGGCAGGATGTTCAGGATTAGTAAGAATTCCCAGGGTATGTGGTTTTTGGCCATTGGTCCATGAGGTGTTCCAAAAAATACTGGAGAAGCCCACACCAATATCTCCACCTTTTTTGGGCGCTATGTCGCCTTTGGTAATGTTCAGCAGAACATTGCCTCCATTTTTCAGATAGTTGATGGTGCGCTCATCAAATTTTTGAACTACCATAATTTGGTCCAACTTAGCAATAGGTTTGTTTTGGGCCGGATATACCCATAAGTCCCAACTGTTTTTGTGCTCCCCAACGCGAACGCTCAATACCAATTTCTGGGCAAGATCGGATTTGTTCAAATCCACCGAAATTTCACCCAAATTAAATCCGTTTCCTATAGGGATGTTTGTTTTTGTAAATTCCCCTTTGGCATATAAAACGCCATTTTTATCGGATAGTTCCCAGGTTGGGGTAATATCGTTCAATGGTGTTGCTCCGTAATGGGCAACTTCAATGTTGGCTTTTAGGGTTTCGTTGTTCAAAAATATGCGTTTGGCAAGTCTGGCCAATGGAACTGTTTCGGAGTTAAATTCCCGGAACTCATCGGCCGTTACATATCCTTTTTCTTCCCAAAAGGCGTCCAACACTCCAATCAGGGCAGTTCCTTGTCCTGGAAAATCATGGAGATCCAATAACTGAAAACCTGCCATGTCCTTAGTGCGTAGGGCGGCTTCAATATCGGCCTTATAGCAAAGTACTTGTAGTTTACCCGAGGCCAGCAAGAGGCTATCGGCCAAGTGGCCCAGGTGATTATCTTCCAAGGTCTCCTTAAATATTTCAAAGTTTTTAGGTTTTAAGACCCCTGTGTATTTTGACATTTCCTTGAAGTTGGGATATACACACCACTGTCCCATTTCATGACTTACATAAGGCATTGGCGTTTCTTGGATTAATTGATCATAATCGAACGCTGTTTGTGGTGGTTCTGCATTGATTATACTATTAAGTTCTTGTGCCCATCCTTGGATGCGGGGCCCCTTATGATTGTAATAATCCAAATTATCCAATAAAGGCCAACCAGCCCCACTGGAATATAACCTGCGGTTATCTAGCTTCTTAAAATGCTCCACAAAATCTTCTAGGTATGCCGCGTGGTTATCCCCGGAAGGTTCGTTGCCATATGCCATCATTACAAAGGATGGGTGATTGCCATAAGCATCTATAATAGCCTCGGCCTCTTTGTAAATCCATTGGTCTATTGGTTTTCCATCACCGATGTTGGCCCAGGCCGAAGCTTCTACCTGAAGATATACACCCATTTCATCAGCGGCCTCAAAAGCAGCCTCTGGTGGGCAATAGGAATGAAATCGCATATGGTTTAATCCATAATCCTGGATAGTTTTGAGAATACTCTTCCACTCCTCTACATTGGTGGGCGGATACCCGGTCAATGGAAATATGGAACACTCCAAGGTTCCGCGCATGAAGACAGGACGGCCATTGATGGAAAAGTGCTTACCATTAACTTTAAAATCCCGCATGCCGAAGGTGACCTTTTTTTGTTCAATCCCCAGTTTTGATTCCACTCGCAACTGCATGGTGTACAAGTTGGGGTTGAATTCATCCCAAAGCAGGGGAGAATCTCCCATTGGATACTCTATTTCAAACTGCCCCTCAGAATCGATATCAATCTTCTTGATTGTTTCTGGTAATTTCTTTTGCGAGCCACCCACTTCACTGGCTTGCAGAATAATTTCACACCCTTGGGCACTCCCAGAATAATTTCTCAAGCTCCCCTTAACGGTAACTATTTTACGGGTCACATTGGGGAAGATTTTTATGTTTTGGAAGTTAATAGGTGACCTGGCAGTCAATTTAATGTCACCAGCAATACCGTTCCAGTTGGTTTGGGTATTGTCCGAAATACTGTGAGCATCAACACCTGGATCAATGTCCTTCACTCTATTGTCCACTCGTACGGTAATGGTATGTTCGCCGGGAGTCAAATAGTCCCCCAAATTGTAATCGTGTGGTGTTCCTAGGCTATTTTGCATTCCTACCATTTGTTCGTCGATCCAAACAGTAGTTTCCCAATGTGCACGTTCTAAGTTTAGATCGATTTGCTGCCCGTTCCAGGATTTGGGAATACTAACTTTCTTCTGGTACCATGCGGGCCCGGTATATACTTTCTCGGGGCTTAACCAAAATGATACTTTGATGTTGCCAGGCTGCCGGTATTTAGAATATTTTGAATCTTTGTACCACAGGCTATCGTTCCACATACTTCCTGTCCAATGTGTATCCAATGTAATATCGTTGCCCTTACCATTTTCGGCCATGGAGCCGGGTAATTGAACGCTTTCAAATAATTTTTTGGTGAACCATTGTTCCTTTATCCCTTGGTCCAGGGAATCAATTTGAAATTGCCACTCCCCGGATAGGTCTATTTCTTTGGTTTGTTCTTTCTCACAGGAACAAAACACTAGAAATATAATGGGTAGAATTAAAAGTTTGAATTTCATTTTTTGTGTTATTGGGATAATTATTTTGATTCTGAATTAAAAAGATCCAATATGGCCTTGGCAACAACCTGATGACCTTTTTTGTTGATGTGATTGCTTTGGGCCATATAGGTGTTTAAATCTTCTGTTTTGGCTATTTTCTGGAACAACATATAACTGTCTACCAATCCTATTTTATATTTCTTAGCCAATTCTCTGATCTGACCACTATACTTTGCTAGTTCGGAGTTAGGGGATTGAATGTCTTCATTTAAATCTGGAGTAGGGGTCAGCAAAATTACCTTGGTCCCATAGGCTATTGCTTCCTGAATCATTTTCTCCCAGGCCTTTTTGGCACGTGTTAGCCCAATTCTTCGGTCGTTCAGGGCATAATCTATAAATAATACATCTGGTTTATGGCTTAGGACATCGTCTTTGAAGCGTTTAACACCTTGTTCGGACTGTTCCCCGCCAATAGAGGTGGTTATGGAATTGACTACGGCATGGGGGTATAAGTCTTTAACGTTTTTGAGGGTCAGGTAAGGGTAGGAATCCAGGGTGCTTACATGAGGTGTTTTAAAATATCCGGATGGCACCGAATGTCCATGAAAAACTAGGTTAACAGTCCTGTTGGCGGGCCATTTTTTTTGCAGTTCGGTTTTGATTGGATTCAAATAAGTCCCTGAATCATCCATAATTTGCGCGCTCGATCTTTGGGGAACAAATACGATCAGCAGAAATAGGATATAGTATGTTTTCATTTTTCTTTTGTTAGTTCGGTTTCTATCTCTTCCAAGCTCTTTCCCTTGGTCTCTGGCAATTTCATTTTAATAAAAATGAAACCTACAACACAAATTAGGCTGTAGGCCCAAAAGGTTCCGTAGGACCCAAGAGTACTGTTCATAATGGGAAAGGTAAACACAAGTATGAAGGAGGCCACCCATAACGAAAAGGTTGCTATGGACATGGCCACCCCCCCTTATGCGGTTGGGGAATATCTCGGACAAGACCACCCATGTTATCGGGGCCAAGGACATAGCGTAAATGGCAATTGCGGTAATCACTAATAGCAAAACTGGCCAACCAGTAAATTGCATGTAGTAAGCCGTTCCTAAAATGGCATATACTATACCTAGACCCATTGATCCCAAGAGCATTAATTTTCGACGTCCCCATGTATCAACGGTTCTCATGGCAACAATGGTGAATATTAAATTTACGCTTCCTGTAATCACGATATTGAATAACATATCGCCAACACTATATCCCGCAGCCGTAAAGATTTCTTCAGCATAATTAAAAATAATATTGATACCGCACCACTGTTGAAATATGGCCAGGACAATACCTATTAGCAGTATGGGTTTTACCTTAGGACTTTTGAAATCGGAAAGACTAATTTTATTGGCACTGTTTGCCTTTAATGTTAAGCTTATACTTTTTAACTCCTGCTCGGCATATTGTACTCCGCCAATTTTGGATAAAACCTTTTGAGCTGCTGCATTATTATTTATTTTCACTAGAAACCTAGGACTTTTTGGAACTATGAACATTAGAGCAAAAAATACAATTGCGGGGATAAGCTCTGCCCAAAACATCCAGCGCCAGCCGGTTTGCCCATTCCAGGAGTTTAATATGGCCTCTGGAGTACTGCCATTGGGGATAGCTTCTGCGATTAAGTAATTGGCAACTTGGGCAGCCAAAATACCGATGACCAAGGTTAACTGATTGATGGCAACAAACTGACCTCTGTATTTTGCGGGCGCTATCTCCGCTATATACATTGGAGATAAGGTAGAAGCCAATCCAATACCCAATCCGCCTATGAGCCTATAAATTATGAACAGTGTAAAATTATCTACATATCCCGTGCCAAATGCAGATATAGTAAAAAGAGCTGCTGAGAGTATTAAGGGCATTTTACGGCCAAATCGGTCTGCAACAAACCCGGATAATACGGCTCCAAAAATACAACCGACCAAAGCACTGCTCATGGCCCAACCTTGCAGGGATGGCATAGCGCTAATGCCAAAATATAGTTCGTAAAAAGGTTTGGCCCCACCTATAACTACCCAGTCATAGCCAAATAAGAACCCTCCCATGGCAGATACCAATGCTAAAAAGAGTATATAGGAAAAATTAAATTTTGCACTTTCCATAATTGTTTAGTTTAGGAATAAGTTACATATTTTCATGATCAATTAATCTTTCGTCAACTTACTATCGTACCAATTCTCATCAGGTTGAAAATCCTTTGCTAAAAAATCTTTGCGCTGTTGTTCTAATTTTGGAAGTATCTCAGCTTTTCGTTTTGCATAAAGTGCTTTGGCTGCCATGGCATCGTAATAGTGGTTTTCTGCCGGAAGATTGGCCCCAACTTCTTTTAAATAGGTGTCAAGTTCGTTTCTTAAACTTTCGGCCAACACCTTATTACTGTCGTGTACATCTTCTTTTTCTCCCGGATCGGCTGATAAATTGTAAAGTTCATCACGTCCGTCTTCCCAATAATGTATAAGTTTCCAGTCTTCCTTTCGAATAATGCTTACCGGTTCGCCTCCCTGATTCCCGTAATGTGGATAATGCCAAAACAATGGTCTTTTGCCAATAGTTCCCCCTTTCAATAGCGGTACTAAGCTTACTCCGTCCAATAATTGATTTTGGGGCTTGTCAATACCTGCAAGATCTAATAGAGTAGGATAAAAATCAATTCCGGAAACAGGGTAGTCAATTGACTTTGGACCATTTTTTAGCATAGGGGCTTTAATAAGGTAAGGTTCCCTAATGCCTCCTTCCCACTGATAACCTTTACCTCCTCTCAAAGGGAAGTTTGTAGTGGAAAATGCATCTCCGCTGGCCACACCGCCATTATCCGATGTAAATATTACAATGGTATTATCATCTAGAGCAAGTTCCTTTAACCTGGTTAGTACTACTCCCACAGCGTCATCCATAGTTTCTATTAGACCGGCATAAATGGGGTTGTCCTGTACCGTACGTATCGGCAGGATCCTTTCCATATTATAGCCCTTATCTGGAATACCTTTAGCTTCTGCTTTATCTCGGTACTTTTTCCACTTTTCCTCCGTAGTTTCAATAGGGCCGTGTACCGCATAAAAAGATAGAAAGACAAAAAATGGCTCATCTTTACTTTCTGTAATAAAATTGGCTGTTTCGTCCGCCAACCTCATTGTTAGGTTTTCCCCTTCGTACTTGTAATCCAGTTTTGGGTTGTTCCATGGGGCATAGTAACCACCTTTTGGAGTCCCAACTTCCCATCCGCCCTTATTGATTTCAAAGCCGTTATTTTCGGGAGAATAGGGTTCATCTCCCAAATGCCATTTCCCTGCAAAAAAGGTTCTGTATCCGCCTTCTTTCAGGGTCTCGGCCAAAGTAATGTTGTTTTCAGGTATAGCATGCACATATTCTGGCGGCAATACTTTGGTATTGTGTGTTTGGCCCCATTTTTCCCCGGTAGATGCCCCAATCCAATCCGTTATTCCATGACGTGCCGTATTTTGTCCTGTCAAAATACTGGCCCTGGATGGACTACAGACCTGGGCGGCTGCATAACCTTGGGTAAAACTGACGCCTTCTTTTGCTATGGCATCTATATTTGGTGTTTCATAATATTCACTTCCAGCGTAACTCAAGTCATGAGCCCCTAGATCATCAGCAAGAATGAAGACTATATTCGGTTTTTTACTCTGGACGTTCAACTTCTTATCCTTACAGCTTGTAAAGACTGCAAGGATAAGAGTCAAAGTCAACTTTAATAACTTTTTTAATTTCATTTTTTTAATCCCTAAAATTAATAACCAGGATTTTGCTCCAAGTTAGGATTGTTATCTATCTGATCCTGTGGTATAGGATATAAGACCTGATGGGCTTCGGCGGCTATACCGCGATTTATCGCCTGTTGAATAAAAGATCCATGTCGAATCAAATCTTCCCTACGAAAACCCTCACTGAAAAATTCCCGACCCCTTTCAGCCAATATGAAATCACGCAAGGCTTCTTTGGAAGTAAAATCGATTAGGGCGACCGGAGTTGCTTGAGCCCTATTCCTTACCTCGTTTATCAAATCGATTGCCGCTTGAGTGGGGCCGTTCAATTCGTTCAATGCTTCTGCTCTGGCCAAAATAATATCAGCCAAACGGATATAGGGAATATCATTTCCGTTAGCCTGTCCAATAGCATCCGGGTCAGGTATATATTTGAAACTGCGCACATCGTCCAATGCGTTGCCTTCTACATCCCTATCAAGCCTAACAGGATCAGTTGCGCCAATGGGAACATATTCACTTACAAACAATTGTCTTCTTGAATCTTGTTCCTCAAAGGTTTCGTAAAAGGAAGTATAAGTGCGGAACATGGCACCGAAATTGATCCAATTATTTTGTATTGGATAGTTGGGAGGGAATGCATGGGGCATATATACATTAATTTGGTTACTTCCCAAAAGGCATTCGAACCTGAAAATGTATTCATTGTTGTTCTCCCCATCAACAGAAAACAATTTGGTGTAATCGTTGTATAAAGTGTAGTTTAGATCCAATACTTGTTGGGCGGCATCAGCCGCCTTTTGCCATTCTTTATTATTTAAATAAAACTTGGTCAACAAGCCCAGTGCACTTCCTTTATTGCCTCTACTTGAAAAGCCTTCCGCTGAGAGTTTTTCGGCAGCAAATAATAAATCTGCCTCAACATAAGCCCTATATTCCTCTTCTGTGGCACGTGGCGTTTCTTTTCCAATTGCTTCAATTTCATCCAAGGAAGCACCTTCAGGTATTTCGATTATTGGGGTAGGACCAAAAAGGTTATGGAGCATATAGTAAGAGAACGATCTAACAAATCTTGCCTCTGCTTTTATCTTGTCTATGGTGTTTTGATCAATACCTGAAAGGGAATTCACTACCAATAATACATTATTGGCCCTTGCAATGGCTTGGTAAAAATTACCATATTGCCCATTGAAGAATCCTGTCGTAGGATCCCAGTTGAACTGCATAATTGGTACGACTTGTCTATTGAGTCCACCGCCGGTCTCCCACGTCATATCGGTTGGAAATTCACCCAAAATAAATGTATTGTCCCGACTGAAATATCCGGTAACGTTCATAGCTGAATATGCCCCGGTCAATAGAGCGTCAACCCCTGATTGATCTTGTAAAAATGCATTTGGATCGTATTGGGTAAAAACTTCTTCATGTAGAAAATCTTCACAGCCAATAGTGGTAATTGCAAATCCTGTGGCGATAAAAATTCTGATTATATTTATATATCTTTTCATTGCTCTTTTTTTTAAAATTTAACGTCGATTCCTACACGGAAGGTTCTTGCTAAAGGATAGCTATTATAATTTACCTTAGTGACATTTCCTTCGCCCGCGGCACTAGCATCAGGGTCATAGCCTTTGTAATCCGTAATAGTAGCTAAATTTTCACCTGCCACGAAAACCCTAAGTGAAGATACAGGGCCAAGCTTGTCCACAGGAAGGTTGTATCCCAAGGTTACGTTTTTTAGTCGGATAAATGAGGCATCGACTACTGTCCATGAATTCACCAAACGTGCACCACCGTATAAACTTGGATTGATTCCTGAGGGATAATCATTGGTCGGATTACTTGGGGTCCATCTATTAAGATAGTATTCGGAAATGGAATTCCTGGCATCATTTGTCGGGTATAAAGATTCAGTTACGTTGGCATCCAAGGTTTCAATTCCTTGTACCCCTAAAACAAATACATCCAAGGAAAGCCTTTTGTATTTAAAAGTGTTGTTTATTCCGAAGCTAAAATCTGGGAAAGGGTCGCCCAATACCACACGGTCGTCCTCATCAATAATGCCGTCATCATTCTGGTCTACAAATTTCGGCATACCTGGTGCATATCCGCTAACGTCAGGTGTTGGAGAATTCTCAATATCATCGCCCTCCTGAAAAATACCGTTAATTTCAAAGCCATAGAAAGATTGTAAAGGAGAACCTTCCTGCACTATGGTATAGTTGCTGATAAAAGTACCGATATTTCCACCTATAAGTCGTTCGGTGAAATCAGGTAATTGGGTCACTTCGTTTTTTAAAAAGGCCAAATTTAAATTTGTATTCCAAGTAAATTCACCAACTAAATTTTTAGTCTGTAGTCCAATTTCAAACCCTTTGTTGACGACTTCCCCTAAATTGGTTCTAACGCTGTTAAAGCCTACTACAGATGGTAGTGGCTTCACAAACAACTGACCTGAGGTTTTCCTGTTGAAATAGTCTAAAGTGCCTGCAATCCGATTATTGAAGAAAGTGAAGTCCAAGCCGACATTTGTTTCAGCTGTTGTCTCCCACTTCAAATTTGGATTTGGTAACCGTGCAGGAACTACCCCTTGAAAGATTGAACCTCCAAATACCGAATTGCCTCCGGCCACCAAGGTTTGTGTGGTTTCAAAATTATTGATGCCCTGATTTCCTAATTCACCGTAACCTATACGAAGTTTTAAGTTGTCAACCCAGTCACTGTTCGCTAAAAAGGGCTCTTCGCTAATATTCCATCCAATGGAACCAGATGGAAAAAACGCGTATTTGTTCTCTTCAGAAAAGCGTGAAGATCCATCTACCCTGAAGGACGCGGTAAACAAATAGCGATCTTTATAGCCGTAGGTCATTCTTCCCAAAAATCCGTTTAAGGTATTCTTTAGTCTGGAACTGGATACGTTGTCCCTAAGTTCACCATCTCCACTTTGCAATAAATTGGTCCCTGTTACATCGGAAAGGAAACCTGCGCTACTTGCTCCTAAACCTCTAGTCAAAAATTCTTCAAAGGTGGCTCCCCCTAAAATTGAAAAATCATGAACCTCGTCAAAGGTGTTCTCGTATTTTAATAAATATTCCGTCAACCAATGTGTGTATTCGCTACTGCTCGCACTTCCTATGCCGCCTTCAGATCTTCCCAATTGGGCTACACGACTGCGATAAAAATCATCTCTTCTATTATTGGCCTCCGCACCAAGCCTTACCGTTGCTTTCAAGTTTTTAACCAAATCATAATCTACAGTTAGTGAACCATAAAACTGATTTCTTATAGAGCGATCTGAAATTCCGTTGATTAGCCCCAAAGGGTTGTCTAGTGCAATAGTTGGGTTAAGAAAATAAAAGCCTTGCTCATCCAATCCCGTAGGCAAGGTTGGGTCAAATTGAATGGCTGTGTTTATAGGACCTGCGAAGTCATTTGCAGCGTTTGAAAACAAAATCTCTTTAAGTCCTTCCCGTGTAAAGTTGATATTGGCAGAAATTAATAGCTTTTCCAGTGGCCTGGTCTGCATATTGAGTCTCGTATTATATTTCTGGTAACCCGATGTTTTAACAATACCATCTTGATCAAAATAATTAAGGCCAAGATAATAATTGCCTTTTTCGTTGCCTCCGGACATTGTAATTTGATGGTTATGTACTGCTGCAGTATTAAATATTTGGTCTTGCCAATCAGTGCCCTCTCCGATAGCCGCTATTTCCGAATCGCTATAAACAGGGTTATTACCATTTCTTAAATTGATAAGTTCCATATAGTCGGCTCCGCCTAAAACATCTATTTGTTTTGATATATGTTGTATGCCTGAATAAGCACTGTACGATATGGTAGTCTTGCCAGCTTTACCTCGCTTGGTAGTTACCAAAACAACTCCATTCGCTGCACGAGTACCGTAAATAGAGGCCGCCGAGGCATCCTTAAGTACCTGAATTGATTCTATATCGTCGGGACTAAGGGATTGAGGGTCCACGCCAGGTAAGCCATCAACAACGAATAGTACATCATTAGAGCTATTTATTGATCCTGCCCCACGAATTTGAACCTTTATTCCGCCACCAGGTGCTGAACTTACCTGGCTAACGTTGACTCCGGCCGCTGCTCCATTTAGGAGTTGTGTGGCATTTACATTTACCCCGGGGGTGAACTCTTCTGGTTTCACAGTAGCTATAGCTCCTGTCAGATCCTTCTTTTTCTGCGTTCCGTAACCTACAACCACAACTTCTTCTAGTGATGCCGCATCAATTTGCAATACCACTTTTATATCGTCAGTATTTTCAATGGGTATGCGCTTGGTCTGCATACCTATAAATGATACTTCCAATGTATCGCCCACTTCGGCCTGTATAGTAAAATTGCCATCAAAGTCCGTAACTACTCCTTTAGTTGTTCCTACAATGAGCACGTTGGCCGCTGGTAAAGGGTTTCCATCTGCATCTGTAACAACCCCCCTAATTTGGGATTGTTGAAATGCCGACATATGTTTCGTAACATTCCCGTGTAATAAAAAAGAGGATAGATCCGTCTTGGACGAAACTGAGGCGTATGACGCACCCATTTTACCTAACAGGCAGCACACGGTCAATAGTCTAATGCGCCTTATGCTCTTTATTAGTTTCAAAGCTAAGATTTCCCGATTTTTGTTTTTCATACTTGTCGTTTGTTTGGTTTCATATTTTATTTCTCCTGTTGTTTATTAAAATGTTTACACGGTGTATAAATTGTAGTCAAACATGGATGTTATTATAAATAATGGGCGCTGGACTAAGGTTTTGTTGTTTTAGTCCAAAAACATAATAATTTAAATTATACACACAATAATTAAGTTTTAATGGTAATTTCGTACCGTAAGGCATATAATTTTCAATATTAATTATTTTTGGAAGACTGGAACATAGACAAACTAAACTAAAACATGGATAATTATACTATAAAAGACGGATTTATGGGGCAAAAGATGATTGTTCTTCCAGAAAGTATAAAAGCGGATCTGAAAACGAATATCATCACGAAGAATTTCTATATAACGGATATAGGGTATTATCCAAAAGCAAATTTTCACCACAGAACAAGGAAAAAAGGTGCCGATGAATTTATCTTAATATATTGTACGGAAGGTCAGGGTAAATTGACAATTGCTGGGGAACAAATCCTAGTTCTTCCGAATCGCTTCTATATTATACCTAAAAGAACCGCACATAAATATAGTGCCGATGAACTTAACCCTTGGAGTATATATTGGATGCACTTTGATGGACTTATTGCGCAAAGTATATTTGATAGATATAGTTCAAATAATAATAAATATGAGATTGTGCCATTCGATAGTGGTAGGATCGAACAGTTTAATCAAATATTTCATATTTTGAGTAGTGACTATGTAATGCCGAGGTTGGAATATGCCAATATTTTGGGATTAAACTTTTTGACTTCATTTGTTTTTCTTGAAATAGACCGATCACTTCAAGTGAATGACCGGAATGACCTTGTGGATGATATTATAGATTTCTTGACCAATAATCTGGATAAGTCATTGAAATCGGACGATATTGCCAAAGAGTTCAATTACTCATCTTCTTACCTTTTTAACCTTTTTAAAAAAAGAACTGGATATTCCCTTATTCATTTCTTTAATTTAAAAAAATCCCAAAAAGCTTGTGAGTATCTCAATTATACGGATTTAAGTGTTAAGGAAATTTCCTTTAAAATGGGATTTGAAGATCCCCTGTATTTTTCGCGACTTTTTAAAAAATATATTGGTGTTTCTCCAAAAGCGTACAAGGAGAAACAGAGCAGTTAACATCCTGCGTCGGTTTTGTATGCTTCCAATAAGAAAATAAGATCCCAATCAATCTTTTTAATCTTTTGTCTTTTCGGTATTTTTTAAATAAAATAGAAAATTAAAAGTGTGTGTATTGCTGAAAAGATCAAACCTTTTAGCGCGAGAGTAGGCCAAAATTGTCAAAAAGGGAATCCCGTTATATTGGATGGATATGTCAAAATGTTATATTATGATATTAAGTAGTGTGATTTTAATAAGTCTAATAGGTGAAAATTAGCACATTCTTAAATAATAATAAAATAATCCATATTAAAATAAAATTGTCCATTTGTAAACTTGGTAAAACCTATTACTATTGTTCCAGGTTAGGTAGAGATTCAATTCTATTTTATAACTCTATACCTTTCTATATACTTTTTTAACAGTATGGGTTACTGGTAGACCCAATTTTAACTAACAACTAAAAACCAACTCAAATGAAGTACAATTTGCTCAAATCATTGCATTTAAGGCCTGGATATTTATTCTTAGCCTTTCTTTTAATTGGTTTTACCGCGGCGGCACAGAACACGGTGTCTGGAACGGTCACCGATGGGGAAAGCAATACCCCTTTGCCCGGAGTAAACGTAATTGCCGGAACGTCTGGTGTAATCACCGACTTTGATGGAAATTACGAACTAAATGTGCCAGATGGTGTAACTGTTTTAACCTTTTCCTCCTTGGGCTTTGCCTCACAGGAAATTAATATCAATGGCCGTAATGTCATTAATGTAACTCTTGAACCGCAATCCCAAGCCTTGGATGAGGTGGTCATTGTTGGTTATGGTACCGTTAAGAAAAGCGACCTTACCGGATCGGTTTCCTCCATTGATGGTGATTCTTTTAAGGAACTTCCGGTTACATCCGTTGATCAGGCTATTCAAGCCAGGGCACCTGGTGTACAGGTTACACAGGCTTCTGCTGCTCCCGGAGGGGGCGTATCTGTACGTATTCGTGGTTCAAACTCTATCAATAGTGGTAGTGAGCCATTGTATGTAGTTGATGGCTTCCCAATTTATCCGGATAATGAGGCCTATGGTGCAGGTGGTAACAGAAGGGCGTCCAATGCACTAGCTTCCATAAACCCTAATGATATTCAGTCTATTGAAGTGTTGAAGGATGCTTCGGCAACTTCAATTTATGGTTCCAGAGGGTCTAACGGTGTGGTTTTGATAACTACAAAACGTGGTAAACAAGGGAAGGCCAAAATTAGTTATGAAGGCTCTTATTCTACACAGACCATAACAAATTCTATAGATGTGTTGAACGGTTCGGAATTCGCAACTTATTTAAATACCCTTGAAACAAGCCAAGGAGGAGCTCCAATATACTCACAGGCACAAATTGATGCTTTTGGGGAAGGGACAAACTGGTTGGACGAGGTTACCCGGGTTGGAATCATTCAGAATCACCAACTTACATTTTCTGGAGGAAACGAGAATTCACAATATGCCTTAACGGGCAACTATCATGAAAATGATGGTATTGTTAAGAATACCGATTTTCAGAGGTATGGAATCCGGCTAAATTTGGATAATAAAGCCCTTAACGATTTTGTCAATATAAGTTCAAGTTGGGCCATAAATCGTACCGAATCTAATAATGCACCTACAGATCGTGGAGGTCCGGGCGGTATTATTATCACGGCTTTGGGATTAGATCCTACAGTTCCTGTTCGGAATGAGGATGGAACCTATGCTTTGGCCTCCTATGATGGGCGTTTTTCAATTAATCCTTTACAGGAATTGGAGTATGCCACTGATCAGGATATTACTACTAGGATTTTGGGTAATACGGGATTCACTTTTAATATACTGGAAGGTCTTAAAGCCAAGACAAGTATAGGGGCAGATATCTTAAATGTAAACCGTACCAGTTTCTTTCCTTCGGTTAATACAAGGTTGGGTAGGGACAATGCAGGAGAACTTACCTTGGCCAATAGAAGTTCTTCCAATTTCCTTAATGAAAACATTCTTACCTATAACAAGCAAATTGGGGAAAAGCACTTCATTGATGCTGTTGTGGGGTATACTTTCCAAAAAGAAGTTAATAAATATACCAGTACTACAACAAGGGGTATTACCGCAGCATCAGTAGATCAGGCCACCCTTCAAGGTGGACCGGACATACTTACACCATTTTCCAATAGAAGGGAGTGGTTGCTGGAATCCTTATTGGGTAGGGTGAACTATAACTTCGATAGCAGATATCTGGCCACTGTTACCTTTAGAAGAGATGGATCTTCAAGGTTTGGAAAAGAAAACAAGTGGGCTAATTTCCCTTCTGTTGCCTTGGGATGGAATATTGCCAACGAAGGTTTTTTTGAGAATTCACAGTTATCGGAAACGATCAATAACCTAAAATTAAGAGGTAGCTGGGGATTAACGGGTAACTCTGAAATCCCTGTCTATAATTCCTTGGCCAACCTTAACGAGTACAACTATGTATTCAATGGCGGTTTGGTGCTGGGACTTGCAGATGGTAGATTGGGCAACCCAGACTTAAAATGGGAATCAACTACAATGACTAACGTTGGTCTGGATGCCTCCTTTTTTAATGACAGGCTAAACCTTACTTTAGATTATTTTTACAACCAAACAGAAGATTTGTTACTTTTTGTGACCATTCCAAGTAGTTTGGGCTTTGAGTCTATCTTGAAAAATTCAGGTTCCTTGGAAAACAGAGGGTTCGAGGTTGGTTTGGATGGCTATGTCATCAACAACGAAAATTTTAAATGGAATGTTTCTGGAAACATCTCCTTTTTACGAAACAAACTCCTCGATCTTGGAGATAGCACACCATTCTTCTCAAGCTCCACAAGTGTACACTTAGGTGTTGATGGTAGCTGGGTGGAAGCAGGTAACCCAATAGGTGTATGGAGAGGTTATGATTATATTGGCATTTTTCAATCTGAAGAGGAAATTGCCAGTAATCCTTCAAGATCTGGAGATAAACCAGGATATCCCCAATATAGGGATGTGAGCGGTGACGGGGAAATTACTCCAGAAGATTACGTGATTATAGGTGATCCCAATCCAGATTTTACTTGGGGCCTTAATTCCACCTTGAATTATAAGAACTTTGACATGGGTATATTCTTTAGGGGGTCACAAGGTTTTGATGTAAGAAACCTACAGGCTTCGGAAATAGGAGATGGGGTGCAGAAAATAAATCAGCTTGCAAATATATTGACTGATTCTTGGACGCCATCCAATACTAGTGCTTCAAGACCCGTAATAGATGGAAATAGGGATTTTGCAAATTCCTACAGGGATTCCGATTATTTTATAGAAGATGGGTCCTTTATCCGATTACAGAACCTTTCTCTTGGATATACAATTCCAGATATTCAAAAGTATATAAGTAAGGCCCGTGTTTTTGTAAGTGGACAAAACTTATTTACTATAACCGATTACAGTGGCTTTGATCCAGAAGTAAACAATAGGGGACAGAATAACTTAAATAGAGGCGATGACTATGATGCCTACCCACGTTCTAGAACATTGACTTTGGGTGTAAATCTGGAATTTTAGTAATATTAATTTAAAAAATAACACACGATGAAGACATATAATAAATTTAGGTATTACCGCTTCCTCTTATTTTTTGCTATAGCAATACCGCTGGTAGGATGTACCGATTTGGAAGAAAATCCGGATTTTACTACCCAAGATAATTTCTTTGCAACTGCAGAGCAATTAGAACTTGGTGTCAATGCGGTTTATGATGGAATTGGATATGGTAGGGACTGGGAGAATTTTTACTATAACAGATTTGTATTTGAATGTTTGGTTGGATATCAGGTAGGTTGGGAAAAAGGCCCCTTGGATTTCCAAAACGGAAATGTAAATACTTCGGACTTTTATATTGGAAAGTACTGGAGAATATGTTATGAAAACATAAACAGAGCCAATGCTATTATTGAGAAGGCAGATCAATTGAAGGAGGAAGGTGTTCCTAATACAGCCTTGGTAGACAGGGTAAAGGCAGAGGCTATGTTTCTAAGGGCATTCTATTACTATAATCTTGTGCGTTATTTTGATAACATTCCCGTAACTACTAAAAAAACGGAGAGCGACAAAGATCTTCCATCCAACGAAAACGGAATGCGTCTGGCATTGGACCTAATTGTGGACGATTTAACTATGGCCGCTTCAATATTGCCCGAATCCCATGATTCAGGAAATATCGGGAGAGCCACGAAATGGGCTGCAATGGCCTTGTTGGTTAAAGCTTACTTGCAGGATGAAAAATGGGGTGAGGCCCGTACTACTGCCGAAACCATTATTGACGAAAGCGGAATTTCCCTTTTCGAAGATTTTGCCCGCAATTTCTCGGTTGCCGATGAAAATTCAGGTGAACGTATTTTTGAAGCCCAAGTTTCAGCTGGGGCCAACTCTGGAGAAAACCAAGATTATCATCAGCATTTTATTCCTGCCGACCTTCCTAATGATTTAGGTGGTGTAGGTTGGCATTGGCTTAATTCAACACAGGCATTCAGGGAAAAATATGATCCAAATGATAAGAGAATTGCCGGCACCTTTATCAGTGAGTATCCTACTACTAGGGTAGGGCCCAATTCTAGTGGAGAAAGGCCTATAGTGAGGTGGAGTGCTGAAGCGCCGTACAATTTGAGTCGCTTTGGGGGGATTGTTTCTGCGGATGCAGATCCCAATAATCCGGATGAGCTTATATTTGGTAACGGTTGGTCAGCAAAATATACGGAAATGGGAATATCCAACGCAAACCTGACCGAGAAGAATATTGTTTATCTGCGTTATGCGGATGTATTATTGGGCCATTCGGAGGCAGCCAATGAGAGTGGTACCGGAGATCCATATTTTGGTATCAATTTGATACGTGAAAGAGCGGGATTAGACCCCCTTTCCGGTCTAAGTAAGGAGCTGCTGAGAGACGCTATAGTAAATGAGCGCGTAATGGAATTTGCTATGGAATGTGAAGTTTATCCGGAACTTAAAAGGAAAAGTACTTTTGGAGGTACACCAGACTATTTGGGTGATTATATCCAAGAGTTTATAGATACATATGATGTGGACAGAACCCTAAAGGCTAAGGATTATGTGTTGCCAATTCCATTGAATGAGGTGTTGGGAAATCCTAATGTCACACAAAACCCACAATATCAATAATTTTTTGAGTTAGTTAGAGTTTTTCTGAAAACCTGTCATAATCGACAGGTTTTCTGATTTATAAATAGTAATATTGACATGTAGAGCTTTAATTTTCAATGATGTATAAAATTGCCAAAATACTGTTCCTCACTCTAATCTTATTACACCTTAGTTCCTGTGGGGGTAATGGGTCGGAAGAATTGGATAAATTGGAACATCAACCATTATTTCAATTATTGCCGCCTGGTATTTCCAACATTTCCTTTAATAATCAAATTGAAGAAAACGGCAGCTTTAACATGGTCGATTTTTTCTATGTCTATAATGGTGGGGGAGTTGCAATTGGCGACATCAACAATGATGGTTTACCCGATGTTTATTTCACTGGAAATATGGTAAACGATAAATTGTACCTAAACAAAGGCGGACTAAAATTTGAGGATATTTCGGATTCAGCCGGAATTACAATACCCGGATGGTCTACAGGGGTGACAATGGTGGATATTAATCATGATGGGCTGTTGGATATTTATGTATGCCGGTCTGGGAATTTTGATACTGATCAACGCAAAAACCTGTTATATATCAATCAGGGGAATCTAAATTTTATTGAACAAGCCGAAGTTTATGGTATAGCAGATACTAGTTATTCTACACAAGCCGCATTTTTTGACTACGATAAGGATGGAGATTTGGATATGTATCTTTTAAATCACACCAATGCCATTCGTGATCCTAATAATGTACGGCCTTTGATAAAGGATGGAAGTGGTCTCGCAAATGATCGATTATATCGCAATGATCAAACTAAGGACAAGGGAATTGTATTTACGGAAGTTTCAAAAGAAGCCGGAATAGTTTTCGACGGACTTGGCCTAGGGGTTGGGATAGCTGATATAAATAATGACGGATGGGAGGATATTCTGGTAACAAACGACTTTATTGCAAATGACTACCTCTATATCAACAAAAAGGATGGAACATTTCAAGAAATGGCCAAGACCTATTTAGACCACGTAAGTCATTTTAGTATGGGCAATGATATGGCCGATTTCAACAACGATGGTTTAGTTGATATCGTTACCATGGATATGCGGCCAAGGGACAACTATCACGAAAAAAAAATGTCGGGGCCATTAAATTTTGATTTATTTGAACGCACTTTGCGGCAGGGATATATGCCACAGTATATGCGTAATACCATACAGCTCAACAATGGTGCTATGGATAATGGCAATCCTTCCTTTTCGGAAATTGGACAGTTGTTAAATGTGGACGCCACAGATTGGAGTTGGGCTCCACTTTTTGCAGATTTCGACAACGATGGACTCAAAGATCTTTTGGTGACAAATGGTTATCTGAGGGATATCACAGACCTCGATTTTATTAACTATACAGGATCGTTGTCAGCGAATGTTTCCAAGGATAGCTTGGATTATATCCTTAAACAAAAAGCAAAGGAAATGCCTTCCATTAAACTGCCCAATTTTTTGTTTAAGAACACGGGCAATTTAAGTTTTGAGAATGTGGCAGAAGCATGGGGCCTCGATCAACCTTCCTTGTCCAATGGTGCGGCCTATGCGGATTTGGATAATGATGGCGACCTGGATATTGTAATCAACAATATCAATGAGCCAGCTTCCGTATATGAAAATAGATCTGATATTGTTTTGGAGCATCATTATTTGAGCATTCAATTGCGGGGAGATAGTTTGAATAGCATGGGCTTGGGTACAGAGGTCATTTTGTTTCAGGATGGTAAACAACAAGTTGTAAGACAAGCTTTGACACGGGGGTATCAATCATCTATAGACAAGACGATTCACTTTGGTTTAGGAGAGGCAAATGTTGTAGATAGTGTTATTGCCCGTTGGCCGGATGGGAAAGTTAGCAAAGTATTGAATCCTGAGTCTGACAAGCTATTGACATTGTTGCATGATGAAGCTTTCATGGAAATAGCCTCAGGGCATAGCAAATCAAAAAGCGGCCTATTTAAGGATGTTTCCTCCAATTTAAATCTGGACTACTTGCATGAGGATCCGGTCTATTATGATTTTAACCGACAATTTTTATTGCCCCATAAGCATTCTAATCAAGGTCCCGGATTGGCCGTCGGGGATATCAATAAGGATGGAATGGATGATTTTTTTATAGGTGGAGGATACAATCGCAGCGGAAAGCTTTTCTACGGTTCGGAAGATGGTACCTTCAAAAAGGAATCCTTAATCCCAAATGAAAATGAAAAATATGAGGAAGATACCGGTGTTTTGTTTTTTGATTATGATGGAGATGGTGATCAGGACCTTTATATAGTAAGTGGAAGCAATGAATTTTATGAGGGTTCGGAATATTATCAGGATAGATTGTATACAAATGACGGCCAGGGAAATTTTAGGATAGATAGGCAGGCATTGCCCAGAATTACAACTAGTGGTTCCTGTGTTAGAGCTTCTGATTTTGATAAGGATGGCGATCTTGATCTTTTTATTGGAGGTCGATTAACACCCCTAAAGTATCCATTGCCCCCCAATAGTTATTTACTCGAAAACAACAACGGAAAATTTACCGATGCAACCAACAAATTGGCACCAGCGCTGCGAAAGGTAGGTATGGTAACGGATGCGCTTTGGACCGATTACGATTCGGATGGGGATACGGACCTAATTGTAGTAGGGGAATTTATGGCTATCCAATTCTTTGAGAATCAGGATGGGAAGCTTGTTAATAGTTCGGAAAAAACTGGTTTAACCTATACCTCTGGTTGGTGGAACAGTATTAACGGAGGTGATTTTGACAATGACGGAGATGTTGATTATGTTTTGGGAAACATGGGGTTAAATACAAAATACAGGGTCTCGCCCAATGAACCATTAACGGTGTATGCCATGGATTACGATAAAAATGGCAGCATAGACCCTATTATGTCAACGTACAAGCTTGGTATTGAATATCCTGTGCATTCAAGGGATGACCTTATTAAACAGATTCCGCAGATGAAGAAGAAATTTCCTGATTATGCCAGTTATGCACAAGCCACTATGAAAGAGGTTCTGGCTCCACAGGAGAAAAGCAGTTCCTATATTGCTAAGTCCTTTCAATTTGCTTCGGCATACCTCCAAAATAATGGAAATGGTAAGTTTGAAATGAAGAGTCTTCCCAAAGAAGCACAATTGGCACCAGTATATGGTATTCTAATTAATGATTTTGATCAAGATGGTAATTTGGATGTACTACTGTCTGGTAATAACTATGGTACGGAGGTTGGTGTTGGGCGCCACAACGCTTCTAAGGGAATATTATTAAACGGCAATGGAAAGGGAGAATTCAAAGTGATTTCTGCCATGGAAAGTGGCCTTAGAATCACTGGGGATAGCAGAGGCGCAATAGCCTTAAAGATCCAGGACAGACAGGCATATTTTTTCGGTAGAAATTCCGATTCCTTAAAGGCATATATGTTAGAGATCCAATCAAATGGAAATTCTTATATTGATGTATTGCCAAATATGGCGAAAGCGATTATTACCTACAAAGACGGAACGGAACGTTTACAGGAGTTTTATTACGGTTCGTCCTATCTGTCACAATCCAGTAGAACTTTGTTGCTTAATGGAAATGAAAGTAAGATTGTGTTCTATGATTTTCTGGGAAAAGAGGTAGCTGTACATGAATTATGAAAAAGTAAAACTATTTTGAATAGCTTTAGTTGGATTTTAAGTTTCATTCCAGGGTTTCTGTCTGAAGTACAAATTCTGTTTGCGAATTTATAAAATTAAGCCATTCTTTGTTCCGGTATAATATAATAGAGTTTATTCCGATGATGATCATTCAAAAGATAGATGAATATTAAGCTGTGAATTGGGAATAAGGCTTTAAACTGAAGTTATATAGGACAAAAATTATATGCTTGCAATTCCCAGCTTTTTTAGTTGAGTATTGCAAGCACTTGTTATTGTTGCGGAATTAGGTCTACTTTAAAACCTTCCCTTGCAGATATTATTTCTTTAGCACCACCATTTTAGTATCGCCCTCGGTGGCTACCTTGATCAACTCGTGCTTGGAAAGGGCCTTCAT
>TARA_R110000765_G_scaffold93781_7_pt1 | contig 28210 bp, 47 predicted proteins | sample TARA_R110000765 | Tara Oceans TARA_R110000765 (sample SAMEA4398168) | marine metagenome | biome: Polar Biome; feature: [MES] marine water layer (ENVO:01000295) within the mesopelagic zone...; material: water (ENVO:00002006), including particulate matter (ENVO:01000060) such as...... | reverse complement strand
AATTGTCCAATCTTGATTGGTTGGGTTAATAAGTTAACGTGCTGTGAGTATAGCTGCACCAATCCCTTTCCATCTATACAGATACTCATTAGCCATTTCCATTTATCGACTGCTGGTATTAAATATCTCTTCTCCATCTCTATTTGTTTAGTTGTTCATTAATTAATTAAATCGTTAAACTCCTCAATTGATAGTCTTTCATATTTGTTCTCTTCGTCTGAATAATCTATCCTTAAAAAGCCTTCCCAAATGGTGAAATAAACAGTGTATAGAGAACTACCTATAAATCCGCTAACACATCTATAATAGTCCCACTCAGAATCTTGTTCTCCTTCGTACTCGCTAATGCTTTCCCCGTCATTATCTTTCAACCATTTTATAAATAAATTCTTAGCTTTATTTATTGGTCTTGCTATTTTCTTAATTCCCATTCTCTATTTATTTAGTTGTTCGTTCATTAATTTGTCTGCATGCTTAAAGGCTTCGGTGTTGGCTTCTTGTCTTGATTTGAATCCATTACCATAATTTAATTGCCTCATGCCATTACATATACTATAACTCCAATCAAACGTAACTTCATTTTTAATATAAACCTCAAAACTATCATAATAAGCCTTGATAACTCCCTCTTTCATTTCGGGTGGGTACGCCATGAAGTTTTGATAAAGTATTTTGTAGTTGCCCCCACTTATTGTTTCATAAAAAATCTTAAACTTCTCTTTATTTTTTCCTGTCATTGTTTTTTATTTATATATGATTCTGCATATAATTCGCTATATATTCATTTTAGCATATATTGGTGTTGGTTATTTCTCTTTTAATATTGTTAGTACTTCTTGCCAACGCTCAATCTCATTAATTAACGAATTACCTACAACATGTAAATCTTTAATCTCACTCAGAGCATCAATAATACCCTCAACGTGGATAATAGCACACCTTAAAGAATCTTTATTTGAATAGGGTTTAATCGCTCCCGTGTAAGTTAATGGATAGAACATTTCAACTATCCTACCCGCTTCTTCCTTTGATTTACTTTCCATATTTATCTTTGTAATATTGTTTAACAATCGTCTAACAGAGTTTTAAGTATATCTGCTTTCTCTTCTTCATTTAAGCTTCTCATACCCTGCGTGTAGTCGTAATCATCCTCATACTTGTACAAATCACCCTCTAAGTATTGAAAAGTATCTGAAACTAACTTTTCTTTAGCTTCTCTTTCTTTTGGGAGTAGCTCCTTCATTTTGTTTATTAATCCAATATAATGAAAGTATGAAGATTTGTCTGGGTAATCTTCAATCAGTTTGTCTTTGTATACAATCAGCTCCTCTATTGGTGTGTTCTCTTTACTCATTTATCAAAGTATTTAATAGTTTAATGTTCTTACTTATTTCTTTACATAAGGTTAAGGCTTCATCTTTTATTGATTCGTCACTCACTTGAATACCTGATAAGTCTTCAATCTCAGAATACATAATATTTTCTGATATTATTTCAACCTCAGTATCTTTAGGGTTGTTGTTAATAAATGGCATTGTTACTTTTATCTCTTTACTCATTGTCTCTCTATTTATTCGCTGAACTATCAGCTTGTTTTAATTGGTTTTTTAAAGTGGTCGAATTTGACCACTTTAAAATTCTACTTCTGCCTAACATTGTCTGTTGATATAAAAATTTTATCGCCTCTTTTTGTGTAGTTACATTTCTCTTTACGCATTGTCTAAAGTTTTTAGTGCTTCAATTAATCCTTTCTCTAATGCGAGTTCGTATGTTTTGAATGTCTCTGCTTTATTGAATTTATAAAGATTATCCATTGACAATAAGCCCCTAAAAGGTTTATACCCTTGTAATAGGCTGTCTGAGTAATAAGGGTAAATATTTAGATTGTCAATAGAGTGCTCATCCCTTAGCCATTTTTGTAAATCACACATCCAAGTGTAGTACCAAGCATCATTCTCAGGATTCTTTACTAATAGAATCAAATCCTTCTTATACGCTTCTTTTATTAGTTCTTTTATCATACCATCTTATTTACTTCTTTAATTGCTCTCTTAACTTGGTGCTTTCTCTGATTAAATCATCCATTTTGCACCCTTCCTCTTCTAAGTCCTGATTCTCTTCCTTCAACTGCTCAATCTCTTTGGCTTGGGCTTCTACAAACCTCAAAACATCTTTCAACTCTTGTTCTGTAGGGTATTGTAATTTATTTAAAACATCTCTTATAATCTTATACTTACTTTCCTCTATCTCCATTCTATTTAGTTTTTATGGTTGTTAACAATCTGTTTCTTCAGTCTCTCTGATTGCAATTTCTTACTGCTTATGATTTTACCTATCTTATCATATGCCTCATCTAGCTCAGATAACTCATGTTCAGTAAAATGAGAATGACTATGGCTTAACATTTGAGAAAGATTAGCATACATATAGGTTAGCCTTCCGAATAACCAGTTTCTAGGTATTATTATCCGCTGTATCTTTGTTCTTTTCATTGTTAGTTGTTTAGTATTGTAGTTCCATAGTTTATTTAGTTAAAGAGGGCGCCCTCAGGACGCCCTCTGTGTTTAATTACTTTGATATGTGAGAATCTGCAGATGCTCCTAGTATCTTCTCTATCTTCATAGATAGCGACATTCCAAAGGCGCTCCCTGTTACAGTTCCAATCACATATGGAATGAATAAAATGTAATTCATATCTCCTAATATAAGCTCTCTAAATGTAAGAAACCATATAGAATTAGAGACCAGTGATGCAATAATGTGATATTGCTTGTTATCTCTATTTCTACTTCTGCTTACTATAGAGAAGGAAATACTCTGTACAAATGCTAATCCCAGTATCTTCAGTAATGTTAATATTAATTCTACTTCCATGTCTATTTATTATTTAATTAGTTTATACTATTTCACAGCTTCCGCCTGCTCCTCCGCATGCTACATTATCTGTAAGCGTGGTACCATCTTCTAGCTCTGTTACTTTGCTAATATCTACATCCTTTAAAGAGTCATACATCTTATCAAATCTTTCCTTTGTGATTGTCTCAAAGGGCATCTGAGTATATGTAGTGTCTTCTTCAAAGTAAGGCAGCACACTCATTCCGTTATAGTTATCTCTCTTGTTCCACATCCAGTTACCAACGAATTCCCATTCATCTTCTCTAATGTTACAAGTAGCTGATACATTATTACAGTTATCTCCTGTTCTATGCCCCTCTCTCACCCATTCAGTGTTAAATCTATCTACACGTCCTAAGAATTCCTTTGCGGTTTCCTCTGTACGTATAATAGAGCCCTGAGGCGCACTTTGCGGGAATTCTAACACATAGTCCCCTGGTCTTCTTTCTAGCGGCTGTATAAGCTCAGAATGGTTCTCAAGCAAATAAGGAACTAATGCCTCATTACCGCTTAGCTCCATTCTTCTTATATAATAATCAGCATGCCATGCATGAATACCTGAGCTAGAACCCGCAACACATGAAGTAGAGCCTGATGGCTTTACAGTAGTTACTCTAGCTGCTGGATTGATTCCTATAAGACGTGCTACATCTCTATTGATTAACTTAGCTCTATCAGCGGCTGCTTTTAAATCTAACCCTAGTACTTTACCGGATGCTATTCCAGTCATTCCTACTCCTATTAAAGCGTCCTCCTCTGTGGTCTGTTGCCATTTAGCTCGTAGGTAATGAAAGTCTGTTATACCCGCCTGCAGTGTACCGAAATACGCAGCTACTGCTACATGCTGCTCTAAGTCTTCTTGAGTTTCTATATCAGATACATTTACTTCTGTTAAATTACAGAACTGAAAAGGCTGTAACGCTATCTCACAACAAGGATTAGTTCCCCAATCTTCATTATTAGTCCAGTACACCCCAGGCTCTCCTGACCCAGAAGCTTTAATTAATCCCCAAAGGTCCTTAAACTCTTCTTCAGTTACTTTACCTCTAGGCAGTACAGCTGAGTTATTAGCTCTTCCTCTTTGTGCATTAGTTTCCCACCAAGTACCACTCTTGCTCTTAATCATATCTATATCGAATCTATCGAATAAACTAATCATAGCTGCTCTTCTAATTCCTCCCGCTAATACTGCATCTGCAATATGGCATTGGATATCATGGCAGTCTACAGAAGTTAATTGCTCTCCTTCAGCCGTACGTTCTAGTATCAGCTCTATGTTTAACAAGCATCTACGTAACGGTTCTGGGCCCGGTGCTTTTCCTCCAGCTGTCACTAACCTCTCTCCTTTCTGTCTAATAGCACTAAAGTCAAACCTCGGCTTGAATGTACGTAATCCAAAGTAAGATTTCATTAGATACTTTACAGCATCTGCCCATCCTTCTATAGAATCCTCCACTACAAACTTCTGGGACTTCTCTGCTCTTTTAATTGCAGGTAACTGTCCTACATGTCTTCCTTGTACACTGTATCCTACTCCTGTTCCTCCCAATAGTAAGAACATAGTCTCACTAAACGCTCTATAGTCATCTACGGGCAAGAAAGCACAGTTATACACTCTACTCTCATTCTTCTCTATAGCAGCGCCTGCAAACTGCAGTCCTCTCATTGAGGGTAACACACTTCTATCCTTTACGAACTTAATGTTCTTAGCAGTAACGCCTGATAATGTAGGGTACCGCTCATTCAACATTCCTTCATACCTTTGAATTACTTCTTCATAGGTCTCTCTTCTTTCTTTCTTATCGCTATATCTAGCGTACTTATTCCAAACTGTTACATCTGAAAGTATCTTATTACTCTTGTCCATTTACATCCATAAAATTGGTTTAATTATTTAATACTTGAGGGCAAAAAAGCCGACATATAGCCGGCTCTCATCCTCCTTATTTACTTTCTTTCTTTATACTAGCGGCATGCTTGTAGGTGTATTATTATCATTGTCCTCATCAGACATTATATAAGCCCCCACAAACAACACGAATATACTTATCCATATAAGCATATTACACTGCTTTAGTTTGTTCCGCTGCTGTATTTGCTACTTCTTCGTCTTGTTTCTTCATACCTAAGATAGAGCTTATCCTTGGGATATCAGAGCTACTAATAGGTAATTCCTTTGTCTCTCCTCCTACTGGTACATTATTTTCATCTAACTTAGTTTCAATGTAAGTTAAAACAGGCCAGGGACCTTTTACTGCTTCCGTAGAATCTCTTCTTTCTATCGCCTGTGTTAAAAGGGCCTCTAGCTCTTTAGCTGAAAGTGAGTTACTAGCATTCTGAATAGTTAATGCTCTAAACATCATACCTCTCTTGGCGCTTGTAACGTGCTTCTTTGTACGAGAGTTCGTAGGGTTACCTGCTCCGTCTTTTTGTACGTACTTCTTTCTTGGTTTCTTTGATTTAGCCATATCTTTACTATTATACTATTACCATCTTAAGGGCTTTTGCAAAATCCATATTGGTTTCACATTTTCCATTAAATACTATGGGGATCCCTCCCGCCTGCATGTATTCCATAGGGGCCATTTCTACACGTATTACTACATTAGTTTCATGAAGTCCTGCTGGATCATATTCTATTCTATAGTTTACTTTTGCCCCTTTCTTCCTAAGCATTACAGATACGCATCCCTCTACGCCACATTCACATTTCCCTATCATTTCATCAGATAGTTCTTCTACAAACTCTAGCTCTAAACTTCCTTCACTCATTACATCTATTTTATGATAATCCCGTCTCCTTCGCAATGCCTACATTCCTCTCCTTCTTCATACTCGCCTGTTCCTATGCATAAAGGGCATTCTATTTCCTCTTGGTTGAAAGGTGCTTTACTGTCGTACTCTACGCCTGCTGGATAATCTCCATTCATGGGCTTGTAAATTTAAGATTAATATTAAAAGGGGAGCTATTAACTCCCCTTTATTTTATTTAGCTGCGTGTTTTTGAACTCTTAAATAGTTCTTGTACTCAGCATACGTCTCTTGTGTAGCCTTGTTTCCTTCAGCTCTTTCCGCTCTTACGAACTCTTGCTTAGCGGTAGATGTAGCCCACTTAGGATATCTACCTCTTAACGATGGTAAAGACTTTCTTGTAACTGTCTTAGTTGCTGACTTAGTCGGCACCATAGTAGTTGATACTATTCCATACTTGGCCAAATCTTTCCCTCTTACTACATGTGATTTACCATGAGTATCCTCAATTACTACACTTTTCTTGTTTACTTTCTTAACTGTAAAAGTAGTTTCCATTGTTACTACTGCCCCTGTTGTAATTTCGTTAATCTTAATCATGTTATTGGTTTTAATTGTTAATAAGCAGCTTGAATCTTTTCAAATACTGCATCTGTAAATACTTCTTTAATTATGTTGTGCTTGTCATGGATACTAGACCATACTTCCGCTTCTTTGTCCAGGGTTTCTCCTATTTTGTCCTCCTGCAACTCTACTAAGCTTTTGTGTCTGTCTAATATCTTATAATTCACACCATTTGTTTTCGCACTGGCTCTTACTAGCGTCTTAGCTTTATCGCTCATCCTAGAGTATTTCCCTCCATAGAAGAGAGCGTAATCTGGTAACATTGCATCTGTATATTTAAATACATGCATTACGAAACGCTCGTCTTTATCTACGTAATATTGACTCACATGACTTTTGTGTTTTACAAGTATGTCCTCGACTTTCTTGTACTCGTCTGTCATTGATTCTTCTAATAGTACGAATAGATGTTCTTCTTGAAAGTGATCTACTCCTTCGTGGGATATATAAGAATTGATTAAGTACGGCTCAAACATCCTCTTTTGCCATCCTAATAAAGGTAAAGCAAAGTTGGTGGTTAAATTATACTGAATCTTTCCCATCTATCTCTAAAGTTATAATCCCGTCTCCTAAGTAATACTCTCTTGGGTAATCCCACTTGTCTTGCGAGAAATGCCAATCCATTACAGATAGCGCATTCAGTGTGTCTTTACTGCCTTTGAATTTATCCCTACTACTTGGGGCATATACCGCACACTCATGATTACCTGTAGTCTGCACTGCTACTATGTAGGACTCTATTTTCCATCCGTCCATGTCTATACCAAGCGTGTTCTTAGCGTACCAAGCAACAGCTCCTTCATATAAAGGAAGTTGTCTATAGTATCCATATTCAGCATAAGGTTCATTAAACTTATGGATATTCTTTGCGGATGTTTTTAAATCCACCATCTTAATGACTTTAGCTTCTCTGTCTATGATAAGCTTATCTATAATAGAACGCATCTTGAAGTTAAATCCTTCAAGCTTCCATATTATATCTAACTCTTCATGTACATCACATAGAGCATATCCAAACATTAACGAGGAAGCTGCTTTATGCTCCTCTATAGATTTCTTACATGCGTTTATTATCTCTACATCAGAAGGGTCAAGTTTAAACTTACCTTCGCTTTGTTCGAGATATTCCCAATAGCATTGAAGCTTAGTCGCTGTGTCTGTATCTCCTGTAAAGGCTTCCCATGCCTTCTGAGGAGTTCCTTTAAGTTCTGATACTTCCCATGCATTTTGTATCCATTCCTCTGTGTATTGGTCTATATATGACGCTAAGCTATCAACTCTAGTTCTGTATAGCTCCTCTACGAATGTAGCATTCTTACCTGCCGGTATAGCGTACTTTGACACCATGTAACGATCCTGGAACTCATCTGGTTCCAGTATTTCACAATGAATTGCTGAGCCTAAGTTCATACCTTTTGTAGATTTCTCTTCCCTTTCCTTATACTTTCTATAAGCAACTGGTCCTTTCTCTAATGACATTAAACCACTATGGCTTACTGTCTCTGTTTCATATCTTTCTTCTACTGTCATATCAAACATCTTTTGATATTATAAACACGAGCTTTCGATCTTTAAGTTCATCTACTGCTCTAAATCTAACTCCTCCTGAGCTTGTAACATAGCTAACTGAATCGTCCTCTATATACCCTCCCTCTGTTAAGGAGTCGTTGAATATCTTACCCCATATCCATAGGTTATCGGCATCCCACGTAGCGACATAATCATTCCTTGCGGGATTCCAACTAATACCTGTTTTAAGCATTCTGACATTTCCATAGTTTAAAGGAACATGTAATTCTAGGACTATAGACAAAGGATAAAGGCGGGATAAATCCCGCCCTTTTAACTCCTTATCTATAAATGGCGTTACATACTCGTGCATCTGTTTTACCATCTTAGCACGAGAAATGTAATGTAAGCTGCCGTTGTACAAGTTCTGCCCGTTTATCTTAAGATATTTAGTCTTAGATTTCTTTACGTGCGTCATAAACTCTGGAATAACTATCTTAATTACCTCAGGTTCCTCCTCGGCCATCTTATAAAGATTCTAATTCATCTTTTAAAGACTCCGCAGCGTCCTTTAATTCGCCATAGGCTTTGATAGCTTCCTCTCTATCAGCATCCCACTTCTTATCAGACTGTTCTGCATAAGTAGAAGAGTGATAAATAGCTCCATTAACACCTGTGAAAGCATCTGCTACAAAGTATTCTAACACTCTGATAGCCCCTCGATCATCGCAAGGGATAGCTCCAATATTCATAGGGTCAACTAACACGTTATGTGTTTCAGTGTCTCCTCCTTGGTATCCTTGGATATAATCCAATCCTCCACAGTGAAGTCCTTTAACGCAAGATTGGTTATCGTCTGTATCAACCTTATCCCATCCAGATAATCTGTGAGATTTACCTACTCTGATGAAATGCCCTTCAACATCTCCGCAGAAGAAAGCATCTCCTCTGTTACCCATTACAGCAGGCTTGAATAATCTATCCTCATTACTTAATTCTTCATAAGTAATTAATCCTGTATCAGGGTTAATAGTTTCAGCTGCCTTACGCGGCACTTCTTTCTTTTCTCCATCCTCTAAGACATACTTAGTGTGAACTTCATCAGATACTTTAAACGTACGTAATAACCCCTCTACAGTGATTCCTACTTGTTTAGTTGTAGCTCTCTCAAATGCAACTTCCTGTCCGATTCCTTCATCTTTCATTAACTTCTCTACTATCGTGTAGTTAGTGAAGTCAGCATTGATATAATTAAACATCTTCTCAGAGAATCTCTTACCTGCTCCTTGAGATGTCTTTTCTCTTAAGATAGGGTTTCTTAACCATCTAGTCCACATCTTCATTAATGGTTCGAAGTCGATACTCTTATCTAAAGAATCCTTAATTCTATCTACTAATGCCTCAGGCATTGGGATAGATGATACTTTATCTCCTACTTTTAAGTAATGCTCTCCAGTTGCATTGTTAATGTGGATATTAGGGCAAATACCTTCAACGGTCTCCTTATAGTTCACTACTAATAATTTCTGAAAGTCAGCCACTATCTCTTGATACTCAGCAGGTGTTGCTGCTTCATTGCTTGCCTCTTGTAAAAGCACCATTGCCTCATGTTTCTCTTGTGTGTAAGGTACTCCAAATTGTTCGTTGTTAGCAGATCCGTTAATAGAATCTCCCATTACATTAATTGTAATCATAGTTGTTTTAAGTTTTAATTGTTTGTGATTAATAATTCTTCAGGGACTTTAAAGTCTCCTAATCCTTTAGCTTCTAATATTAGCCTGATTTCTTGTTCGGTTTCTGTTGTTAAATTCTCCCCATGCTTTGTTAAAGGTACGATATAATTAAACAAATGCCTAACAGATTCACTATATTCTACCAACATATTTAGCTGATCAAGTACATGTAAATCAGCGCAATACGCCTCCGCCACGTCCTTGTTTCCAAACAGGCCTTTAGCTCTTGTAGCTATCTCTCCGGCCTCTGCGTTATCCTCTCTTGAAGTAACAAATAGTTGGAATTCTAGCATCTTATCTAAGTGCGCTACCCAAGGATCATAAGAGTCTGCATTATGTCCAAAGTTATTACGATGATTAGCGCTTACGTTATTATACCCTTCCGAGTACTTAACTAAGGCTGTGTATATATCATGTAACTCTGGGTGTACAGATTTATAGCCATGAAAGAAGCTTAGTTTATCTAATTCTGCCTTTATTAGTCTTCCTGTATTCCATTTAACTAAGTAACTATCCATTGATACTCTCAGTTTTTTGGAAGAAATCATTAACGTGGACGCAGTTATCTCGTCCTTTAAAATGTCGCTCATTTGTTTTACTTATTTTTATTATTTTAACTTCATCATTAAAGTATTTAAGGTTTCTGTTTTCGTCTTCGTATACATAGTAGGGGGTCTCGCCTTGGGTCACATCGTACTGATCCTTCAACATGTTATCCATAATATGTCCTAAGAAATGAAGTTTTTCATCATCTTCATTAGATCCATAATAAATAGTAGCTGAGTCATCTTGTAAGTCTATGATTTTGGTATCATGCTGCTTCCATTTGTACCGCTTAGCGTTATTGCCATATCCTGGGTTTCTCTTTATGAACAGTCCGTGGATAGAAATCTTAGCTTCCGCCTTACGTCTTTGAGCTGCGCTCATTGCCTTAACAGCGGCTACCTCTTCAGTCGCTTCGAATTCTACTCCAAAATCCTCAGGAACCTCAATAGTGTCATAGTCTTTTACATCCTTTGAGTTTGCTATCAAGCCTAATAACTCTTCCCTGGAATCTAATAAGGACTCAAATAACATTTCTGATAGATTTCTAGATGCTACTGCGTTCTCTTGGTACTCCTTATGAAGCTCATCATCAGTCATCATCTCTACTGTAAGGAATGCACCTGCTATAGAGTGAATGTATGCATCTTTCTTAGCACTAGTGCGTTCGGCTTTCAAGTATACACGCTCATGATTAAAATCTGTCCATGTCTGCATGTCTGCTCTATCCATAACGTACTTTGCCTTCTGTCTATCATAGATTGATCTGTTCATTCGAACTTTAAATCCTCTGAATAGCCTATCAGCCTGTGCGTACTTAATCGAAGTTCCTTTAAATGCAGGGCGTACCCCATTCATATCGACTACCTTACTCAGCTGGCTCATTACTCCATCATTACTAGAACGACTTAACACATCTTTACAAGTAGTTAACCACCTTAAGAAGTCATCCTCTTGTAGCTTGTCTTGAACTAGCTCAGTCGCCTCTTCTACGGCTCCTTTGAATGCTCCTTTAATGAATTCCCTAGTATGCTCTGACCATATTACAGTTTCTCGACTTGGAGTCACTTCTACTCCTTCTTGAAGTACCGTTTCCCTCCCTGTGTCTTCGTCTCTTATTACAGATCGAATAGGGCATTTAACCCCTACATTACCATAAAGCTGCTCCATCTCCATCTCTTGGAAATCAACATACCCATAACACACTCCAGTTCCATCTCCGTTCTTTTCGCCTTTAACGATAACGATATGAGGTTTACTAAATTGATTGTTGCGAGACATTATTAATCTGTCTGAGTTGTATAGAATCTCTGCAGTCACAGGCATATTCCTCTCATGCTTATCTTCCTCTATTACAGTAAAGTTTACTGTAGAGAAATATAATAACTGAGACTTTACAGCCGCCTCATACTTACCTCTATGGTGTCTTTTGGTAGGTACTATAACTTCTGAATAGTTCTTTTCATCTGTCGCTTCATAGAATATCTCCTGTCCGTTCTTAAATGTGATAGACTCATTAGTCTTATCCCCACTAAACTTACCGATTACAGAATCAATCTTATATGAATAACAGTTGAACTTAAACTTCTTTCCATTGTGTACGGTTACTATAGTATAGTAATCACATCTAGTAGATAAAGCTACCTTGTTACCGAACCCAAATGCTCCTAATGATCCTTTAGAGTTTCGTTTTGTTGAATAACCTATAGAGAAATACCCCTCTAGCCTATCCATACCTAAGCCAACTCCATGGTCTCTCACTATAAATCTATCACAATATCCAACACCTTCATTCTGTTCGTAGACTAATTCTACTTTAGTTTTCTCTGTGTTTAAATGCTTTAGGTCATAATAAGAGGCGTCCCAATTAGAATCTTTATACTTATCTCCTTCTCTGCTGATAAAGTGCTCTCCGGGGGTACTATTTCCACTAAGAATAGATATTGCTATCTCTTTTTCTCTTTGTGAATCTACTGCATTTGCAGTCAGCTCCCTTACTGTGCTCTCCTCAGGCTTAGTGTACTGGGTTATTTGAATAGTATCTAATACTAATCCCATAGCCCCTTTGTCTATTTCTCTCTTGAATCCAGTGTTACTAGATCCATGATTAGATAACTCAATCTCTTGTATGCTCATATTTTTATTTTTTAAAATTCCACGTATATCCTTTATACGTAGGCTTACTGCCCGCGCAGCATTTAGAAATAGCCTGATGACATCCCTTAACGCTTGACGCCGCTTTTCTCATTGATGGGTACTCTTTAATTACACCTTCCCAGTCTCGTCTTTCTATGGTTCTCATCTTAGAGGAGTGGTTGGTTAGATTGTTATCAATTGCATGTTTTGTATTAAATGCGCACGTACACCTCTCTAAATTAGACAAATCGTTATTCAATTTATCTCCGTCTTTATGGTTTATTTGAGGTAAGTTCAACGGATTGGGTATAAAAGCATCAGCTACTATTATATGAATAGATTTAGTTATTCCGTCTACGGACACCTGTTTATATTCATTTCCTCCTATACCTGCTTTTAATACCTTGCCCTTCTTTAACTTCTTGCCGTTTCTGCCCTTTACTAATTTATCTAAACTGCGTACACTTCCTCGCGTTGATACTTGGTAATATAAAGAATCTCCTACAAAACGCCATCTAAGTAAGGTAGCCATAATACTCTCTTATTTGTTTTAATTTAGCTGTCTGTTCTTCAGACATGCCCTCCTCTCCTATTTTAATATAATGAGGTCTGCCTGATTTAGTAAAGGGCTGGCCAGCTTTAGTATCCCAACGCTTCCCTATACTAGTACATACCGTAGCGTTTCCTTTAGCTGTAATCTTAAGTAATATACCTATATAAAGGCGATTATCAGACACAGTAGCTACAGCGTCCCCTTGTTTTACTTCTTGTCCTACATTATCTTTCATAATTTTAATATTCTATCCCGTGCTTTTTCATGTCCCATAAATCCTGTAGGTACAGGACGGCTAGTCTTAGGTTCTATTGTTACATAGATTTGTCTACTGTCTATCTTGTATACGTATCCTTTTTCTACCCATCCTCCTGCCGCAAACGCAACATCATCTCCTACTTTCAAAGGCTGATTCATTCTATCTAATATTTCCATATCTAATAAATTTTATATAATGGTTTAATAGCTGGAATATATTCACATGCTCTTCCGTATATTCCACTGCCTCCGTCCGAGGGCCATAGTATATGGTTCATAGATCCTGACTCGATATTAAATACACGTCCTGCTTCATATCCACCACCTCCAGAGGTTTCCCCTGTATTAAATCCTGGAAGGCGCTTAAATGCATCTCCTTCTTTGTATTCTATTTCCATATCTAATAAATTTTATATAATGGTTTGATATCTGGGACATATACATAGTGATTGTTAAGATAAGGAAGTGTATAGCACCCTTTACAATGAGTAAAGTAAACGTGAGGACCTGATACGCTACTTACTGTAACTATATTTCCTACATTAGCACTAGCTCCTATCCCTACCTTATATCTATCTCCTACTTTATATTTTAATATATCATCGGCCATATTATTCTTAGTTTATTTTTAATTAATGTAATTGAGGCATCTTTGGTGTGCCATTCCCTATAATCCGATATGTCTTTATATCCATCTGACCTTGTCCTGAAGTCCTGTAAGAAGAAATAAGGTAGGTTATAAGCCTTTTTCATTAAGTTTGTTCCCGTTACTCCGGCATAGTCGAAATCGTTGTTTAAAACGATCCTCTTAAAGCGCCCTCGTAACTCCTCAATAACTGTATCCTTTATCATTCCTAACTCATTCTGACATGATAATGCAAAGAACCCTAAAGTTCTATACACTAATACATCTTTCAATGATTTAGTAAGTATTAAAGTATCTCCTGTTGCCGGTAGCTGATCCCATCCTTGTAAAACAGTTCTATTCGTACTGCTTATCCACTTATATCTCTTATCTTTTTCACGGGGTCTATAACACTTATAAGTGTACTTCCCGTCTTTAAAGAAGATGTAAGCGTAGATTGGATTGTCGTCTCTGTGTGACCATATAACATCTCGTCCTAAGAATGCTTTATCAATTGGGAATATGTTAAAATACTTTAACTGCTTCTCATTGATATCATACTTAACTGTCCAATAGTTATAGTCACACTGTTTCCACTTACGAAACTTTACTCCAAGCTGTTTATCGCCTGTTAAGTCTATGTTTCGTTTAGCTACTTTAATGACTGGCTCATATTTTCCTTGTCTTGCTTCTGGGCATCTAAACCCAAGGTTGAAGTCTATATTAATCTTAACACATGCTTGATATAACGAGAGACCAAATATATGTCTCACTATATCAAAGGCATCCCCAAAGGCGCCTGTTGCATGATCTTTAAACATTAACTTCTGATGATGAGAGCTATAGAATAGCCCAAAGGAAGGAACATTGTCCTTCCTTATAGGGCTAGTCATAGCTTTGTTCAACTTAAAATCACCAATATAATGCCTAAAGATTTGCTCGTCTGATATCTTCTTTAAGATACCATCACGAGATACTATATCTTCAGTATTAGCTGTATTTAAGTCTAGCATATCTCTTTATAATAAGTTAACGAATCTTCTTTAGTATCAAGTAATATTCCTTCTTTTGTTCTATACATCATCCTTTCTTGATCATATACTATAAATCTATGAATAGTATTATGGTCTTTTACTGATAATTCAATTACATCTTTACGATGCGCTTCGTTATAGCTCCAATGGTGTAGGTGATTACCTTTAACTTTAGCCTTTAAGCGGGTGCACTTATTACGGGCGCTTCTTTTTTCAGGGTATTTATCTACATAGTTTTTAATTGCTTTTTTCTTAGCTTCATAATTTGGAGTATTAGTGCCTCTATACTCTAATCTATGGTACTTTTCCCTATTGCGATCCCTTTCTTTTTCTACCCACTCAGGGTCTTTTTTTAATTTAGCTATTCGTGCCTTATTTTCCTCCAATGTACATTCTTTACATTTACCAGAATGTCCATCTTTCATCTGAGAATGTTTATAAAAGGAAGAGAGCGTTTTGCTCTCTCCACATTTTATACATTCTTTCTTCTTTTCTATAGTTTTCATTATTTACTAAGTTTTAGTTTCTACAAAGGTAGTCTAAATTATTCAATAATACTACCGTTTTAGAATGGCAGATCATCCTCGTCAGCTGCGCTTCCTGCTCCTGCCGGCGACATTGCTGCTGCTGGCTTATCTGCAGATGGTCTAGTTAAGTTATCAAACCCAGGGTTAAGATTTAACTTAGAATCAGCTGCTGCAACTGTCATACTCTCCAAGAAAGGTACATACTTAGGGATTGATAAAAATCCTTTATCGTTATAAATTAACTTTACTCTTACCGGCTTAGTGTTACACTGGTTAGCGATTAATAACTGCTTAACAGCTGCCCATAATTCAGGGAAAGTTGCTACTGCAGGTAAAGCCGTCCCTTCAGGTACAAACTTAGTTACAACATGCTTTAATCTAGTCATTTGAGACTTAGATTTCTTAGCATAATCATCTCTAGTTGTATCAGGCTCATACTCTCTCATGTTAGTCTCATTCCCATTAGAGTCTTTCAGCTTAATGTCAAAGAATGCAGCACCTCCATCAGTAGCTCCGATATCGAATCCTGAGATTACTACGTTCTCTAACGTTTTAACGATTGTGTTGTCTTCTACTACAGCGTAGCCGAAGATTTTAGAGGGATCAAAGTTTCCTGATTTCCCTTCTGCTTTAATCTCATCATTATTTAAATCTAACATATTCTTATTTATTTATTTGTTTGGTATTCTTAATTGTATTCTTACTCGTATTATCCTGCCACTATCTCAACAGGCTCAATGATATCGCCACTTACTACATCTGCCTCAAACTCAATGATATCAGCTGCAGCTTTCTCCTCTAATTCCTGGCTAGCGATCTCATGCGCTGGGCAGTTTAATACAGGCTCTGCTGCTGCTTCAACTTTCTTAGTTCTTGTTAAGTTAGCTAAAGCTGCTTGAAACGTAAGAGGATATAGCGTTGTACCGCTAAAGTCAACAGGAGCCTCTAAGTTAATATCTAACTTGAAACGTGTTGTATCAGCTACTACACTTTCCTCAGCGTTAAACGCATCCTTTAAAGCAGACGCGTGCCATTTACTAGATACTGTTCCGCCTTTCCCTACTTTACATCCTTCTGCCAATACATACATAAACGCTTTAGCTCCTTGCTCTTGTGCTGGATCATATCCAAACCCAATAGCTAAGTCCGCTACGTCTAACTTGCTGATTGTAGCAGGTGTTAGTGTAATTCTCCCGCTCTTAGTGTTAACTAAGATTTCAGGTGCTCCATTTAAATTTAACCCTGTTCTGTTAGGGCTTACTACTTTTCCATGTAATTCCATCATAATTTTATTTATTTTAATTGATTATCCTTCGTTATATTCTGCTATCTTCTCGATAACTAATTGTAAGTCATTTGGTATATATTCTTCTTCGAACATATCCTTAGGGGTCTTAACTGTATCCCTAATTGTTCCCTTAGTTCTAAAGCCAAATGTTGTCTCTACTCCTACTTCTCTTTGCTCCGCCATTAATACAATAGTGAATAAACCTTCTATAGTGATCTTATCATCTAAAAGTTTTCCAATTGTCTTAATCTTGTAGCTCTTCTGTCCCATACTGTCGACATTCTCTTCAGTGTGAGCTAGGAAGATAACTGTAAGATCCTCTCTTAGGTTCTTAGCCTTATTGATAATAGCGAACATATGCTCAGCTATCTCATTAAACTTATCAAAACCTGACGTCTTAGTTGTCATAAACTCATAACTCATAATATATTGAGCATCGTCTATGATTAACGTCTTAATGTGAGGCGCTTTCTTATCTACACTATCCATAACACTGATAATCTTGTTATGGTTATGTGCTTCAAAGTAGTTCTTCTTCTCTGCGTTATACTTCTTACCTCCCCCTCTGAAAGGAAGGTCCTTCCCAACTACATTCACTATGAATGTCTCTGCTGGGTTTAACTTCTCCATAGAAGTTGATTTCCCTGACCCTGTCTTTCCTAATACTAATACTGCACTACTCATAATCTTACTTGTTCTTTATTAAACTTAATTAATTCTTCTCTATAAATATTAACCTTAGAGAGGTCCCGCTCCATTGGAGTGCTAGGTTTGTCTCCCATTCTAAGTTTATATTTTAAGATGTTTCCCTTTAGAAATCCTCTATACTCATCAACTGTTAATATTGATTTATGTATAGCGAATGTGTCTATCATTCCATCCCACACTACATAATGCGGCGGGGTTGAATGGTTGTACTCCGGTCCTACTATTGCTGTCATTATCCTTCATTCATATTAAGCATTTGTCCTGATAAATCTAAGTCCTTAACCTCATTAACGAAGAGCTTATTCTGCATCACTGCAATGACAGGCTCCCCCTCACGAACTTTAATAAAGTGAAAATAAAGTCTACCTTTGGTTTCCCATCTATGAGGTCCGTAGGTCTCTAGCCCTAGCTGGTAGGGATTCATAGTCACCATCACAATATCGCTCATCTGATACAATGCATCTCCTCCAAATATATCCTTCTTTTGAGGATAATTTTGGATGCCTGGCTCTCCTACTCTGTCCATCTCTTCTATGTGTCTGTTAAGCTGAGATAAGATGATAACTGAAAAGTTCTTATTAATTCTTGCAAAGTATTTAATGGCTTTCTTGAACATCTTAGTAAGTTCTACTAAGATTACTCTTTCCGCCTCTCCCTGCTTTGCATTAACTAGAACCGCATGATCCAATGTTACTATAAGTCCCTTCTTAGGGTTCTTCTTAGCGAACTGAATTATGGTATTCTTAATATCATCTACTGTCCCAGCCTCGTCTACATAGAATATAGGCATCTTACGTACTTTCTCCTGCGCGGCTAGTATTTGATGAAAGTCATCATCTGACACATCATAACCTTTCTTCCCACTATGGATTTGTTGTACGGTTTTACCTAAGGCTTTAGAGTACTTCCTGCCTACTAAATTTCTAGCAAGCATCTCAAAGTTAAAACTTAGAACTTCAAGGTCTTCATCCGGATTAAGCGCTATTAAATCTGTTTCCATTTGGTTAAGAATAGCTGTCTTACCACTCCCACTAGCTCCCGCTATTGTGTGCATAGTGTGCCATTCTATTCCTCCCATAGAAACATCATTATACTTCTCCCATGGTGTTTTTAAGGACTTAATTAGTCCCTTCCGTCTATCGTCAATATACTTAGTCTCCTCTAAGGCTACGTGTTCTATTGACCTAATAGCCAGTGTCTTGTTAAACGAGCCCTCCGCCATAACTTTCTGTACTACTTAAATTTAAACTACCTGATTCATTTGCAATGCCTTCGTATTCTTCCCACGCATTTTGATTTAACCAGGTTACTAATTTTTTCATATATCCAAGGTTCTTTTCCTTCTTTCTCATAGCAAGCTCCACGTTTAAACATTTAACAACATGTTGATGTTTTACCTGTGTTTTTACTTTGCTCTTATACTTCTTCAAACACTCTAGCGCTTCTTTGGCGTCAGGACTAGAACTTCTTAATATTCTAGTCACATTACCATTGTATACCTTCAGTGGATAAGTACTGAATATCTCCCAGAAGAAGTTATCTTCTAAATCTAATACATTACTGCATAGCTTCTGGTTAATTAGATACCCTGTCTTATCCATCTTAAGTATATACCCTAACTCTTTCAACTTCGCTAAATCTTTCCTTGCTGTAGGGTCAAAGTCTATGTATTCTCTAAGTAACTTGTCGTTTCTTACTCTTAACAGCTCTAATAACATATACTGGGTACCTGTAAGTCCTGACTTTATTGCGTCTTTAACACTTAATTGTATTACCATTTCGTATACTTTTACTTATTGCGTCATTAATTGTACTGGTGTGGACTGCCTGATTACTCTTCTCCGGAAAGGACCCATACCCTTGACAGTACGTACATTTCTTTCCTCTGTAGAACGTATCTCCTATGCATACAGGGCATCCCATAATTGGAAGCTTATTAGCTTTCCACTTACTCACTTAAAGAAGTCAATTCAGATTCAAAAGCAAACTGATATCTTCTAGTAATACTAAGCTCAAGGTCTTCGTTAAGTCCTTGTTGATTGCTTTGATTCCATCCGAAATAGTGCTCTATTACATATCTGTTCTCTACTTTCCCCGTTCCAGGATTTACTCTTCGCGGCTTGTGTCCTTTAGCAACATCACAATGTCTCTTTTCCCAAAGGTTCTCGTGTTCATCTTGAAACCCTACAACCGTAGTCTTTCTCATGTCAATACCTGCTGCACTTTGTGATTTGTACTTTACTCCTTCTCCTGCGTTAAACTTTAATGTATTCATATACTGTTAGTATAATTTAAAATAACGGTAGCTCCCTTAATGGTTGCTATCCTTTTGATGCTTCTCTACATAGAGAATAACATCAAGGTAACTAGTCACTTCTGTGACATCATAACCCTCTTGTGAAGATTTCATCCACTTCTCCTCTTGGGATCCTTTTACAAATAATCGAATAATAATAGCTCGTTTACCCTCCTCGTATCTAATAGAACGTCCTGTCCTTTGTAGAAATGATTTAAGCTTACTTGTACCTGATGCTACTATGATAAACTCTACTCCTTTTAGATTAGCGCCTTCATTGAGGCTTCTTACGGTAGATATTCTGTTTATCTTAGTTCTTCCATCTTGGAACTTAGCTATGTTCTTCTTTCTCTTGGATGCTGGTTTAACTTTAGAATGCTCTGTAACACATACATCCCCTAACAGCCTCTGTATCTCGTCCGCAAAGTCTGCAGTCTCACTAAAGATGATACCTTTCTTATCTTTCAATATGTCTGATAGCTTCTTAGTGATGTGCAGTTTATTATGGGCGTTATACAGAATACTCTTTCTATCTCTCATTGCCTTGTTACAGTTATAAGGATAGGATGAATACTGCTGAAACAATGCTGACTTCTCATCCGGCGAGCAGTTCCTCATATTAAAGTAGGCTAACAGATGTGCTTGGAATGTCTTCTTGTTCTTTAGACATTTAAACATAAACTGTAAGTCATTATTAAATAGGCTGAACGTCTTACCAAACTCTCGGTTAGCATCTTCATACATGTTTAACTCAAACATAGATAGTTCTACTGGGACATTGATTACCTCAAAAGGAGATACTAATCCTAAGTCTACTGCTTTATTGATGCTCATTGTATACACAATAGGAGCAATAGCATTCAGCTTAGGTAGTAAATCATCTTCAATAGACGCACTTAGCCCTAGTATCTTATCGTATGTATTCCTACCAAAGAAACTATAGTAAATAGACTCTTCAGTAGTCCCTAAATAGTTGTGGCATTCGTCTGCAATCACTAAGTCATAGTTTTGATTCTCGTACTTACACGCAGTCTGTATACATACAGCCTCCACGTTGTCTTTGAATATAGAACTATGTCCCCACTTAGCGAACTCGTCCTTCCATCCACTGTCTCTAATGAGTTGCGTAGGAGTTAGAATCAGTATCGCGGCATTTGGATTTAGTTTAACTATATACTCAGCTGCCAATACTCCAGTTCTACTCTTCCCAACACCTGTCGGAAGTTCTAATGTACCAGAGCATCCTTTCTTATACCATACATTCAAGCACTCTCTTTGGATCTTATCCTTTATATCATTTCGTAAGCTCATTTCTGAAACCTTGAACTGATTTATCTACGTCCTCGAACATATACTTAGTAGGATCCACTGTATACTCTACAGCTCTGGTGCTTCCGCCGCGTACTTCTTTTACAATAACAGTGACTTTACATTTCTGTGCTATCTTGTTGTGTAGCTTGCTAATACCAGGCCCTTTGAACTGCATTTCAGTCTGGATTGCAGCCTTTACTTCCTTCTTTGTGGATAAATTAGGTGTAGTTAATACCACTCTACTGTGAATATTATTCTTTCCCTTCTTTATAATCTTAGATGATTTCTTGGCGGATGCTAAATCCTGCGCAATAGCATTAATCTCTTTCGTAGCATTCCAAGTGTACTTTTTAAGGCCTGTTGAGGGCTTTAAATATGTATCTCTGATAGCTCTATAGGTTCCCCCAGAAACTCCATGCTTATTACCTATTACACCTAATCTAACGGAATTACCTCTGGCGCACTCGTCTTTTACTTCCTCTAAGAATGCTAATATTCTTACCTCTCTTGCGATTACGGCTTTTGTTTTTTGTTTCATACTTTAAATTCTTTTAAAATTGTTATTACTTTTAACGGATTCATTGATAGGCTATTTGCAACCTCTATTATTCTGCTTAACTTATCAACATCTTCTACCATTCTGTACATCTCTTTAATCTCTGATAGTGTGTGGTGTGTGTTGGTTGCCATGCTTTTTAGCGCGAAGTCTAACGTGTACTCTTTAACGGCATTATGTGATGCGTTGTTTACGTTTCTTGTTGGTGCTTTCTTATTCATTAACTTGGTGAAATCTTTTACTTCATCACAAAGGTTAGTTACTGAATCATTCATTGCTTCCATCTCAGGCATTGTTGCCCATACACCATTAAGAAATACAAAGTCTCCCCCAAGCATTAACTCAACATCTTTATTTCCCATTGAAAATTCATAATCTGTACCGTAAAGGGTCGACTCTCCAAACATAGGCTTCATTACTGTCGCACCGCTGACCAGTCCCTTTTTAATACTCTCCTTAATCAACAACGCCTTAAACTTTTTCTTGTATTCTTTGGTTGCTGGTGTCCAGTTTTGGGGGTCAGATCCAAAAGACCAACCATCACCATTATAGTAGTTCTCAAGCTCGTTAAATCCAAAGCCATTTCTACCTACTTGATAGACTACTATAGCACCATCTTTATGCTTATACAACTCACCATCAACAAGCTCTTCTTTGATTAGTCCTTTCATATCTAATTAATCTTTTAGTTTAAATAATAATCCATTAGTGTCAAATCCTGAGGTTTCTTGAATCTTACCCCATAAAGAGCCCTTTCCAATCTTCATCATCTTAGATGCAATATCCCAATCCTTGAAAGAAGCTATCATATCGTTGTCTAGGTTATAAACCTCTACTCCTTTATCTGATACTGCTCCTCCGCCTGCAGATCTATCTACATATGGATTGTTTTTACGTTTTAAGAACTCTAAGGTGCCTATTCTACCTATCTTAGATAGAGAAATAACAGTACTGTCTCTTTTAAGCGTCTCTGTGGGGTTTCTACTTAACAACGGTCTTAATCCTTTATCGTTAGGATAATACTCTCTTATTACGTCCCTCTTACAGTCCCATGTTTTAATATACTTTCCTTTGCTATCATACTGATAGACTTTCTGTTTTGGTCTTCCTGACATCTTATTATTGTTTTAGTAAATCTTATATAATTCTTTAATTGTGTGCCTTAAACACCAGGCCGGCCAGCTGCCTCCTAAACAATTGGGAGTTAATTCATAGAAAGGATTTTTACCTGCCCTTCCCTTTGTTATAACTCCTTTATGTCCTATATGCCCTGACATTGATTCCCCTGGTTTAGATAAAGTAACTATCTCTACTCTATCTCCTACTTTAAATTCTACTTGCTCCATTTCTCTGTTATTTATTTGTTATTGAAAGGCCTTAGAATAGTTCTAATTGCCTAGGCTCCATTACATCTATAATCTTTTGCGCTGCTCTTATATAGTATGCATAATTAATATTATAATCTTCTGATTCATAGTAATCATTAAACATCTCTATATTATATCCAGCCGTTAAGTCTGATAATACATTATCTGATTTCTTCCTTTTATAGAATTTACCTTGACCCTTAGATACATAATATCTATTAGTCTTCTGACACATAGTTATATCTAGCTTAACTTTATCCTCAGATAGCTTATGATACTCTGCCACGTATTGAGATCCTATCTTTTGAGCCTTACAGAAATCATATATATCTTCATGATTAGTTATAGTATCTTTTATAGGCTTATCGTTTACAAAGTATTCATATAAGGCTAAAGCAACTATTGGCATATCATAAGAACATGTATAGTTAGGTCTTAAGAATGTAGAAACTCTATCTATATCTCTAAGAAATGCTCCTTTCTCTTTTATGGATTCATCTTTAGTAATCATAGTAAAGTTATTAACATCTCTAATAGAACACTTTCTATAATCTTCAAATTCTAATGGAATATCTACATACTTTTCAAACTTCAAGCAAATATCCATATACTCCTTCTCTTTCTCTTTAGGAACTTTAGTCATGAATCCATCTGTATTAGCGTAATAAACTCGACATCCAGCTAATTCTAACTCTTCTATTAACATTAGTAGATATAGTTGTCCATTTAAGGTTACAGTATATCCCGCTTTAGAATCAAACAACCAACTATGCTCATATAGTAATTTACCATAGGCTGAGTTAATAACTATTTTCAAAGCGTTAGCTACAGTCTTATTTCCTTCAGCTTTAGCGGCTAGTCGTTGAGTAACAAGCTTCTTAAAGAGCTTTAAAAACGAACTAGATAGATGTTTAGGGTAAGCTCCCTCATTAATCATAAGATTAGGATAATAAGAGCCAAAATCAGCATCTTTTAATAAGATATCTTCAGACTCTTCTACTATTATAGGAGGATTATGGCTATGAAGTCCTCCTAGCAACATATCATATTTGCTCTCCCCTATAATTATACTTTCCTTAAACTTATCTCCAGGTTTTAGATTTATCTTACTTATCCTGGATAACAAATCCTTTAATACTTTAGTCTTGAATACTACTTTGTCTGATATGCAAGTAGATAACGGTATAGAATCATATGTAGTTCTAAGCTTCTTAAACTCTTTAAATTCTAGACCTGTTTCTTGGGTCCAGAAGGAACTGATTAATTTATCTGACATAGCAGATCGACTAGCACTCCACAAATTCAAGTTATACATATCTCCTACATCTTTCCTAATTCCTATTTCAGATATAATAATATTAGACAACTCTTTAGTCATTTCCACATCGTTTACACAATATTCCATTACTAAAGTTACTTCATCTGGTTCTATCTTCTCATCGAACGGTTTAGGTAAGTCTTGTATTTTCTTCCATCTCATTGCTATTCCTGCCTGTTTAAGACTTACTCTATTCTTATCGAAAGCCATTAAAGACATTAAATCTACTGTTTTATAGGCATTAGTCCATAAATAAGGTTTTATCTTAGGATTGTAATATATGCTAAGTCCATCTCTATTGATTATCTCTTTACTTAATCCGAATATTTCATTAGATATATCATTAGAACTTTTATACTTAAGTCTATTAAGATGATGAGATAGAAAGTTTATTATGATATTATCATACTTGCTGCTATTGTATCCAGCTAAATATGAACATTCGGTAGAGATAAAATAAACTAATTCCTCTAACTGTTTCGTATCCTCATATATTATAAACTCTCTCTTCTCATCGCTAATTCTATCTATAAATACAAAACCTAAGAAGTTTGGAAACACTTCTATATCATATATCCAAGTTCTTTTGATTATAGTATTCATTGTATCATAAGCTTTTTAATGTCTTTAATTGTATGGACGCCTTGTTGAGAGTTATCCATTGCTATGACTTCTATGTCTTCATCTAAAAAGTATGCAATAGGATTAATAGAGTACACATGTACTTTACCCTCTCCTATTCCTACTCTTCTAGCTATTGGTATTAATTCACCTTCTATTTTAACTCCAAATGTAGTGCTCATACTTCTTCTTTAAATTCTGTTAGTTTATCCTTCTTTAATATACTCATAAAGTAATCACACTTCTTCTTACCTTCATCAGGCTTAAATGATGCTTGTGATTGTCTGTGAGGATTAGCTATAGCTCTAAATCTGTAACATTCCTTACGTGAAGGACAAGTGCTGTTACTGCACATACTGATATCTGCCATATTATACTGTTTCTAGTTCTTTTTCTTTAATTTTCTCTACTTTCTCCTCAACTAAGGGAGTATTTATTAGTTTTCTAGTGATTTCGTTAGTGAAAGTATGATTAACTCTCTTTACAAACCGCCCAGCTCCTTGGTACCAGTGGCCTTCTGTAGGTGCATCCTCTCCGCAAGAGCATTCTATTACGCCATGGGTATTATCAGGCACTAAAACGCCCACTAACATAAGAGCAACTGCCCCACACTTACATACTATCCTTCCTTCTACTTCGTACTCTTTGCCTTTAATTGTTGCTTGTTGTCTATGTGATTTAACGCACAGTACTGTATCTCCTATTTTCATATTATTTAATTTTAATTATTAGTATCCATTAGTAAAAAAAACCACCTGACTGAGTCAGATGGTTCTAGGCGAAACTACGCTGCCATTGCTACTTCCATTGCTGGAGCTGCTACTGCTACGTTGTTTCTGTGTAAATATATAACATTGTCTGTTATTAATGTAATCGCCTATCTCTAATCTCTTTCTCCCGGTCAAAACCAATACGACCCCATATATCTAGGAGGTTGGTATACTCCTCTAGGGTACCCTTATCCTTATCGCTAATAGGCAGCGATGTATGATTGTATCTTACTGATACTGAGTGGAGTCGGAGGCATCGAAGCCTCGTCCCAAGAAGCGAGTCAAAAAGCCTGACAGCAATTAACTATCTTTAATGAGCTGTATTAGCTCTATTGTTTCTTTATGTGTTAGTTTATTTTTCATAAAATTAATAGAAGTACTAGTAAATTGGATGTTATCTATATGATACCCAATTGAGCTGTCTATTCTATCTAAGGATGCTCTATATCTATGGTCTATTGTCTTTTCTTTACTCCATTGGAGCTCTAGCGCAACCTTGCTATAAACACACTCTTTTTGGTTTCTCCATAATTTAACTAGGTCTGATAAGGTTAAACTGTTTTCAATCGCTCTCCTTCCTTTCTTAGAAGAGGCCCTTTTAATAGAATCCCTTAATAAGTTATTAAGACCTGCAACTATATTGTAGGGAAGCTCATAAATACCATAATCATTATCAACTATAGCTTTCTGCTTATTTCCATACGATCTTGTGCACCCTGCGTTACAAAAACTATTTCTACCTAGTCTTATATTTCTATCATATTCAGACTTATCTTTAGAATACTCTTTATTGCAGTTTATGCATATTGTTTTTATCTGTAGTCTTTTCATTTTGTAAATATACAAAAAGAAAGGGCACGGATAACGCCCTTAACTCTTTCTGTACCTATCTCGAAGGGAAAAATGAAATAAAAACCCTTGTAATGAGACAGTTAACTCCTTGTGAGAGTATCCGTTAATATATTAGACTACTCGTATTCCGCGTGGAATGCTGCAAAGATAGTCTCTTCTTCTTCTGTATCTGCATCTTCCATGCAGCATAATAATGCTAATTCTAATTCTTCTTCGTTCATCTTATTTATTTTTAATTGTTAAGTATGTCCAATCAATAGTAGGACAATATTTATTTTTAATTGATTTATATAATACTACTATACCTCTATCTGTTTCTGTTTCTTCTAATAATCCGTAATCATCCACGCGTGTTGCTTTTTTAGTAGCAGCCTGTTTAATACACCATATAATACCCCAAATCATAACAATTACCATAAGAAGGGCTATAATTATAGGGATACTTACTAATAAAAGCTTAATATAGTTTACAATACATCCATCAGACAGCACAAAGAAATCCCATTTGAATACCTTCTCTGTAATCAGATGACCCATAAACCCTATCGTTATAAATAGAAAATGAGAACCTGCACCTATATATCCAGTTAATTTAGTATCCTTTTGCCATCCTTCTTTAAATTGACTAGCTGACATAAATACATTTCTTACGTGGGCAGGCCATGATACAGGAATAGTCACTAATGCAAATATAGATAACCAAAAGAGGCTACATAAGGACTTAGGAAACTCATATAATTTAGTAGGATTTCCGTACGTAGACCAATTTAACCACGCTAACATTGTTTTTAATTTTCTCATTCTTTTATTTAATTTAATTGTTATTATTATTGTTAGATGCTCTGCTAGGATTCGAACCCAGTACTCCTCCACCAAAGGGAGACGTGTTACCAATTACACTACAGAGCAAACATATTCGATTACGGTATATGTTAAACCGGCTTATTAAGTCTTTTATGTATTCTTACTTGATCCCTAAAACATCAGCAAACTTAGCCATGTCGTTCTCAAACTTTTGTTCTTCAGAAACATGCTTCTCTAAGTGAGCTGCTGCTTCTTTCAACTTATCCATCTCATCTTTGAATGTTACTTCTCCGATTTGTCTGTTGATACATTTAATCCACACACTTGAAGTAGACCCATTCAATTTGAAAGGATACTTAGATAACGTAACAGAAGAGTCTGTTAGTTTGATAGCTTCTTTGTACGCTTTCTCACGTCCTACTACAGCGCTGATAGCCTGTATTAAGTTAGGAACATCAGTAATAGATGAAATGTTACCAAATCCATCTAACTCATCATTCTTAAGACCTTTATCGTCTCCTCCAAATCTTGATTTCAACTCGTTCATCTTAGCGTTAACTGCTTCTAATAATGCAGGTACGTTTTCTTTTGTGAATTGTCCTGGAGCTGCTACTTCGTTCTTTACTGTTTTACTCTTTGCCATAATTTTACTTTTTTTATTTATTTATAATTAATTAGTTAGGACTACCGATGGGACTCGAACCCACGACCTTTCGGGAGATTTCTCCCCCGAACGTTCAACACATCTGAACTTCGGTAGTCTTTTATTCTTATGCAGTAATAGAAGCAATTCTACGTTTAAGTAGTTTTACTTGCTTAGCTAAATCTGCATTCTTATCCTTAAGAGACGTAGCTTCGTCCTTAATTTCTTCTTCAATTCTCTCAACAGCTTTCTCAGCCTTAGAGATGCCTTCTAAATAAGCATCAACGAACCCAGAAGCTTTCTGGTTAGTATCTACATTCTCTGGCTCTACTGCCATAAATGCCTCAGCTAATCGTTGTTCAGCATCTTCTAAATCATCCTGGAGCCCTTCAGTTACAGTTTTACTATTGAACTTATTGTTCTCAATGTTCTTTTCATGAGCTGCTATCTCTCTTGACAAAGTCTTGTCGATACGAGTAAAGAAACTA
>TARA_R110000765_G_C18966270_1_pt1 | contig 28887 bp, 14 predicted proteins | sample TARA_R110000765 | Tara Oceans TARA_R110000765 (sample SAMEA4398168) | marine metagenome | biome: Polar Biome; feature: [MES] marine water layer (ENVO:01000295) within the mesopelagic zone...; material: water (ENVO:00002006), including particulate matter (ENVO:01000060) such as...... | reverse complement strand
GGAAATTATGCCGCTACCCGGGTCACTTCTGAGTGGAAATCAACACCTATCCGCTAGAATAGTGATGTTGCGACAACCAGCACCCCGAAGTCGCGGGAACGGAATGTCTTCGAACGCTTGTGCGGATAAGGCGTAAGTAGTCAGGAATGCCGAGTGGTAACCGCTCCCACTGAAGGCTTCAAAATACTTCATTGGGGTCGAATTTCCCTCAAGCCGAGTTCTGTCGGGCCATCTACATCGAGGAGCTTGGCATCCCTCAAGAATTGAACGGCTTGATCTATACGAGGACTGCTCGGCGATATTGTGAAGGGCTTGCGATACCGTAGCGCGCCATCCTCGGGCTCAAACAAAAACGTATAGGCTTTCTGGTTACGAAATTTGCGCGAAGCCACCCAAAGATGACGCTTTACCACGCGTTGCCCAATAATTTCTTGCAGAGCGACTAGCGCAGGTTGCTGTAAAAGCCCCTCAATGAAATTTACTTCTGTCGCAAAGGACTGGAAGTGGTCCGCTGCAAGCAACCGGTTCCAGACATCTATTGGATAGCGGGAACGTTTTTGGAAAAGCGCCGCAAGCAGTGAAAGTGACGCACGCACCTGATTCTCGGAGTCTGCAGTTGCTTCGGCATCCAGCAAATTTTCCAGGGCGTGCTGAGCAAGGTCGTCCAAGGATTGCCCAGCGGTCAGCGCCACAAAGAGCTCCTCCAAGGTCACGTCATTTGCAATCTCGGCGGCATCAACAACCTCAGCAAGCACTTGAGGCAACGTCATTCGTTGAAATGGCGATGCCCCAATAATGCGCAGGCTTGCGGAAAGCAGCCCTTCATACGCTAGCCGGAACAAATCGCTCGCCTGATAGAGCGACCATAGCTGCAAAATCTCTGCCGTAGATTCATCGCCAGATCCCGCACTGAACCATGCCCACTTCGCATCGTTAGTTTGAGGCACTCGTCCAACGGTAGCGGCCAGAAGTAGCAGTTGCGTCATAGTCTCACGGCGTAAGCCATCTGACTTTGAGGGGTCGGAATTTTGACCCAAGAGAACTGTCGCCAGGGCGGATTGCTCTAAACTGCCCGGCAAAATATGCGACGGCTTCATAACGTGCAGTTTATCCAGCTCCTCCTTCGTCACCCTGCCCTTTTCGACAGCGGCCAAAAAGACATCAGCCAGACCGCCTAACTGTTCTCGATAGGCTTCAGCCAGCGGCATGGCTGCGGACGTACAATATGGAATAGGCAGGTTGGGATCGTCTGTACGGATAAGACCCATTTCCCGTAACTGACTTGAATAGATGCCGCCAAAAGCACCACCCTTGTTCAAAAGGTAGTTTTCTTCGTCAGAAGCAGGATCTGCTCCGGCCGCAAAATCTATGACCACGTCAGCCGCAGGTTTTGCTCCGAGGCCTTGAAGAGTTCGGGTTGCCCAGTTGATACCAGCCACCCCGACTTCGCCTTGTCCGTGAGCACAGATCAGCGCCAAAAGCGCCTCCGCTTTGCGCTGGAACTTTCTAAATTCTTGCATATCAGTGTTGGGGTTACTCTTGGAGTAAACTTCCAGAAGCCAAGGATAAAACGAATAATACCTTAGGCGCAGAGTGATTGTGCTGATGCCTGGCAAAAGCGACTGGTAGATAGCCTCGATTGGGCGTTGCATACCGAGTGGATCAAGGCCGGTGTCTTGCCCAAGCTCTGTCCATTCAGGAAATCCGGGGCCCATTTTAAACTCGTCCAACATGCCTAATCCTCAACACCTTAAATTATGTCAGCATAAGTGGTGTGGGGATGAAACCGCCACCAAAATACGACTGGAGCCACACTGATCATGCTTCAACCTGAAGCAATATCGGCTTTCTAATCAACCCTTATACTACTGATAAAGCGCGCATTTTCGCCCTCTTCGCACGACTATTGGCCATTTTTCTGACACCATTGCCATTACGCCCCTACCCCGCTCAGCCTCCCATAAAAACTGCGGTCAAGATGCAGCTCTCCAATTTGAGCGCGTTCGACAAGTCCACGAAGGTAACCGCCAGGCGATTTGACCTCACCGTTCGTCGATTTGTCGAGGATGAGCGCGATGGATGCAGCCGCAACCGCTGGTCCAAGTACTTTGTTTGCCACGCTCCAAGCATCCTCGGAAATACCAACCATAGGCCTCAGCGCCGCTGCGGCACGATGCACGTCGTTCCAATCTCGCATAAACCCTTGGGTACTTCGTGCCATCTCTGCAAAATGCGGACAAGAAGCCATCAGTAGCGGGATATCAATATCTGAGCTACGTTTGGTTCCATGTGTGCTCCAGCTGATATCTAGGTCAATATCTTCTGGCCTCTCATCAGGCTCTGTCTTCCGCTCGATTGGCTCGACGCTCGCCGCGTGCTTTGTTTCAAAGCGATTACTAGTTACAGAATGAGGTTCATTTGTAGTTAGTATGTGGGCCGCATTTTTGAGACTCGTGGGTATCATATTTCTAGTTTCTTGTGGTCTATCTTCTACTACCGACGCCTGCGTCACATCGGTTTCAGCTGGCCAATCAAAAGCCCTCTCAAAAGATATCTCTACAGATGCTGAGAAAGCTCTGATGCGGTCCAGATAGCTCTCAAGGCCCCCTGCCCTCTCAGATCGCGCTGGAAGGCTCTCCAGCAGTTCTCTGAACGCCCCCTGAAGGTTTATCCAAGGGCCCCGGAGGCCAGCTTCTAGCGCCTTCTCGATCTTTGCACGGATCATCCGTCGCGTCACAGTGATCGCATTGCGCAAGGTTGCACACAATGCTCTCTCGGCCTGTAGGTGCGCGTAAAGCGCCTCAAACTCTTCTGCGCGGGCTGCCATTGGTCCCAGATCAAAGCCATAAGCCTCGACAATCACACCGTCCGCATCTCTGCGCCCCCAACGCTTGCCGTTAGGGCTGTCCTTCATCGAGATAACCCCAACTTCGCAGAGTCTGCGCACATGACGCCTTAGTGTGGCCAGAGAAAACCCCGTCTGTTGCATAAGGAAGTGGTTTGAAGCCCACACAATAGGCCTCCTGCCACGCTCCCAGTCCTGAGACTGCGTCACCGCCCCAAAGGTATCGAGAAGAAGCAGGTCTTGAGATTTTAAGCCAATGACCGCAGCAACTTTCTTCGTTGCAACGATCGCTCGTGTTTTGGGTATAGTTAACTGTTCGCCGACTTCCGCAAACCGTTCGGCTTGTAGAAGTTCCGGCGTCGGCTTGCGCCAACCGCTCTGTGTCATGCCTGTATTTCACCTCCGTGGTTTATGGAGGCAAAAGGATCCCGTTCGCCTAATCGACGTTCTTTCGTTGACAGTGATTCGCGGGAGCGGTATCCAGTAGGTGTCTAATCAATCGGATAAGCTCTCGAGCCGCGTTGGCTTGGGGGCTTTTCTTTTGCCTCAGGTCATGTTTTCGATGTCTCCTCAGATTGAGCGAGATAATCCGCGTAGAGCTGATCGAGATTCTCTGAGAGAAACTCCCCAAACCCTGCAGAATCCTTGGATGTCAGCGAGATGCTATAGGCTCGGCCAGATTTGCCGACTACGCCCTTGATCCGACCTTCACCGGCCGTCCAAGTACGTTTGGCCGGGGCCGCCTTGGCAGAGCGCCGTTTGGGCACCCTGCCCGCGTCTGCCACCTTGCTGTACAAGATTTCGAACTTGGTTTCGCTGTCGAGCTGATCAAAGCCCTCAGTCGCCAAAATACGGTCCGCCACTTTGAGGTTGGCTTTCTCCGCCATCAGCTTTTTGAAGTCTTCCCAGCGATCCCGTCCAATTTGCTTGGCCGGACCAATCGCTTCGATCACATGCCCGGGTACAGTACTTGCGACGGATAACATGCGAGACAAAAGCGTGCCGTCGATGGTCAGCGCTTGCTGGACAATGTCCTTGCCCTGCCCGTGATCCCGCAAATTCTTGGCAAACAGCGCTTTCTCGATGAACGACAGATCTGCGCGTGCCGTGTTTTCCTGACCTTGCGCGAGAACATGCGCAACGTCGTCCATGTCTTTGACGACCGCCCGAACCGGACGGCTCAGCGCACGCGCTACACGGACACGCCGATGACCGAAGACAATCATGTAGCGGCCAGACGCTTCTGGATGAGGGCGCAGAAGAACTGGCGTATCTTGACCACTCGCCGCAATCGAGTTCTTGAGCTCATCAAACGCATCGTCATCACCGCTTAAGCGATCATTGATGAAGGATGCATCGATGAGATCGGTGTCGATCTCGACAATTGTTTCACCTTCAAGCAAGCGCTTGGAGTTTTCGGCAAGGCTATCAATGGAAACCTTCATTGATTTGGACGCACCGCGCATCGCGTAGTTCGAGCGTTCAGTTCCAGGCGTACTTTGAGCGGTGTCACCCATCACGGATTTCAACAGATCTTTTCTAGCCATGTCGCCCTCCCAAATGTTTGCCGATCTGGTTGTCTGCACGGCTGTCAAAACCAATCTGCACGGCTGTCAAAATCATGGCAGATCCCGTCCCCATGCTTGATGTACAAGGTCAACGATTTCGTCATTCACAGCGTTCAAAGATGTGATCGCGCGGTCATAGGTTGACCGCACGAACTGCGCACGCTCGACTTCGTAAAGTGTCTGCTTGGTGATCCCCGCATCGGAAATCGCGGTGGACTTCACCATCTGCGCGTCGAGCATCTGATCGGGGAACATTGCCTGTAGAAACCCAACCATCTGCTTTTGCGGGCCATCCGTTGGTTCAAAGCGCGTAACGAGATAACGGAACCACTTAAGCTTCATCTCCGCGCCAGCGTCACGGATCGTTTTCAGAATGCCGCCAAGCATTAAGAGAAACTGACTCATAGACATCACATCCAGCATCTGAGGATGCACCGTGACAAGCACGGAAGTAGACGCTGTAAGGGCGGTTAGAGTCAGATATCCGAGCTGAGGAGGGCAGTCGATGACGACAACATCGTAGCGATCATCAACCTCTTCGAGGGCTTTGGAAATGCGCGTGAAGAAGGCGCGCCCCTCGGATGGATCACGGCTCGTGAGCGCAACAGGGGTGTCATACTCATATTCTTGAAGATCAAGGCTCGCAGGAACGATATCCAAGTTTGGAAAGTTGGTCGGCCGAATAACCGTGCTGATCGGTCGGCGCTCATCATCGTACCGAAGGGTTTCATACAGCGAAGAAACAGAGTCTAATTCAGGCTGAATGCCATGTAGAGCCGTTAGCGAAGCTTGCGGATCAAGATCGATCGCTAATACCCGATGCCCTTTGAGAGCGAGGTGCTGAGCAAGGTGCGCGGCAGTGGTTGTTTTACCTGAACCACCTTTGAAGTTGACCACCGAAATGACGTGAAGCTCATCTCCTTCCCCTCGTCCGGGCAGATAGCGCCTCTTACCAGGCCGCCCGTTTGCATCCAAATAAGCACGTAACTCCAGCATCTGTGCTGCTGAGTAGGAACGTCGACCGGAGGAAGACGTCTCAGGTGCAGGGCCTTTGCCCTCAAGATGCAGTTTTTTGATAGTGGATTGTGTAACACCGAGGAAATACGCGACTTCGGCCAGAGAAAACTGGCGCAAACCCTTTTGAGCATCAGGTGGATATTGCTCCTGACGCAATATATTGAGTCTATCAGAGATCAGCTCACCCTGCTGAAGGATGATCTCATCAAAGGGAATACTCCCTGCATCGCCTTTGAATGGTGCTGATCCCATGTTGCCACCTCGCCTAATATCGCTTTTTGCGCGATTTATCTCGTTAAACTGTGACTTAGCGCGGAAATGACTTATCCACAACGATTTTCTCTCACAGCCTCTGCGGGCGTAGTCGATAGGATAGGCTTGTTTGGTCCGCTACAGAAGGTGGAAAGCAATTGGGCATCCACTAAATCTGGCATGTCTATCTGAATGGAAATGTTCAGCTCATTGGATCGCTGGAGCGTAAATACTACACAAGTTACTGTTTTATATATAGATATTGGATTTGCACGGCTGTCAAAAAACTATGCTATCTGGAACTGACGTCAGACCAGAGATCAATAACCAGCCGCTAAGCGGAGCACCGCAAAGGTACGATCGCTAATTGAAAACGCGCGCGTCGAATTTCACAGGGTCTGGATCCGATTTCATCAGATTGAACGCGATCAAGACCCAAAGACTAAGAATCGGTCCGCCGATTCTCTGACTCACTTCGATGGGGTAGGGGAGCAAGTGCACGACTCATCGCCCCCTTAGACCCCAATCCGTTTTACTCGAATCCCCAGCTTCCGCGCTTTGTCGACGATGTTCTCGGTGATCCCTGACCCTGGTGTTGCGATCAAACCCTGAGGCAGGATTTCCAGCATCTTGTCGTTGCGCTTGAAAGGTGCTGCTTTGCCGTGGCTTTTCCAGTCAGGCTTGAACACCACCTGCGTCACGCCACGTGCATCTGCCCACCGTGCTGCGATCATCTCTGCACCTTTGGGAGTCCCCCCATGCAGCAAAACCATATCGGGGTATTTTTGATGCGTGGCATCGAGGACTGACCAGATCAGATCGTAGGCTTGGTAATCCCCACCTGAGAAAGCGATACGGGTGCCTTCAGGGCAATGCACTTCGATCTCTTTGCGCCGCTTGGCTGACAAAAAGGCCCGACTGTCCACCACGGCAGATGTCAGACCTCTGTGCGAGACCTTCGATCCGGTGCGGGGCATCCAAGGCGAACCGGTAGCGGCTGAGAAATGGTCACAGGCCAGATCGCGCATTTGCTCGAAGGCGTCGCGGTGGTCCCAGAGCTTCAAACCGATCATTTGCAGGCGCTCCAGCTCAACCGAGGCGACTTCAGAGCCGTCTTGTGTTGCCATGCTCTCACGTACTTCGAACTCATTGTCATTAAGGCGCCTTTGCAGATGTGTGAGGCGGCGATGGAAGAGGGAGGTCAGGGACCAGAGCATTTCTTCGAGATTGTCTTCCAACTGGCTGTCATCGAGCAAGCTGATGGTTGTGTCAAAGAGCGTCGCCATGGCGAGTTCGACCTGATCTGGTTGGGGCAGGGGGCGATGATCGGTCTCATCTGGTCCCGGCTTTGCACCATGAAGGGCGAGGTGATCGAGGATTGCGGACGTGAGGCCGCTGTCTTCGGGGTTGGTTTTGTCTTGAAGGGGCATGGTCTTGTTCCTCTGTTTGATCTGACCCGATTTGGATGGGGCGATAACAGGGCCGACGGCGACCGGACCGCATCCCTTAGGATCGCAGCGCAGCGAAGAATGCGGCCACGGCATAAAATTGGCCCGCGAGGAATGCCCCGCCTACTTTTTTTGGCGGGGCAGGGGAATTTTCTGATGGGGGCGCATTGCGGTTTGGGCGAGGAGCACTCAGCTCCGACCCGTTGGCCCATCGCTCCCGCTATCCAAACGGGATCAGATTAAACCTCTTGGAAAGCCTGCCACTGGAAGCGATCGAACCCGATGTTCAGGTTATCTTCTCAATCCGAAGAACCTTCCTTTTTCATGGCCAAGAGCAAAGTGCGGCGCAGCGCGTCCTTGCCAAAAGCCAACAGATCTTCGTTGAAATCGCTAAGCTTTGGCACGAGACACCGACATTCAATGCCGACTGTGCCCAGTTTGGCCGACAGAGTGTGTGCGGCGCGTTCCCCTGCCGCATCGTTGTCGCGCGCAACCCAGATGCGCTTGATATCTGAGGGTGGAATGAAGAGGCCAAGATGCGTGGCTGTAAGACAGGACGCGAGGTTGAACTCTGGAAGGGCTGTGCCAACTGACAGCGTGTTCTCCAGGCCTTCGCCAACGATCAGATCAGCGGGATTTGACGCAGACCAAAACCGAACGGCGTTGCCATGGAGCTGGCCCAGTATCCGTTTGGGGCTGCTTAGGTCGGCAATTCGACCTGTGTTCGGGTCGAGATACGTCCGGGCGCAACCCATGGTGTTGCCCTGATTGTCCGTGACCTTTGCCAGAAGGGCAGGGGCGTACCTTGGCTGATCTGAGCCTGTGTACGTACCACGAAAGTAAACCCGAGGGTGATACTTCAAGGCTGGCCCAAAGCGTGCGATGCCGCGCTGGTGCAGATAAGCGGCGGCAGCGGTGCCCAAGACAGGCTTGCCAGCGGCAAAGAGCTTGCGTGCAGACACCATTCGCGACGTGTTGGATGCTGCAGGGCTTTTCAAGGTCCGCAATGGCGCGGGGTCGGCAGAGATGGATGCAAAACCCAAAAAATGTTGGGCCTCGTTGATGGTTTCTTTGAGAGAGGTTGATCCCAGTTTGGCATGCAACAGATCAATGAGGTCTCCAAATTCCCCTGTGGCATAATCTATCCAGCCACCTGCTTTTCGTCCGTCTTGAGCCTGCAAGCGGATGACGAGGCTGCGGCCCGCTGCACCAGACGTGTCGCCAACCTGCCAATAATTGCCCTGGCGACAGCCTTCTGAGAAGTAGGCGCGGCAGAAACCCTCTGCACGCGCACCAAGGTCTGCTGAAATCTCAGCAACCGAGACATCCCTCGTCATTGCGCCGCGCCATCCACAGCCGTGCCAACGGGGAAGCGCGACAGAAGTGACGCCAAAACATCAATTGCTTCTGATGGAAGAAACACGCGCGTCTTCCATTGGATCACTTCAGTAAAGCAGCCCATGGTTTTCAACTCAGCGAGTATCGCACCCGTCGCACCGATTAATTCAAGCCGTGGTTGACCCATGACGAGTGATCGGCGGAGTTGGAACCCGTTTACAAGGCTGAGGGTGGCACGGGTCTCCATAACGGCGCGTATGACGTCGTGAGGCTCCATTTGGATGTCCGTATCGAGCCCAAGTCGCGCATAAACGTTGATCAGCTGCTCCTGCGAAACCAACCGCCCGATAGCGCGTTCGCCGTCCTCAGTCTGTAAACGATAGATCCGCATATTGTCGGCGGGCAGGCGATCCCAGATCGGCAAAAGCAAGCCGCAGATTAGCGTGATTTTGGATGTTGTGAACTCCGGCACAGCGTCGACCTCAGCCTGCCAAAGCTGCTCAAAGTTAGCATCATCGACTTCCTGCCAATTTGATTTGATAAACTCACCGAGCTCGAACAAATCATAGGTCATTGGGCGCAGCAATTTAATCCGCCGGATCGGGACACCGTGCTCGTCCATGTAGGCGGGCGCATTCGTCATCAGACCCGCACGCTTCGACGTGGCGTTCCAATAGAGCTTCGCATCGGACATAGCGGCGCAAATAGATTTGACCTTGGTGAGCGTCAGTGGCGCGTTGCGATCAGTCCGTTCCACCGTCAGCGCTGTGGCCGTTGCCCCCGTCGCTTCATGTTCGAAAATGACTTTCCGGTCGATGATGCCAAAGCGCTCGGCCCGTAGGGTCTCAAGGCCGACATCAAGCGTGCCCGCCTGCCGCGCATCCTCGATTATTGCCGCCAGAAATTCACCAAAGGCATCAAAGATTGCGTCCTGCATGCTGATCTTCAACGCAAGACAGCGGTTGAGAAACTGCTGAATGGGCGGAAGGACCTCCTTCATGCAGCCATCTGCGTCATCAAGGGTCAGACCCGTCATCTCTTGAAACCGCGCATAGGAGCATGCATCAATCTTACCTGCGCGCAGCTTGTAGAAGAACTGGCGCAGCGCCGCCCGTGCGTAGGGGCTTTCAAGATTGTCTTCGGCGCGGAACATGTTCTGTCCGCCGGTCTCACGTTGCCCCTTCGTGATCGCACCAAGCGTGTCGAGGCGGCGCGCAATCGTGGATAAGAACCGCTTTTCGCCTTTGACGTTTGTGGCAACGGGGCGAAACAGCGGCGGCTGCGCTTGATTGGTTCTGTTGGTGCGTCCAAGACCCTGAATGGCGTTGTCGGCTTTCCAGCCCGGCTCAAGCAGGTAGTGCACGCGCAAGCGCTGGTTCTTCGCGCCAAGATCCGCGTGGTACGAGCGCCCCGTGCCGCCCGCGTCTGAGAACACAAGAATGCGCTTGCTATCATCCATAAAAGCTTGGGTTTCGCCGAGGTTGGATGAGGCAGGTCTATTCTCGACCTTCAGGCGCCCCTCAGGCGTCCGTACAATCCGGCGCTTGCGCCCTGTGACCTCAGCCACCACATCCCCGCTGAAATGCCATAGGATTTGATCCAGCGCGCCTTGGACAGGTGCCAATGCGCCAAGATGCTCGATAAGGTCATCACGCCGCTGCTCGGCCTCGCGGCAGATGATCGGCGTGCCACCGGCATCGACCGCGGGACGGGAGCGCAGATCACCGTTCTCGTCGGTGTAAGGCTCAAACAGCTGCGTCGGGAAAGAATGCGCCAAATAATCCATCACATATTCCCTCGGCGTAATGTCGACCTGCAAATCATGCCACTCAGAAGCGGGGATTTCATCAAGACGACGCTCCATCAGTGCTTCGCTGGTCGAGACGACCTGCACGACAGCGGCATGACCTGCCGCGAGATCTGCCTCGATGGCTTTGATCAGTGATGGGCACTTCATGGCTGTGATTAAGTGATTGAAAAAGCGTTGCTTATTACTCTCAAACGCTGATCGTGCTGCGGATTTGGCTTGCGGGTTCAATGTCCCGCCCTCAGACGAAATGCCCGATGCTTCAAGCGCGGCTTCTAGATTGTTGTGAATGATCTGAAACGCGTCCGCATAGCTGTCATAGATAGCGACCTGCGCTGGCGTCAGATTGTGAACCAGCATGTCGTATTCCACACCGGCATAGGACAGCGAGCGCGCGAGATAGAGCCCGAGAGCTTTGAGGTCGCGCGAAATCATCTCCATCGCGGCAATGCCACCTGCTTCCATTGAAGATACAAATTCGGCTTGGGTCACAAAGGGAAAATCTCCCGTGCCCCAAAGGCCAAGACGGGACGCATAGGCGAGGTTGCCGACAACTGTCGCGCCAGTGGCTGAGACGTAGAGGATGCGTGCATCGGGAACGGCGTTCTGCAATGCGAGGCCAGCAAGACCTTGCTGCGACGCCTTCTTGTCGCCACGCGCAGATTTCTCACCAGCGGCATTGGCCATGGCGTGGCTTTCATCGAACGCGATCACGCCGTCAAAATCGTCTCCAAGCCATGCCACTACCTGATCAAGTCGTGAGGCTTTGCCCTCACGCTCGGCTGATCGCAACGTGGCATAGGTGACAAACAAGATGCCCTCGGTCAGTCGAATGTCGCTGCCTTGGCGAAACTTCGACAGGGGCACGATATCGCTGTCACGCCCGCCCAAGGCCATCCAATCGCGCCTGGCATCCTCAATGAGCTTGTCGCTCTTGGAGACCCAGACAGCACGTTTACGGCCACGCAACCAATTGTCGACGATGATGCCTGCAACTTGCCGTCCTTTGCCGCAACCGGTGCCATCGCCAAGGAACCATCCCTTGCGCAGACGAAAGGCGCCATCATCATCTTCCGCGGCCGCAACAAGCTGGCCTGCGATCTCGCTTGGCTTGAACCAGCCCTTGAGATGACAGGCATGGGCGTGCCCAGCGTAAATGACGCTTTCCAGCTGCGGCGCAGACAGAACGCCGTCACATGTCAGCGTACTGGGGAGGAGAGGTTGATAGGTTGGCAGCGGCGGCGGGACAGACGCCATAGCTGCGGACTGCACCAGTGATGTTGGATGGGTGGCAGCGCCGTCGATCTGGAAGGCCTGCAGCGTGTAATCCTCGTAGACTGCGTCCTGCAAAGCACCCTGAGGATCTGTCCAAACTTTCGGCTGATAGGCGAGCGGTATTGCGTCAATGCTGTCGAAGGGATGTTTGGCGCGCTCTGCAGCAAGGTGTCGGGTTTCTTGGCGGGCGACATCACGCAGTGCACGCAGATTGAGCCGCGGCGCAGGTTTGGGTGCGATCTGACGCGCGCCACTAGGGCAGGGGGGCGTTTCATCGAACCGTTCTGGGCAATGGGCCAGAACAGCGGCCAGTAGTTCGCCGGTGGTTTCGCACAGCGGATGGTAGACGTCTTCGGCGTCAGTCGTTGCCACGTCCTCGCCAGCGGGTCGTTTGTCGATGACCGTCAGGCGCGTATCGATGCACGTGCCGTGCCGCGCGAACACCTTTCCAGCAATGGCTGCCGAAAAGACGACATCTGCGACCTCGCCAATGCTTCTGAAGGTCGACTGATGGCTTTTGGTTTTGGGTGCGAAGCTTTCGCCTGTGATCACAACGAGACGTCCAGAAGGCGCAAGCCGTGCCAAGGCCGATAGAACATGCTGACTGGTTGCTTTGCGGAACTTGCCGTTGACATGTTGGGCGGCAGAGAAGGGTGGGTTCATGACGATGACAGAAGGTGTAATCGCGCGATCAAGCCTGTCGTCGATGGATGCGGCATCGTGTCCAGAAACCGGAGCAGCTGCAAAGAGCGCCCTCAGCACACCGCGTCTTACCTCAGCCAGTTCGTTGAGGGCGATGATTGCGCTAGCAATCTGCCCGAATACGGCAAGCATGCCGGTACCCGCAGACGGCTCAAGAACGAAGTCAGATGGGCGAAACCCTGCGGCCTCAGCAACAATCGCCGCAAGGGGCAGGGGGGTTGAGAATTGTTGCAAACGAACGCTGTCTTCCGAGCGCCGCGTGTGTGAGGGCGCAAGCGCGGACAGGCGTTCGACCATGCTAAGAAACTGGGCAGGCGATGCGGCCTGCTTTCGCATTGATGCGCCGTAGCGCGTGATCATCATGACCTGTGCGATTTCTACGGCGTCGTAGGCGTCTTTCCAAACCCATGCGCCGCTTGTGTCATTTGCACCAAAAGCACCTTCCATCGCTGCACGAAGCGTCTTGGCATCGATGGGTTTGCCAGTTTCAAAACAGGGGAAAAGCACTTCCGCAGCCTGAACAAGTTGCTCTGCGAAATTTGGTTGAAGGTTTGCTGCCGGATCAGCGGTTTCGAGTTGAGTGGCAAGTGCTGCCGTTTTGGGGTGAGCATTCATGGGCGGTCTCCAAGTTGACGATTATCCCCAACCCGTGCGCTCTCTCTCGCCCGGGAGGGGTCATCCCTCCCGTCCTGTCTCTCACTCTTTCTTTTTCGGCAGTTCCAATTGGGTGGTATCAATTTCCGCGTGGCCTAATGGATGGCGCATTATTGGCAAAATTCACTTTCAGCTTGAAGTTGTGACGGCCAGTATCCACAAATGAACCAGTATAACTTTGTATTAAATTTGGGTATTTAGGCGATACTGCAGGATCAAAATGCAGTGCAGAAGAATCCTCCAGCTCACCTGAAAGGGATCGATCCGCATGAAGGCCTTTGATTTTGACCACTATCTAATTGATGCTTATGAGCGATTTTCTCGTTCCTTTAGCGCAATTCGCGCTTTGGATCTTAAGGCAGAAATAGATGCCCAGTACGATGCTGGGAAGTTTTGGCCGGACGCACTTTTATCGCTAAACCCACATTTTGAAGTGGGCCCAAGCGTTGATGAACTGGTCTCGTCTGGAGATCTTGATAGTGGAACGGGCCAAGTCTTTCGTTTCGGATCTTCAGGGATCCGCTTCCATCGCCATCAGGCTGAAGCGATTGCGAAGGCTAAATCAGGTAAAAGTTACGTCGTGACGACTGGCACAGGTTCAGGCAAGTCACTGTGCTTCTTTGTACCTGTCGTGGATGCAATCATCAGGGCGCGACGTGCCGGAAAACCGCGTCGCACCATGGCAATTATCGTTTATCCAATGAACGCTCTCGCAAATAGCCAGATGAAAGAGATCGATAAATTTGTTAGTCAGTCAGGGCTACCAAATGACCTGAAACCAGTTGTGCGGCGGTACACTGGTCAAGAAAGTCAGGAAGAGCGTCAACAGATCGCCGCCAATCCGCCCGATATATTGCTCACCAACTACATGATGGCCGAACTATTGTTGACGCGTCAGGATGACCTCGACACCAAAGTGATTGAGAATGCGTCTGGACTAGAGTTCATAATTTTGGATGAGCTTCACACCTACCGAGGACGGCAAGGTGCAGACGTAGCTGTTCTCGTTCGTCGATTACGCGACCGATGTTCTCCAAACAAAGCTCCGATTTGCATTGGTACATCGGCAACTATGGCGTCTGAAGGATCAGATGAAGGGAGGGCACTCGCAGTATCTAAGGTTGCTTCGCGCCTCTTTGGTACAGACATCGGCATAGATTCCGTAATCGATGAATCTTTGCGACGGGCAACTGATGACAATCTTGATAACATCTTGCCAAAATTGGCTGCTTGCATTGAAACCCCACTGCCCGACATTCTTGATGATAGAACTCTAAGAGAATACCCACTCTCGATTTGGGCCGAACTCGAATTGGGACTTGATGACGGTCTTGGGCTTCGGCGTAAGAAACCAGTTCCTTTTGAAGAGGCGGTTGGCAAATTGGCGTCAGCCAGCGGTATAGAAACCGAAATTTGCAAAACTGCCCTCGAAACATTTCTTACGCGTGTAAGCTTGCCTGAGCATGAACGCGGTGGGGAAGGTGATGGCGCATTTTTGGCCTTTAAATTGCACCGCTTTATTTCGGGTGCCGGAGACGTCTTCACAACATTGACGGAAAAGCCTCGTAGCGTGCTACTGGAAGGTCAACTTGAAGATCCAGACGCACCTGGAAACAGGTTATACCCGACTCGTTTTTGCAGAAATTGTGGGCAAGAGTTCCATGTCGCAACCAAAATTGACTATGATGGCGATATCCGGTTCATACCCAGAAACATCGACGACACGCCACTTGAAACCGAGGACGATGACAATATTGCCGGTTATCTCTGCCCCGACGACGGTGAACTTCAATTCAACGGAGAACTAGAAGGATATCCGGAAAGCTGGCGCGAAGAAAGAAATGGTGTTGAGAGGCTCAGATCTTACCGCAAAAAACGTATCCCCCAAGCATATACTTTGGACGCTGGTGGGCGACACAGTGCGGGTGGCAAAGATTTTTGGTTCATCCCGGGAAAGTTCGCATTCTGCCTTTGTTGTCATGATGAGCCAACTCAAGGAATGCGTGAGCGGAGTAAACTGGCGGGCCTTTCTGGCGAAGGGCGAAGCTCTGCAACCACGCTGTTGGTGTCGAGCGCACTAGAGTGGATGAACAGTCCGGACAGTGGCGTACCTGAAGCAAAAAGAAAGTTGCTGGGGTTCACAGACAATCGCCAGGATGCTGCACTTCAGTCGGGGCATTTCAATGACTTCCTGTTCATTAGTCTTCTGAGAGGCGCAATCTTACGCGCTGTCATGGCGGCAGGTGAGGACGGCTTGGCAGAAGACGAATTTGGACTCCGCGTTGTTAAAGCGCTTGGCTTCACCTCTGCGAACAAGGGCGCTCGGCAACATTGGATGCTGGATGCCAACGCCGGTGTTGTTATTCGTGAAGATGCCCAACGCGCTTTGGCAAAAGTTCTTTCGCATCGCGTTTGGACTGATCTACGCCGCGGCTGGAGGTTCACCAACCCGAGCCTTTCTGTCTTGAATCTCATCGATGTGCGGTTCCTAGGACTTGAGGAATTATCTGAAGACCGTGAAAGGCTGATGGCGATATTGCCTGAGCTTGGTGATCTTGATGCCGAGGCCAGAAAAGACATCCTAAATAAAATTCTTGCAGCAATGCTTGAAGGGCTGGCCGTCCAGACAGAGGCGCTTGATTTGACGGTTCTTGACGGCGTCGCGCAGAAATCCAGAACTTTGCTACAGTCCCCGTGGTCAATCGACCAAAAAGAAAACCCAAGTACCCGATCATCTTTGGTGTTGAGAGCAGGTGGAAAGAAGGCTGTCACTCTACGGGAGGAGCAAACATTGGTTCGGGCAGGGCATAACTCCAGAATTGCTCGCCTGATCAATCGCCAGTCAGTCCTGGGTACGAAGCTTCGAAAAGATGATTACCTGGCCTTCATGCAGGGCATCTTGGAATTCTTTGCAGAAGAGGGACTGGTTGTCCCGATAGAACTCGATGGCGATGTCACTGGCTGGCGGTTATCTCCCTCGGCTGTACGTTTGATCCCCGGTCCAGCCTTTAAAGATGAAGCAAAGGAGGGCAACCGATATTTCCACGATTTGTACATGTCGATCGCTAAAGACCTTGAGCAAGGCAAGAGTGCTTATTGGGGGCTGGAGGGGCGAGAACATACTGCTCAAGTGTCTCCAAAGCAGCGTGAATGGCGCGAATGGCGGTTCCGTTTTGAAATCGACGACGTCGAAAATTTGAAAAACTCTGAAACGCGTACAGAAATTCGCGGTACGGGAGAGTCTGATCAGTTTCTACCAGCGCTATTTTGTTCGCCGACTATGGAGCTTGGTGTAGATATTTCTGCTTTGAACGCTGTATATTTGCGTAACGTGCCGCCAACGCCTGCAAATTACGCGCAACGCGCCGGGCGGGCTGGCCGTTCGGGACAAGCAGCCGTTGTGGTTACATATTGTGCTTCCGGGTCACCGCATGATCAGTATTTCTTCGAACGTCGCAACGACATGGTCGCAGGCGTTGTGCGGCCGCCGGCACTCGATATCACAAACGAAGAACTGGTTAGATCACATCTACATGCTGTTTGGCTTGCCGAGGCAAAGCTGGCGCTATCGCCCGATATTCCGAAGATCCTTGATTTGCATAGCGAAAAATTTCCGCTTCAAGAAGCCATACTATCAATCGTTTCAAAGCCTGACCTTGTGTCAAAGGCGCGCGAACCGATGAGCAGGATTCTTCAACAAATCCTTCAGTCTGATGGTGGTAAATCACCCATTTGGATGGGTGATCCCGACGAATTCATCTTGAGTGTAGCTGTAAATGCACCGAAGGAATTCAACCGAGCATTTGATCGATGGCGAGAGCTGTATAACTCAGCGCGCGTGCAACTCGCGGAAGCAAACACCCGCTCCGAGATTACAGGATTATCAGGTGCCGATCGACGCAAGATCAAAGCGGCGCAAATGCAGGCTCAAGATCAAATAGGCATTTTAGAAGCGTCAAATGGTTCAGATTTCTATTCATATCGCTATCTCGCGACTGAAGGTTTTCTGCCAGGGTACAATTTTCCAAGACTGCCTCTTTATGCGTTCATTCCGGGCGAAGGGAAGTCAGGTTCGTTCCTCTCTAGGGCGCGTTTTTTGGCTATCTCAGAATTCGGCCCTCGTAGTTTGATCTATCATGAAGGCCGCGCTTATCGGGTTATGAAGGCAAAACTTCCTCCAGAAGCAAGGAAAGGCGATGGTTCCGAACTCGCAACCCACGACATATATATTTGCTCCAACTGTGGAGCATGCCATGAAGGGGAAGTTGAGCGCTGTCATGGATGTGATACCCATATGGCCGGTGAAGTACCGATAAAGAAAACGCTGCGTATCGACAACGTTGAAGCGTCGCCCATTGAGCGGATCACAGCGAATGATGAAGAACGGGTTCGTCAGGGCTTTGATATCCAGACAGTTTTCTCTTGGCCAACTAAAGACGGTCAATTGCAAGTGACAAGCGCGGACTTCAAATGTGGAGAGACCTCTCTCCTTTCCTTACAATACGCAAATAGTGCTGAGATTAGCCGCCTGAACAAAGGCCTCAAACGACGCAAAGATCAAACCGTTTTTGGATTCAACATCGATCCACGCTCAGGGTACTGGGCAAAGTCAGCCGATGAGGACAGTGAGGCTGATCTGCCACCGGATGTCGTTAGGCCAGTAAAAATTGTTCCAATTGTAAGGGACAGAAAAAACGCGCTTTTGTTTAGGTTTAAAAAACCCGAGCAGTATGAAGATGAAACGATTGCGACGGTTCAGCACGCATTGCTGCGGGGCATCGAAGTAGTCTTTCAGCTAGAAGAGGGCGAAATTCTTGGTGAGCCCTTGCCAGCTCGAGACAATCGCAGAGCGATACTAGCGTATGAGGCCACCGAAGGAGGGGCAGGGGTTCTAACGCGCTTGCTCGATGATCCAGCCGCTATCAATGAAGTTGCTCGAACTGCTCTTTCGTTAATGCACTTCGAGAATGTCGATAAGGCAATCACGGGAGGGGACGCTGAGCTTCTGCAAGAAAAGGAGGGTGAGGCTTGCGTGCGCGGCTGCTATCGTTGCCTTCTCTCCTACTTCAATCAGCCCGACCATGAGCAGATCGACAGAGCGAGCCCGGAAGTGGCTCAGTTTCTAATTGACTTGGCTCGGGGCAAAATCGACCTGCACGCAAAAGAGCCAGCGTCAGGACTGCTGTCTCCTTGGGTCGCGACCTTTGAGGCCTATGGCATACCTGCGCCTGACACTCTTCCAGCAACGTTTGCGGATTTGGAATGCGAATTTGTTTGGCGCGACTTTGCCGTTGCAGCCACAACAAGAAAACTGTCCGAAGAGGCTAAAACCGCTGCCGCGAGCAAGGGTTGGGTCATTGATCAACTCCCCCAATCTATTTCTGGCGGATTCACAGAAGAATTTTTGAAGAATTTTAAGGGCTGAAGATGACTGTGAATTTTACCCCCGGAGATCTAGTTCGTGCTCGTGGGCGTGAATGGGTTGCGTTGCCATCTCCACGTGATGGATTGTTGTCTTTACGGCCTCTGTCAGGCAACGAGAATGATGCCGTGGTCTTGGACCCTAACCTAGAGATTGCACCTGTTTCAGCGGCACGCTTTGATCTTCCCGAAGATGCCAGCCCAACTGTCCAAGCCAAAGCCGCTCTACTTTCAGACGCACTGCGGCTTACGTTACGCCGAGGTGCAGGCCCTTTTAGATCGGCCGCGCAGTTGACTTTCGAACCGCGCACCTACCAGCTTGTTCCACTGCTGATGGCATTGCGGCTTCAGGTCCCCAGACTGCTTGTTGCCGACGATGTGGGTATCGGGAAGACCATTGAAGCTGGTCTGATTTTGCGCGAACTCATGGATCGCGGCGAAGTCGATGCCTTTTCTGTTCTTTGCCCACCACATCTGGTTGACCAATGGCTTATAGAGCTGAAAGACCGTTTCGGCATTGAAGCCGTTGCGGTTACATCTGGAACAGCCGCGCGGCTGGAACGAAATCTCCCAAATGCTCAAACACTCTTTGACGCTTATCCTTTCACTGTCGTTAGTCTTGATTATATTAAGGCTGAGCGTCGCCGAGACGGTTTCGCACGAGCTTGTCCCGACTTTGTAATTGTCGACGAAGCGCATTCTTGTGTCGGTACACATAAGGGCAAGCAACAGCGTTTTGATCTTCTGCAGGGTTTGGCACGAGATCATGAACGCCGTATGATTTTGCTGACGGCGACGCCTCATTCGGGCGATGAAGAAGCATTTTCTCGGCTTCTATCGCTTATCGATCCAGAGTTCGGTTCGATAGATTTTGATAACCCCAAATACAGGGAAAGGCTTGCCCGACACTATGTCCAGCGTCGACGTGTCGATCTTATTGATGGTGATTGGGATGAGGATCGTGCCTTTCCCAAGCATGAGACGACCGAGTATTCTTATCTCTTGAATGACTCTCACCGGGCGTTTCAGGAAAATGTCTTAGATTATTGTTTTTCCGTTGTTTCCAATGCAGGAGAGCAAAGCAAAGACCGAAGGCTTGCATTTTGGGGCACCCTTGCACTCATGCGCTGCGTTGGATCATCACCGGCGGCGGCTCTAAGTGCTCTTCGCAATCGCGCGGCAAAGGGAGACGATCGCCTTGAGCCTCAGATATACGACGAAGATGGCGATGATGAAGATGCGATCGATATCGAGCCCAATACTCTTTTTGTCCATGATCAAGCGCTTCAGGCTTTAATTGATCAGGCTGGTTCGTTGTTGACCTCTGAAGATCCAAAATTGCAGGGGCTGGTTAAGTCACTCAAGCCAATCATCAAAGAGGGTGCAAACCCCGTCGTTTTCTGTCGTTATCTCGCGACTGCTGAACATGTGAAAGAGTTCCTTCGAAAAGCGTTCCCCAAACTTGAGGTGCAATCCGTTACAGGGGAACTCACACCAGATGAGCGGCGTGATCGTGTAGCAGAAATGGGTGTCCAAGAAGGTGAAAAGAAGGCTCAACGCATTCTGGTAGCAACAGATTGCCTGTCAGAGGGGATCAACCTTCAGCAACTGTTTGATACAGTGATCCATTACGACCTTTCTTGGAATCCGACACGACATCAACAACGCGAAGGGCGTGTGGATCGTTTTGGTCAACCTGCCGAATTGGTTCGATCAATTATGATGTTTTCACCCGATAGCGCCATTGATGGAGCTGTCCTTGATGTGATTTTACGCAAAGCAGAGGAAATCAGAAAAGCGACGGGAGTAACCGTGCCTTTGCCGGACGAGCGGGGTCCGGTTACTGACGCATTGATGGCGGCAATGATGCTGCGGAGAGGCAGCAGTATGAACCAGTTGACGCTTGATCTGCGTTTAGACAACGGGATTCAGGTAATGGAGACGCGGTGGCGTGATGCCAGTGAGAACGAGAAACGCTCTCGAGCGCGATTTGCGCAAAATGCCATGAAACCAGCTGAAGTTGCTCCCGAGTGGAACAAGGTAAAGGCGCTTTTGGGTTCACCGGCGGATTCCTTGGAATTTGTAGAACGATCTATGTCGCGCTTTGGTGTGCCCCTTGAAGAAAAGAGATCCTTTCACTTGGCGCATGTGCATGCGCTTCAAGACAGTTTGAAAGAAAAGCTTGCTCAGCGCGGTCTGCGTGGTTCGGTTAAGCTTTCGACGCGAGAGCCCGTTCCATCGGGCGCAATGCTGTTGACAAGAACGCATCCGCTGACAGCCTCGCTTGCCGAGTGCCTCTTGGAAGCATCCTTGGATAAAGAAACTCTGCCAGAACTTGGCATTGGTCGCGTGGGCGCATGGCCAACTGCAGCAGTTGCCAGTTTGATTCGAGTTGCTTTGCTACGAATCAGATACAAGCTTACAATTCATGCCAGAAAAGAGCGCCTTCTGCTCGCTGAAGAAGCCGCGCTTGTTGCGCTTGAAGGCGAAGAGGTCGTAGCAACCGGTCAAAGAGCTCGAGAAATCCTTGCTTCGGAGGCAACCGCTGACCTAGCTCCAATTGCACGTGATCGATTGATCTCTGGCGCAAAGGCTGACTTGCCGTTCCTACTGTCAGTTCCGCTCGCTGCCTATGTCCAGAGGCGTGGTGAAGAACTTGTTGAAGATCATGCACGCTTACGCGCCGCTGCAGGGTCCGCATCCCGCGTTAGCGTCGCCCCGATCTTGCCTCCTGATGTCATTGGTCTCTTTGTGCTCATGCCGAGCGAGGTGTAATCATGGCTCGCAAAACCATTATCGATATGTCCGCTTGGCCATCGCTTAGTCTCGAAGGTAATTTGATTGCGCCAGCAATGATTGCCAAGATCGATCAACGCAGCGCGCCAGAGCAATCTGCGGAAAATTATGCAGTTCGCAAAGGCCTGACGATCCGTGAAGAGATCGCAACAACATTTCGGGTTGGCCAATCTCACTACGATGCTTTTTCAAAACTAGAGAACCCTTCTCAAGAGGCTACGAAACGCTTCGTTGCAGGGTTACTCAAAGAAGCCCTAGGTTTCGATGACCTTGAAAATGGCGACGGTATTGTGTCTTTGATTGCCTCGAGCCGTGTGCCCTTTGTTGTTGTACCGCCCACAGAAACGCTCGACCGCCGCAGTCCTACATTGTCGGTTGATCGATCTCGTTCACCAGCTTTTGCCCTTCAAGACTATCTTAACGATAAGGACGAGGCGCTTTGGGGCATCGTCACCAACGGTACCCAGTTGCGACTGATGCGGGACAACGCTTCGCTCACCCGTCCAGCCTATATCGAGGCTGATCTCGCGCAAATATTCTCAAACGAGGACATCGCATCTTTTGCCGTCCTCTGGCTCCTGATCCACCGGTCCCGTTTCGGGACGAAAGGCTCTCCAGCTACAGATTGCCCGCTTGAACGTTGGAGGGACACTGGTTCCAAGGAAGGCGAAGTGGCTAGGGATCGTCTGGCTTCTCAGGTTCAAATTGCGCTCAAGGTGCTTGGCTCGGGTTTCCTCGAAGCCAACCCCGACCTTGCCACCAAATTGAAATCCGGCGAGGTGAACCTCACTGAATGGTTCAACGAACTTCTCCGCCTCGTCTATCGTTTGATCTTCCTCATGGTGGCAGAAGACCGCAACCTGCTGCACCCCACCAACGCCAAGAACGACACACGCGCTCTGTACGCCCAAGGCTACTCCCTCGCGGCTCTGCGCAGGCAATGTTACCGCGCCGCAACTTGGAACAAGCATCACGACCGCTATGAAGGCGTCAAGATTGTCTTTCACGCGCTTGCAAATGGCCAAGACGCTCTTGCTTTACCCGCACTCGGCGGCCTCTTCGCCGACGACCGTCTGCCCCATCTCGAAACTGCCCGCCTGCGCAACAAAGCCTTCATGGAGGCGCTCTACCGTCTCTCTTGGCTCTCGGACAAAACCGGCATGGTCCCCGTCAATTGGCGCGCGATGGAAACGGAGGAGCTGGGCTCGGTTTACGAATCTCTTCTAGAACTGCAGCCCCAGCTGGGCGACGACGGCAAGACGCTCGTCTTCGCCTCCGAAGCGTCCGAGCAAAAGGGCAACCAGCGCAAGACCACTGGCTCCTACTACACGCCCGACAGTCTCGTTCAGGCGCTGCTCGACACCGCGCTAGACCCGGTACTGGACAAGACTGATCCCGACGACCTGCTAAAGCTGACAATCATCGACCCAGCTTGCGGCTCGGGGCACTTCCTGCTGGCCGCCGCGCGCCGTATCGCCACGCGCCTTGCCCGCCACCGGGCCGAGGGCACGCCTGCGTTGTCAGATTTCCGCCATGCCCTGCGCGATGTCGCACGGTCCTGCCTGCACGGGGTGGACCGCAACCCGATGGCGGTAGAGTTGACCAAGGTCGCGCTTTGGATCGAGACGGTGGACCCCGGTCTTCCCCTCGGCTTCTTCGACGCGCAGATCCGCTGCGGCGATGCGCTACTGGGAGTATTCGACCTGAAGGTGTTGGAGGACGGCATCCCTGACGCCGCTTATAAACCGCTAACTGGCGACGACAAAGACACCGCCAAATACTATTTAAAGGTCAATCGAGATGCGAAAGCTGGTCAAGGTAGCCTTGACCTCTTTGGTGGAAAATCCCGCCTACCCGCTGTGCGTCCAATTGCGACTGAATACACTGGTTTTAGGGCGCTGAGTGAAGACACCATTGAAGATATCGTCACGAAGGATCGCAAGTTTCGCAACCTCCGCGAAAGTAGTGCATTCCGAAAGTCCGAGATAGCTTGTGATCTGTATATTGCAGCATTCCTGTTGCCAAAAGTTGGTACAGCACCGGCGTCTCGTGGGGCAAGAAACATTCCAACGACCTCAGACGTTTGGCAGGCATTGGATGATGGAGAAGTTTGGGGCCCGTTGATCGGACAAAATGAGGTTGCCCGCCGCGCTCGCGCCTTCCACTGGCCACTAGAGTTTCCGAATATCATGCAGCGCGGTGGGTTCGACGTAGTGTTGGGCAACCCGCCTTGGGAGCGGATAAAACTGCAAGAGCAGGAATTCTTCGGCTCTCTATCGCCAGAGATTGCAAACGCGGCGAACAAAGCAGCGCGCGATAAATTGATCAAAGCGTTAGCAATCGCGCCAGCGGGCAGTTTGGAATGCGGACTGCACCAAGCCTTCATATCAGCCAAGCGTGACGCAGAGGCGACAAGTGAATTCGTTCGTGTTCCGGAGGTTGACGGCGGTCGCTTTGCCCTGACCGGCAGAGGCGACGTAAACACTTACGCACTATTTGCTGAGTTATTCTCCGAATTAGCCCAAGGTCGCGCTGGAATAATTGTTCCAACGGGTGTTGCTACCGATGCTACAACTGCGCCATTTTTTACAAATCTTGTTAAGACTAATCGTTTGGTATCATTATTTAGTTTCTATGAAATTCGACTAATTTTCACAGCAACCGACGACCGAAACTCTTTTTGCTTGCTTACATTGGGTAGGTCGGACGAACTTCCTCGATTTGCTTTTTCCATTCTTCATCCGGCGGATACTGAAGATAATCGACGGGTGTTCGAGTTGTCTGCAGAACAGATTTTGGCGATTAACCCAAATACGAAAACGGCTCCAATATTTCGATCTCGGGCGGATGCTGAACTAACCGCGAAGATATACCAAAACTCTCCAGTTTTGATTAACGACTCTTTACAAGAGCGCGGAAACCTCTGGGATATCAACTTTATGACCATGTTTCATATGTCGAATGATAGTGCCATTTTTAGAAGTCATTCCGAGCTAGATGAAGCGGGCTGGAACTTAGAAGGAAACACTTGGGAGCTCGATGGTAAAAGTTTCCATCCACTTTACGAAGCCAAGATGATCCACCAGTTTGATCATCGTTGGGCAAGCTACGATCAGATAGGCACAACCTCAAGAGATGCTACTTTCGAAGATAAAGCGCAAGAAAGCTGGGAACCGCTGCCCAGATACTGGGTTTCTGAGGCTGACGCGAACGCCCGCTTGGAAACCAAAGGGTGGAATATGCAGTGGCTCATGGGCTGGCGGGATATCACGAACGCAACTGCTGCAAACTCTGTGATTGCATCCGTGTTTCCTAGAAAAGCATCCAACCACAAGCTTCCACTTTTCTTTTGCAATGGCAAAGAGCACATCCAGCACGCGTTGCTAGCTAACCTGAACTCCCTCTCATTGGACTATGCTGCAAAACAAAAGATTGCAGGTACTAACCTAACTTACTTTTATTTGAAACAGTTTCCGATTCTGCCGCCGTCCTTTTACACTGAACCTCGCCTAGCTTTCGTCACCCCAAAGGTACTGGAGCTAACCTACACCTCAGAAGGCCTCGCTCCTTTTGCACGCAATCTGGGCCACAACGGCCCCCCCTTCGCCTGGGACATGGAACGGCGTGCCAACTTGCGCGCTGATCTCGACGCTTTCTACGCCCGCGCCTACAGCCTGACTCGCGACGAGCTGCGTTACATCCTCGACCCCGCCGATGTGAAAGGCCCCGACTATCCGTCGGAAACCTTCCGCGTGCTCAAAGAAAAGGAAATCCGCACACATGGCGAATACCGCACACGCCGCCTCGTCCTCGCGGCTTGGGACCGGATGGAAGCAGACGGAACTTTCGCCTATCTTGGTTTGACTGATGCCGTCGTATCGACAAACGCACCTCCTAGTATCGTCTTACCGGTATTTGCCAGTCTGCGTGACGGTGCGTGGGCTTGGCCTGCTCAGACACAACCTCAAGACAGGCTAAGCCGTGCAGCTCAATTCGCTCTTTGGTTGATCGACCCGGTGCAAGACTCGCCGAATACCCGCTTTCTCGTCGCCAGTCTGGCAGAGCCAGCACTTTTGACACCGCTGCTTTCTGACGAAGACCGAGCGCATTGGATCCGATTGGCCGGTGCGGAGGCGCGTTCAACGCAGGTTGTTACCCGTCTGAGGCCGCCGATCAATGCGGCTTGGCGCACTGCGTTCAATACTTTGATTTCTTCAGGTCAACTTGAAGAGAGTGATAGCGGGGACTGGATTCGTGGCCGCCACTTTATCAACACTGGACTAAATGCTGACTCTGCTGATGCGCAGCGGGCCATGTTCGCGTTGCAAGCAATCCGACAAGTTGAACAAGATCAGATAGCCGCAGCCATCGCGGAAGAGGACAATATCGTATGGGCGAGGTTTGGACATGGCACCGGCTGACTTATTCGCTCCCCAATTAGAAAACCCCTCTGCTCCGAGTGGTCGTCGTGAACCGCGATTGTGGGTCCGGCGCCTTGGTCTGTTCCAAAATCCGCAGACCATCATTCGAGATATCTCGCTCAAACCAGGCCTAAACATCGTCTGGACACCTGATATGGCGAGTAGTGGCAAGGCAGCTTTGGCACATGGTAGTGGCAAGACAACGTTTTGCCGCTTGCTTAGGGCATGCCTCGGCGAGCCCGACTACGCAACCGAACCCCAGCGCACCCGGCTCATGGTGAACTTCCCGAATGGTCTGGTGGCTGCCGAGGTTATTATTGAAGGTGTCTGTTGGATTGCGGTGCGCCATTTTGGGCTAGGTGGCCGCAGCTTTGTCGTGGCAGCCGCCAGTATTGAACAGGCCCTTGAACGAGGGCCCCAAGAGGGTGATGCGACCTCTCTTGATCCAGCGATCACACAAGCCTTCTTTTCCAGTCTCAAAAATAGATCGCCTCAAGAGGTTGGTGATGATCACATTTGGGACGTGCTCCGAGCATGGTTATCACGTGACCAAGAGTGTCGACTAGCGGACATTTTGGCATGGCGAGAGCCGAAAACACAAACGCGGTCCCGTGCGCAGGGTCTAAGCGGAGCTGCAAAACTGACCATGGTTCGCCTTGCTCTAAGAGCGCTCGATCCAGAAGAACAAGAAGCCGCCTCGACTGAGAAGGCACTAGCAAGCGCTGCAGAGGAAGAACGCAAACAGCATGCTTATCGGGAGCAACGCCGAGCTGATAAATTCAGTAAAATTCGTAGTGCGTTAAGTGTCGGTGAAGATATCGAAATTGATGACACACTGAGCCATAAAGGACTTGTTTCCCTTGCTGAGAAAGGTCTCACAGACGCGATGCGGGAAGAACTTCCTGCAACTCCTGACGTAAGTGCGCTTTTCGAACAACTAGCCGAACTTAACTCTCGCCGAGCGGCTCGTGTTGACGACCGTCAGAAGCAAGAGTATGACGCAGATCGGAAACTGGGCGAAGCAGTTCGTCTTAAAAGCGAAGCTGATATTGGTGAAATTGACGTCACTCAAGGCCGCATCCGAGTATGTTCAATTTGTAGAGTTTCGGTGGATGAGGTGTTGGCTCAGGGATGCGGAATATCATTGGAACAATGCGATGTTCAGTCCATCAGGAAATCTATCGCTGAAAAGAAAACACTAGCTTCAGCGCTTGAGAAGGAAGCAAGGACTGCAACAGAAGAAGCGCAACGCCTAAAAGCTGTTATTGCCCAGATCGACCAAGAAATACAGACGGTCAACGGCAAGACACAGGACGCCAACGCACTTGTTCACGCTGCGCAGAAGGCTGCTGGAAAAGTCCAAGATCGGGTCTACCAAGCTAAGCGTATTTTGGACGACACGCGAGCGTTGAAGCAAAGCATAGAAGCTAAAGATTCAACGCCGGCCGTGCCAACTGAATTGGAAGCGGTTCGTGCGAAACTGGATGAGGGCAGGAAGCGCGCTCAGCAAGCTATCCGGACATTGGAAGAACGATATCGCGGGATTATGGCAGCTTGGCTTCCGGAGGGTGTTGATGGCGCGATCAAATTCGATGGAAAGGGCCTAAAGGTTGATGCGCAATTCTCCCAACGAGGTGAGGTTTCGACCGCAGCGCTTGATTCACTCAAAATCGTGGCGTTTGATCTGGCGGCATTGCATTTGGCGGTTGAAGAAAAAGCGAGCCTACCTGCGTTTCTTGTTCATGATAGCCCCCGTGAGGCGGACCTTGATGAGACTCTCTATGCCCGTTTGTTTGATTTGGTCAAGCAGTGGGAGGAAGGGACAGATCCCCCATGCTTTCAGTACATTGTGACAACAACAACAGCACCACCAAAACATCTACAAAACGAACAATATGTAAGGCTAGAAATGAGTTCGACTCCGGCCACTGAGCGATTGTTCAAGGTTGACCTATGAGTGGGAAAAAGTCGTTGCCATTTATTGCTCGGCAGGAATGTGACAAAGTCGCATTTCAAAATGGTTTTCGAAGATCGCTAGGCGAGGCCGATGGTTGGCGACGTTATGGCTCAACAACCGCTCAAGGTTCTATTTGGCTTAGGTCATCAGGGGATGATGACTGGCTACTCTCTGTTGACCATGTAGGCGTGTTAGAGGAGATTGGCCTCCCCACGTTCGATACCGATGGTCCAGGCGTTGCCAGTTTTCGGTTCGACACGCTTGCAAAACTTTACGCATTGATGCCACGATTTTATGAACTTTCTGTTAGCCTTCCAGACGCACCATTTCATGAATTCTTGCACAGAACCAAAGGCATGCCGAAGTCGACTGAAATAGAACGACTGGTTATACAACGCGTTGGTCAGAGCATCTTTCGTGACCGTCTCATCTCCTATTGGCAGGGGCAATGCCCGTTGACGGGCATCACAGATCTTGGACTGCTCAGGGCATCCCACATCAAACCATGGAAGGACTGTGAGAGCGATGAGCAGCGGCTGGATGTGCACAATGGGCTTCTTTTGTCTGCATTGTGGGATGCCGCATTTGACGGGGGTTCGGTAACCTTTTCAGAAGGAGGCGATCCCATCTTTAGTGACCAATTATCTGATACCGCAGTTGGCGCACTCCGCGGATCAATGATCAGAAGTTCAATCCAGTTGACCAAGGCACATCTAGTCCAATTGTCATGGCATGGCGAATTTGTTTTTAAGAATTGAGAAAATCGTCCGCAGGATAATGCGTGAAGTTATCTGATGGAACCGCCCTCCGACAACTGAATGATCAAAGGGGCAGCCTGCAGATGACAGGCTGCCCCTTTTTGTTTTGCTCAGGCTGCGGCGCCGCCTATGTCGGCACTGGACTTCAAGTTAAAGTACAGATCCTCGGTCGCCTTCTTGAAGCCTGGCGGCTTTCGCGCCGCGAGGCACCGCACGGATGCACGACAGCCTTCGCCATGCTCCATCGCAAAATGGGTGACCTGCGCGATGAGGTCGTCCATTCCTGCGGCTTCCAGCTGTTTTTCGGGGTAGCTGTCCATCATCGTGAACTTCGTCACGACAAAAGCGCCTTCGCGATGCGCTGGATAGAGGGTGATCTGATAGTCGCGTGTTTGTGCCATTTTGTGGCCTCCTATGGCGGCTGCTGAGACAATCTCGCGCGTTGAAATCCGCCAGTAGGAAAAGGCCGCTCTCAATCAAAGAGCGGCCTAGAAATTGATCAAACAGGATGGGAGGGGGCGTCAGTATTCCGACGGCAAAAGCAACGTCAGAACACGGCGCGTTTGCTCCGGATCAGTCGGCTCATCGTAACCGCCCGATTGGTACCGCCTGCCTGATTTCCTCGCGA
>TARA_R110000765_G_scaffold10984_11_pt1 | contig 28921 bp, 24 predicted proteins | sample TARA_R110000765 | Tara Oceans TARA_R110000765 (sample SAMEA4398168) | marine metagenome | biome: Polar Biome; feature: [MES] marine water layer (ENVO:01000295) within the mesopelagic zone...; material: water (ENVO:00002006), including particulate matter (ENVO:01000060) such... | reverse complement strand
GGCCAGCCGCCGCGACATCGTGTTGCAATACCAGTCGACAAACCCCATCACGCCGGTTTCATGGATCGGCGAATAGGGGCCGGGCCTGTAGGCCGGCGAGTTGATGCCGCGCTGGTTGTCCTCGACCACCTGCCGATCCTCGTCATTGGTGGCGATCCAGACCTCGGTCAGGCGCTGGATGTCGTAATCCACCCCTTCAACCGCATCTTTGTGTACCAGCCATTTTGTCGTGACCCGCGTCGTCGTCGCCGTCAGCGGCGTGACGTTGAAGACGATCGAATGATCCGGCAGAAAGTGGTTCCAGGTGGTGGGATAGTGGTACTTCAACAGGGTCCCGGCGGTGTCATCCTTGACCCGTCCCAGGAACTGCTTCACCGCCGGTTTCAGATCCATGGTAAAGCTCTTGGCCCCCGGCAAAAGCGGCATCCGTGCAAGGCGATACTGCATGTCATCGGCCATCTTGAACTGCGAAGGATAGCCCTGCGCCTCCAGCCGGTCGAAATGCGTCTGCAGATGGGGCGGCGTCTCGCCTTCCTCGATGCCGGTGACGGTGGGGTCATCGGTAAAGGACCGGCACAGCCCGGGATGGTTGCCACCGCAATGATAACACTCGCGGTTGTTCTCCCAGACCAGCTTCCAGTTGCCGTCCTCGATGATGCTTGTCTCGTGGGCAACCTTGGCATCGCGCAGGTCGTGCACCGCCAGATAGGGCTGGGCGAGGCTGGCAAAGGCATCGAAATCGGGCGCCTCATCGGCAAGGCAGATATAGATCAGCCCTTCGAGATCGCGGCAATGAACCGGCTTCAGCCCGTGCTGCGACGGGTCGAAATCAGGACCCATATCGCGCGCCCACAACAGCTTTCCATCCAGGTCATAGGTCCACTGGTGATAGGGACAGACCAGCTTGGGCGACACGCCCTTCGCCTTGTTGCAGATAACCGACCCGCGATGCCGGCAAGAGTTGTGAAAGGCGCGGATCACGCCGTCGGCACCGCGCACGATCACCACGCCGTAGCTGCCGACCTGATGCGTGACATAGCTGCCCGGCTTGGTCAGTTCGCACGCCGGAATGGCAAACAGCCAGTCGCGGTAGAAAAGCGTTTCCATATCCGCGCGAAAGATTTCGGGATCGGTGTAAAAGGGCCGTTCCAGCGCATAACCGGTGCGGCGCCGTGCCAGCAGATCGCTGATCGGGTAACTCATTTCGTGGTCTCCTGCCGCGCCCCGCGGACTGATAGAGGCAGGTCACGGCACAAGACGCTGATAGCCCGCAGTGCAAGGAGGTGCCGCGTGCCGTTCCAGCGTCATGACCGCCACCCGCGGTTGAACATCTTTGCCAAGGCTGGTTTCCGGACTTGATCGCGGCCCGTCCGGGCCCCAGCGCAACGCCTTCCCGGGCTCCTCCTGCCCAGTGGCCGCTGTTGCGCCCCATCACGATCTTACCGTTGCGGGGGCAGTGCCGGATTTTCGCCGGCTTCCCAATTCTCGGACCAAAGCCCGCACCTTGCACCGTGTTGATATGCGGGGTGCATGTTTCGTGAAGGGATGTTTGCGACCAAAACAAATGCGGAAAAGACGGGCAGCAGATTTTATCGAGAGCACAGGTCGCTTCCGGCCAGATCACGCCCACGGAGCTCCGGGATTCGGGTGGCACGAATGTGCATCGACCGGGTAGGGGCGGCGGCAAATTCACAAGGCTCCGTTCCGGTGGACACTCGGGCTGGCGCGACGGTCTCAAATGTCCTGACGTTTCACCAAGAGAGGGCGCAGGCAGCGGTGGAGTTCTCCCGGGAGCCCAAAAATCTATAGTTATTTTAAGGGGATACCGGCGTGAGGACATCTCAGGCAATGGCCTGTCTGGCGTGGGAACAGGCCCCGCCAACCGTCCTTGCTCTGGACAGCGAAGACGAGGCGTTTCCGGGAACGATCGCGTTGACACCGCTGATCGACCCCGCGCCTCTGAAATCAGTGCGCTGGCCCATGAAACCAGGCACGCCGCCCATCTGCTGATGCCCGGTGCGGCAAAGGCCGCCGCACCGGGCCGGTTTTCAGCTCCGCTTACATCGCGGGCAGGATCGTGATGTCGCGAATGTCGCCATCGACACCTTCGATCATGCCGACACCTGTGGCCGCACCGGTTTCCAGATCGACCGAATACAGCATGTTGCCGTTTACCAGCCAGGCCATGTTCTCCATCGCCTCGTTGGTCTGCACGTCAAAGGCATAGGTGTCTGCCGGATCGTCGATGCCCAGCTTGCCGATTGCGCCCAGCGTGCCATCATTGGGCGATACCTGCTGGATCACGGCGACGATGGTCGCGTCGATGTCATACATCTTGGTCGCTTCGGGCTTGCCGTAGCTGTTGATATAGGCGGCGGCCACGATGGCGGTTTCCTCACCGACGTGCATGTCGCCTTCCTGCCAGTTCAGGCTGCCATCCACGGTCACGGCACCGGTGTCGACATCGACGCGGTGGTTGGTGGTGCCGGTCATGAACCGCAGCTTGTCCGCGGCCGGGTTAAAGTCCACGATCACCGGCGTGTCACCCAGCGGCAGCGCGGTGTCCATCTTTGCCATTTCCGTGGCTTCCCCGCTGGCAGTGTCGATGCTGACGATGCTCATGTCGGGTGTCACGCCAACCAGCGTGCCATTCGAGGGACGCAGGTCGATACCAAGCAGGCTGTCGACACCGGACACATCCATCGTGCCCGAAACGGCAAGCGTTTCGGTGTCGAACATGACCAGTGTCTTGTCCCCGACAAGGCCGACAGCAGGGGCTGCGACGGCTGCGGAGAGGGAAAGACCAAGGGCGGTGGTTGCATAGACAGCAGTACGGAGCATGAGAAATTTCCTTTGTTTCGGTTTGCAGCGGTACGGCGCCATTCGCCGTCCATACCCCGAAGACACGACAGACGCGCAATCGGATGCAGGACGCGCAAAAAAAATTGCATCCGTTTGCCGCCGTGCTGTGTCTTTGCTTTTGAAAGGCACCAAAATGATGCATCAGGGGTTTGTGAAAGACGGGAACAGTGCGGCCCAGGCGATGACCACGCGCTATGGTGCTTCAGCGCAGCTTTGTCGGCTTGGGGAGATACGGCGTATGAGAGACCAGCAAACCGCAGATGATCGCTCTGCGCGGCTGCGGCAGGCTCTGGAACAGTGCGCCGGCGGTGATGACAGCGGCATTGCCGCGATCCTCGACATCGAGGGGCGACAGCTGTTGGGCGTGGCCTATCGCATGTTGCAACGTCACGACCTCGCCGAAGAGGCGCTTCAGGATGCGATGGTGCAGGTCTGGCGCAAGGCGGGCACCCAACGCGCCGACAGCGGATCGGCACGCGGCTGGATCTATGCGATCCTGCGCAACCGCTGTCTGAACATTTTGCGCGACGGCAAACGGCTCAGCACGCTGGCCCCCGCCGACCTCGCGCTTGTGCAGGAAGCCCGCCAGCAGATCGTCCCGACCGAAGGCTGGGAAATCCTCGCCGGTTCCGAAAAGCTGCGGACCTGCCTTGATGGGCTGGACGCGCCGGGCCGTCAGGTTATCCTGCTGGCCTATGTGGCAGGCTTCAGCCACGGCGAGATCGCGGCACGTCAGAACATGCCGCTGGGGACGGCCAAATCCCTGATCCGCAGAGGGCTGAGTGCCTTGAAGGAGTGTCTGTCATGACCGGTCTTTCCGACGATATCCGCGACCTTGCTTCGGATTATGTCCTGGGGCTTATGCCACAGGGCGAGATGCGCCTGTTCGAAGAGCTCATCCAGCGCGATCCGGATCTTGCGCGTCACGTAGGCGGCCTGCGCGACAGCTTGCTGCCGCTGGACCTGTCCGCCACCCCGCGCGACCTGTCCGAAGGTTTCGCCGACAGCACCCGGGCGCTGTTGCAGACGGATGTGGCGGACGGACCGGCTGCACCCGTCCCGTCAGAACCCAGACCACCGCGCCCGGCGAATATCACGCGCGCGCCTTTCGGGCGGATGACCGGGCTGGCGGCGGCGGCTTTGGTCGGAATTGCCGTAGGCTTTGGTGCCGGCGGGCTGCGACCACTGCCCGAACCGCAGGTTGTTGCCGTGCTGCTGGACGATCAGGGCGTGCCGCAGGCCGTGGTCGAGGATTATGGCAACGACACCGCGACGGTGCGTTTCGTGGCCCAGATCGACGTGCCTGCCGACCGGTCGCTGCAGGTCTGGACATTGCCGACGCCCGAGATCGGGGCGACCTCGCTGGGGGTGCTGGACCGCACCGCGCCGACACGGCTGACCTTTGACGATCTGCCCGGACCCATGGCGCAACAGCTGTACGAGGTCACGCTGGAACCCGCCGGAGGCTCGCCCACAGGCCGGCCCACCGGACCGATCATCGGCAAGGGGTTCGCGGCACCTCAGGTCTGAGTGCCCCGACCCGAGCAGGCAGGGACGGGGCGGCACCCGCGCCTTTGACCGCTACGCCCTTTGCGCCATCACCGGCCCGTCGACGATCATCACCGGACACCCGCGCGAGCAGCGTTCGACGCGGCTGTCGATGCCGTAAAGCCTGCGGATCAGGTCGGGGGTCAACACTTCGAGAGTGGGGCCAAAGGCAAGCGTGTGCCCGTCACCCAGGGCCATGGTCTGGGTGCAGCACCGCATCACCTGATTCAGGTCATGCAACGCCAGAACCATCACGGCGCCGGTTTCCTCTGCATACACCCGCAGCGACTCCAGCACTTCGTATTGACGGTTGAGGTCCAGCGCCGAGGTCGGCTCGTCCATCAGCACCACCTTGGGGCGGCTCACCAGCGTCTGCGCAATCGACACCGCCTGCCGCTGCCCGCCGGAGAGTTCCGACAATTGGCTGTCCGCCAGATGGGTGATGTTGAACCGGCGCACGGTGTCGTCCACGGCGCGCAGTTCTTCGGCGCTCAACCGCCAGCCCCCGGCGCCCTGTTTCAGCGCCAGAATGATCGATTCGTAGACCGTCAGCGCCGCGTTCATGCCGGTATCCTGCGGCATGTAGCGCAGGTCATGCGTGTCGGCCCCGTCCAGCCGGACGGCCCCGGTGCCGCGCAGATGCCCCGCAATGCGGCGGAACAGCGTGGATTTACCGGCGGCATTCGCCCCCACCAGCGCCGTCAGCATACCGCCCTGAAAGCGGGCCGAGGCATCGGTCAAAATCTGGCGACGCCCATAGCGTGCGCCGATGTGGTCCAGTGTCAAACTTACCATGATTTGCGTCCTTTCGTCAGGATCAGGGCGGCAAAGAACGGCACACCCACCAGCGCCGTGATGATGCCGATGGGCAGCACCGCCCCGGGCAGGATCGCCTTGGACAGAACCGACGTGGCCGACAGGATCACCGCCCCCGACAGCATCGCACCGGGCAGGAAAAACCGCTGATCCTCGCCCAGCAGCAGCCGCGCCACGTGCGGGCCGACGATACCGATAAACCCGATGGTCCCGACAAAGCTGACCGGCACCGCCGCCAGGATCGACACCAGCACCAGCGCCTCAAGCCGCAGCCGTTTCACCGGCACACCCATGGCCGCCGCGCGCACTTCGCCCAGCCGGATCGCCGTCAACGCCCAGGCGCGGCGGGCAAACAGCGGCGTGCAGATGCACAGGATGATCGCGGTGATCGCAACCTTGCCCCATGTCGCCTTGGTCAGGCTGCCCATGGTCCAGAACACCACCGCCGACAGCGCCTGTTCCGACGCGAAATATTGCAACAGCGCCAGCGCCGCGTTGAACGAAAACACCAGCGCGATGCCCAGCAGGATGATGGTTTCCGTGGTCACCCCCCGCAACGTCGACAGGCCAAAGATCAGCATCGACGCGGCCATCGCCATCGCAAAGGCGTTGATCGGCACCATCAGCGCCACCGCACCGGGAAACAGCGCCACGCCCAGCACCATCGCCAGCGCCGCGCCAAAGCTGGCCGCCGCCGACAGGCCCAGCGTGAAGGGGCTGGCCAGCGGGTTCGCCAGAATGGTCTGCATCTGCGCCCCCGCCAGCGACAGGCTGGCCCCGACGGTCACGGCCAGCAGCGCCATCGGCATGCGGATGTCCCAGACCACCACGCGCATCTGCAAATCGGCGGTCCCCGGCGCAAAGATCGTCTGCAACACATCCCACACCGCATAGCGCGCAGGCCCCAGCGACACGTCCACTGCCACCGACAACACCAGCGCAAGGGTCAACCCGCCAAGGATCAGGATACGGCGGGTCACCAACCCGCGATAGCTGCGGGCGCTGGCGGTTTCAGGGAGATCTAGCTCTGCGGTGGTCATGGCGGCTCCAATGGAAAATGGCGGCCCGCTCAGGGGGCCGCCGAGGTCAGGTGCAAAGGGTCTCAGTTGGTCGCGGGTTCATCCAGCGACACCCAGTAACCGGGGCTGTAGTCCACCGGCAGGAACCGCGCGTGCAGCTCTTTCAGCGTGGCTTCGGGATCCAGATCGGGGAACAGCTCGGGGTGCATCCACGTGGCCAGCCGCTGCACCGCGACAAAGCTGTAGGGCGAGTTGTAGAACTGGTGCCAGATGCCGTGCACCTGACCGTCTTTCACAGCCTTGACGCCGGTATAGGCCGGGCGTTCCATCAAGGCCGCCAGCTTGCGCTTGGCCTCGTCCATGTCCGAACCCGGCCCCATTCCGATCCACGCACCACCGGGCACATACGCGTCCCAGTTGCCGCCCGTCACCACGATCTGGTCGGGGTCCGACGCGATGACCTGCTCGGCGTTGACGGTGCCAAAGGTGCCGGGGATGAACTCGGACCCCATGTTGGTGCCGCCCGCCAGTTCCACGAACCGGCCAAAATTGCCGTCACCAAAGGACATGCAGCAATCCTCGGTATACCCGCCGGCACGCTCGACAAAGACCAGCGGGCGCACCAGATCCGTTTGTGCGGCAATCACATCCGTCACGCGGGCAATCTGCTCTTCGTAAAATTGCTCGAACTCTGCGGCCTTGTCTTCCTTGCCGAACAGCTCCCCGATGATCTCCATGGACCGCGCCGTATGCTCGAACGGCTTTTCCCGGAAATCGACATAGACAATCGGGATGCCGACCTTGGCCAGCTTTTCCTCGTATCCGGCCTCGTCGGTCGCGGCCTTGGATTCCAGGTTCATGATCAGAACATCGGGGTTCAATGACACCGCCTGTTCAATGTCGAACGACCCGTCCTTGAACCCGCCAAAGGTCGGGATGTCCTTCATGTCCGGGAATTTCTCGGCGTAGATGTCATAGGTTTCCGGTGACGCTTCCTGAAAGTCGTCACGCCAGCCGACCACACGCTGAAAGGGGTTCTCGGTGTCCAGAACGGCGGTAAAGAACACCTGCCGCCCTTCGCCCAGAATCACACGCTCAACCGGTGCGTCGACGGTGACTTCGCGACCTGCAATGTCGGTTACGGTGACGGGATCGGCTTGCACAAGGCTGGCTGCGAAAAGGCTCAGCGCGGCGGCGCCAAAGAGGGGACGAAGGGTCATGTGATGCTCCTGAGAAGGTGTCTCTGGGCTCCGCCTATTATTTCCGAGTTTTTCAGTCAATTAAAAAGTTGACAGTTTTGCTCTACTACATAAAAAGCGCCTATGCCAAAGCGGAGCGGCCCGATGACACCCACAAACCGAGATTTGCGTGACGAGATCCGCGATTACTGGTCCGACCGCGCGGCCACCTTCGACGACGACCCCGGCCACCGCATTGGCGCCGACATGGCCGCCTGGCAGGATCTGTTCCGCCGCCACTTAGGCGATGCGCAGGGCCGCGCGCTCTTGGATCTGGCATCCGGCACCGGCGAGATCGCGCGCCTGTGCCGCAGCCTGGGCTTTGCCGTCACGGGGCTGGACTGGTCCGAACCGATGCTGGAGCGCGCCCGCGCCAAGCTGCCGGACGTGACCTTTCTTCAGGCCGATGCCGAACGCACGACGCTGCCCTCGGCCAGCATGGACGTGATCGTCACGCGCCATCTGGTCTGGACACTGGTCGACCCGGTCGCGGCCTTTGCCGAATGGTTCCGCGTGCTGCGACCCGGCGGGACATTGCTGGTGGTGGACGGCGATTTCGTGTCGCGCAGCCTCTTGGGCCGCATCGTTCAGATCATGTCGCCGCGCAGCCCTCAAACCGAATCCGCCGCACGTCACAAGGACATCCTGTCGCGCGTCCACTTCAGCGCAGGGGCGCGGGCCGATCATGTGGCCGGACTGTTGCACGCCGCCGGTTTCGACCGCATCGACATCGACACCAACCTCGCCCCGATCCACCGCGCGCAATCCGCGCAACTGGGCTGGCGCAAATCGCTGCTGCGCCGCTCCGAACACCGCTATGCCATCAGCGCGACCAAGCCGCTGGCGTCCTGAGGCCGCCCCCTGCACAGACGCGCTGTGCCTGCCTCAGGGCAGGGACGCACAGTCGATACGCCACCGCCCGCCAGAATGCTCTGTATGCAAAGGTATACTGTCGACCTCGGCAAACGAGCCGGCTATGAGAGGGGCAAATCCCATCTCAAGGAGAATCCCATGCCCGACATCATCTATACCAAAGTCGACGAAGCCCCCGAACTGGCTTCGGCATCCTTCCTGCCCATCATCCAGAAATTTGCCGCCGCCGCCGGTGTGTCCGTCGGCACCAAGGACATCAGCCTTGCGGGCCGCATTCTGGCAACCTTCCCCGAGCAACTGAAAGAAGACCAGCGCCAGTCCGACGATCTGGCCGAGCTGGGCCAACTGGTCAAAACCGCCGACGCCAACGTCATCAAGCTGCCGAACATCTCGGCCTCGGTGCCGCAGCTTGTCGCCGCGATCAAGGAATTGCAGGCGCAAGGCTTCGCGCTGCCCGACTACCCCGAAGCCCCCGCGACCGACGCGGAAAAAGAGGTGCGTGCCAAATACGACACCATCAAAGGCTCCGCCGTGAACCCCGTCCTGCGCGAGGGCAACTCGGACCGCCGCGCCGCTAAGGCCGTGAAAAGCTTTGCCCAGTCCAACCCGCACCGCATGGGCGACTGGACCGCGGACAGCAAAACCAAGGTTTCGGCCATGTCGGGCGGCGACTTCTTTTCCAACGAACGCTCGGCCACGCTGGACAAAGACACCACAGCCAAGATCGTGCTGGTCACCGACGCAGGCGAAACCGTGCTGAAGGACGGTCTGTCCTATCCCGCAGGCACCGTTGTCGATGCGACCTTCATGAGCGCCGACGCCCTGCAAAGCTTCCTTGAAGAGCAGATCGAACAGACCAAAGCCGACGGCACCCTGTTCTCGCTGCACATGAAAGCCACGATGATGAAGGTCTCGGACCCGATCATCTTCGGCCACGCGGTCAAGGCGTTCCTGGCGCCCGTGTTCGAAAAGCACGGCGATGCCATGCGCGATCTGGGCGTGAACCCCAACTCGGGCCTGGGCGACCTGCTGGCACGGGTCAAGGACAACGCCGACATCATGGCCGACATCGACGCCACCATGGCCGCGCGTCCGCCGATGTATATGGTGAACTCGGACAAGGGCATCACCAACCTGCACGTGTCGTCCGACGTGATCATCGACGCCTCGATGCCCGCGCTGATCCGCGCAGGCGGCAAGGGCTGGGGACCGGACGGCAAGGAACACGACACCAACTGCGTGATCCCCGACAACTCCTACGCGCCGGTCTATGATGAATCGATCAAGTTCTTCAAAGAGAACGGCAAACTGAACCCCGCCACCGCAGGCACCGTGCAAAACGTCGGCCTGATGGCGCAAAAAGCCGAAGAATACGGCAGCCACCCCACCACCTTCGAAATCGCCGAAGCGGGCACCGTCAAGATGATCCTCGACGACGGCACCGTGCTGCACCAGCACAAGGTCGAAGCAGGCGACATCTGGCGTTCCGCCTCGGCCCGCAAGGCGCCGATCGAAGACTGGGTGAACCTGGCCATCGACCGCCAGAAGGCCGAAGGATGCAGCGCCATCTTCTGGCTGGACGCCGCTCGCGCCCACGACGCGGAACTGATCGCCTATGTCAAACCGATCCTCGAAGCCAAAGGCGTCGCCGACAAGTTCGAGATCATGGCCCCCCGCGAAGCCACCCGCCGCTCGCTGGAGATCATCACCGAAGGCAAGAACACCATCGCCATCACCGGCAACGTGCTGCGCGACTACCTGACCGACCTGTTCCCGATCCTCGAACTGGCAACTTCCGCGAAAATGCTGTCCATCGTCAAACTGATGAACGGCGGCGGCCTGTTTGAGACCGGCGCGGGCGGCTCGGCCCCCAAGCACGTCCAACAACTGCAAGAAGAAAACCACCTGCGCTGGGACAGCCTTGGCGAATTCTGCGCGCTGGGTGAAAGCCTGACGTTCCTGGCCGACAGCAAGGGCAACGAAAAAGCCCGCGTTCTGGGGCAGGCGGTCGACGCCGCAACCCAAGGCATCCTGGACCACGACCGCTCCCCCTCGCGCAAAGTGGGCGAGCCGGACAACCGCGCCAGCCACTACTGGTTCGCCCGCTACTGGGCCGAAGCCCTGGCACACCAGAACAGCGACGCGGACCTCGCCGCGCACTTCGCCCCGATCGCCAAGGCGCTGGCCGAAGGCGAAGAGGCGATCCTGTCCGAACTGGCAGAGGTGCAAGGCGCACCCGCAGATCTGGGCGGCTACTACCACGCCGATCCGGCGAAAACCGCCGACGTCATGCGCCCGTCCAAAACGCTGAACGCCATCATCGGCTAAGCTGTTCTTGATAGCCCGATCCAACGGCCCCCGCACCGCGCGGGGGCCGTTTTCGTTTCAGGTGTGGAATGTCCGAACAAAGGCCCCGTAGCCGCGCATCGCCGGGCCGAGGTGCGGCGATGCGACCTTAGTGACTGCCACTTTATGGCAGCCAAACACATCCGACCTAACCGTCACGCGCAACAGCAGCCAAATCGCCGTGCCGTGGGGCGGCCCGTCATGTCGAAGACATGCCCGCGGCATGATGCGCGGCGGCCTGCGGCCTTGATTCCGCGCGGAGGACATGCGGAGATGACCAATAGCTGCCCTTCGTGGCGGTCTGCCAGGATGTCTGGTATGCGGGACGAAACGGTCATTCGTTTAGTCGACAAATTTCGTGAATTTCGATATCGGTGTGGAAGACGATGCCGTTGAAGGGAACCAGGTACCCATGCCCATGCCATGGACATATCGACACGCTTCCAAGGAATGGCGCGCTTTCCTCGATGATGTGAAAGAGCGCATGTCCCTTGAGTCCGACAACATGGCTTACACGGCGGTCGATGCGGTCCTACAGGTGTTTCGGCGTCGTTTGAACGCTCAAGAGGGTTTGGAATTCGCAAGTGTCCTACCGAGCGTTCTTCGTGCGATTTTCGTGCACAACTGGGATGTTACGGAACCCTGCGCTGAATTTTATGACCGCGAAAAGCTCGTTTCCGAGGTCAAAGCGGTGAGGGTGAACCACAACCTAACGCCGGACAATGCCATTGAGGCAACGGCATGGGCGGTTCGGCGAACCACCAACCGGAGAGACTTCGAGCGAGTGTTAGCGAAGCTACCGGCCGAAGCGCGCGACTTTTGGCAAGTAGATGTCGCCGATCCTGCCGAGCTAGAGCAAAGGATCATCTAGCTGCTTTGCAGTATCTGTCACTCTGGGCTCGAACCTGCCGTTCACCGCGTACTACACCAACGTCCGGTGAGCGGACGAAGCTGCCGGTCGTGAGGATCAGTCTTTCAAAAACTGCCGCAAGAGATCCACAAACTCTTTGGGAGCATCAATGTGGACCGAGTGACCGGCATCAAGCTGGGCGAACGTCGTGCCAGCACGCTGTTCCGCCATGGACCGTAACTCGGCTGCATCACAGATGCGGCTTTCACTTCCAGAGACAACGAGAGCCGGGCATTGGCTTTGCAGCCAGATGGTCCAGTGGTCGCCATTGGTCGCCTGTTCCGAAACCAGGAACTCCGTTGGGTCGAAATTGAGTGCCCATCCTTCTGCAACGCGATGTATCGAGTTTTGCAGATATGGGGCAAGGCGAGGCCCGAGGCGTTCCTCAAGGTTTTCACGCAACCGGAACGTACCGCCCCAGTCAGCCACATACGGCGTTGAATCGTCCTGAATATTCACGCCGATGTCTTCTATGACCATCGCGGAAATCCGATCAGGATGTGCCGCCGCGAGATGATAGGCGACAATCCCTCCAAAAGAATGACCAAGCACCGGAACCTGCTCTGTGATGGACAGGTGGTCCAGAAGCGCAATCACATCGGAAACATAGGCAGTCATGCTATGTGGCACGGCGTGGTCGGTTTCACCGAACCCGCGCTGGTCCAATGCGATCACACGCCAATCGGGGGCAAGGTCTTCGGCCAACACATTGAAATCAGACGCACCCATCCAGTGACCGTGCAGCGCAATCAAAGGCTTCCCGTCGCCACCGGCATCAAGGAAGGACAGGATGATACCATCGTGTTCGAGGCTGTGCCTGTGCATGAGTTCACCTTTCGTTTCCCTGTCTGTATCTGGCCCAGCACGCAGGGACAAGGGCCACTCAGGCCTCAAACCAGCCCTCCGCTACCCCCGGCGCAAACGACCGGCTTCCCCACCAAGGGTCACCTAACACCCGAACGACCAAAGCCACCCAACATCACCCCTCACCATCCCCCGCATCCGGCTTCACATTGAACACCGCCAGATACAGCGCAGGCACGAACAGCAGCGTCACAATCGTGCCGACAATGATCCCGCCCATCATCGCAAAGGCCATCGGCCCCCAGAAAATCTGACGCGAGATCGGGATCAGCGCAAGGCTCGCCGCCGCCGCCGTCAGCAGGATGGGACGCGCCCGGCTGTCGCTGGCCTCGAACACGGCGGCCCATGCGGTCCGACCCTTTTCGCGCAGCACTTCGATTTCATGCACCAGAATGATCGAGTTGCGGATCAGAATACCGACCAGCGCCAGCACACCCAAAATCGCCACGAATCCCAGCGGCGCGCCCGACAGCAACAGCGCCGCCACCACACCGATCAGCCCCAGCGGTGCCGCGCACAGCACCACGAAACTCAACCGGAAGCTTTGCATCTGGATCATCACCAGAACCAGCATCAGCATCAGCATCAGCGGCATGACCGACGCAATCGGCCCCTGGCTTTCCGCACTGGACTCAACCGACCCGCCAACAACCACCGCATAGCCAAACGGCAGCTTGGCGCGGAATTCGGCAACCTGTGCGTCCAGCGCGTTGACCACGGTGGCCGGTTGGTCGTCGGTGGCAATGGCGCTCATCACGGTCACGGTCGGCATCCGGCCACGCTGGTACAGCACCGGTTGTTCGGTGTCGTACTCGAACGTGGCCACCGATTGCAGCGGAATGCGGACGTTGTTCCCCGTGTTCAGTTGCAATTCGCGCAGGTCTTCGACCGACTGGCGCGCATCGTCATCACCGCGGGCGATGATGTCGATCAGATAGGCCTGATCGCGCAACTGCGTGACCTGCGCGCCCACATAGATCGCGTTCAGCGCCGCTGCGATGTCGGACGACGACACACCCAGCTGGCGCGCCTTGTCCTGCAACAGGTTCACCCGCACCACCCGCGCCGGTTCGTTCCAGTCCATGACCGTCCCTTGGGTGCGCGGATCGGACGACACCAGCGCCGCCAGCTCGCGGCCCAGATCACGCACGCGGTCAATGTCCGGCCCGCTCAGGCGGTACTGCACGGGGCGGCCAACCGGCGGGCCAACCTCCAGCAGTTTGACAAAGACATCGGTGCCGGGGAACGCGTCCCTGGAATAGGTCTCGATGTCACTGCGCAGGGCATCCCGTGCCGCGACCCCCGGCGTCTGGATCACGATCTGTGCGGTGTTCGGGCTGGGCGTCACAACGTCATAGGCCAGGATAAACCGCGGCGCGCCACGTCCCACATAGGACGAATGGAACAGCACGTTGTCGTTGCCCTCCAGATGCGCCTCCATCTTTTCGACCTGCGCCTGTGTCTCGGCAATCGACGCGTTCTGCGGCAGCGTCATGTCGATGATCAGCTCGGGCCGGTCCGAGCTGGGGAAAAACTGGTTCTCCACCGACCCCAGGCCCACAACCGACACGCCAAAGATCACCACCGTTGCGGCAATCGTCACCCAGCGAAACCGCATCGCCCCGCGCAGCACCTTGTGAAACGCGCCCCGCACGCGGCCCGGCGTCTCATCGTGGTGCTTCCATTTCGACGGCAGGAACGTGACCCCCAGCAGCGGCGCAAACAGCACCGCCACGATCCAACTGACCAGCAGCGACACCGCAATCACCACGAACAGCGAAAAGGTAAACTCGCCCGCCGACGATGAATTCAACCCGATGGGAATAAAGCCCACGACGGTGACCAGCGTGCCCGACAGCATCGGAAAGGCAATCGAGGTCCACGCGTAAGACGCCGACTTGACCAGCGTCTCGCCCCGCTCCAGCCGCGAGATCATCGTCTCGATGGCAATCATCGCGTCGTCCACCAGCAACCCCAGCGCAATGATCAGCGCGCCCAGCGAAATCCGTTGCAGGGTAAAGCCAAGGTAGTTCAGGATCACGAAGGTGATCGCCAGAACCAGCGGAATGGTCAGCGCCACGACAAACCCCGCGCGCATCCCCAGGCTGACAAAGCTGACGGCCAGAACGATCAGAACCGCCTCGACCAACGCCTGAATGAAATGCCCCACGGCCTCGTCCACCACATGCGGCTGGTCCGCAACCTGATGAATCTCGATCCCCACCGGCAGATCGGCCTGCGCCTGTGCGATGACCTTGTCCAGCTCAGCGCCGAAATCGACGATATTGGCCCCCGACCGCATCCCCACGGCCAGGCCAATGGCCTCTTGTGCGTTGTAATGGAACAGCTCGGAGGGCGGGTCCTCGTAGCCACGGTGAATGTCGGCCACATCGGTCAGACGGAAAAACCGCCCGTCCACCCGCAGGTTGATGCCGGCCAGGCTCTCGGCATCCGTAAACTGCCCGCCGATCCGCACCATCACCCGTTCGGGGCCTGCGTTGATCACCCCGCTGGGCAGGATCGCGTTCTGTGCGGCCAGCGTGGCCTGCACCGCCTGCTGGTTCAGCCCAAGGGCCGCCAGCCGTTCGGTGGAATATTCCAGATAGACCACCTCGTCGCGGGTGCCGAAAATCTCGATCTTGCCGGAATCGTCCAGCTGCTGAATGGCGCGCCGCGTCCGTTCGACATAATCGCGCACCTCGCGCGGGCTGAACCCGTCCGAGGTAAACGCATAAAGGTTGCCGAACACATCGCCAAAGTCGTCGTTGAACTGAAACCCCGAGAACCCTTCCGGAAAATCGCCCCGGATGTCGGCCATCATGTTGCGGACCTTCTGCCAGGTCTGCGTCAGCTTCTCGCCACGCACCGTGTCCAGCAGGTTGACATAGATGATCGCCTGTCCCGGTCGTGTCACGGACCGCGTGAAATCAAGCTCGGGCAGGTCTTCCAGCTTTTTCTCGATCCGGTCGGTGACTTGCAGGCGCGTTTCCTCGACATCCGCGCCGGGCAGCGATGTGGAAATCACCATCGTCTTGATGGCAAAGTTCGGGTCTTCCTCGCGGCCGATGGTGGTATAGGCAATCGCGCCCGCAATGATCGACACGATCATCAGGAACCAGATAAAAGACCGGTGTTGCAGCGCCCAGTCGGACAGGTTGAAACGGTTCATTGGGACACGCTTGGGCCAACAGTCTGGCCCTCCTTCAAAGAATGGATACCTTTGGTGATGACCTCGTCACCGGCCTTGATGCCACCCGTGACACGCACGCGCGGCCCGAATTGCTCGCCCAGCTCCACCGGCGTGCGGTGTACCGTTCCGGTGGCCTCATCGGCGGCACGGGTCACGATCCAGACGGCGGGGGTGCCCTTGGGGTCCAGAATGGCGCTGGCGTCCAGAATGATGTCCAGCCGCGCCGTGGTGGCAGGGGCGATATGGACCAGCGCCCCCAACCGAAAGCCGTCGGGCGGGTCCTGCAAGGTCAGATGCACCCGACGTGTCCGCGTCGAGGCGGCCGCGACCGGATCAATCCGGCGCAGCGATGCCTGCGCGGTCACGCTGGGGTTGGCGGCCAGCGCCACGTCGAACATCAGCCCCTCGCTCAGCGCGGCGGCGTCCCGTTCGATGACATCCAGCGTGATCTCGCGCATTTCGGTGCCCGCCAGAACCACGACAGCCTCGCCTGCTGTGACCGATGCACCGGCTTCGGCGTTGGTCTGAATGATGACACCGTCTTGCGGCGCGGTCAGCGTGGCAAAGCCGCGAATGTCCTGCGCCTGCGCCAGCGCGGCGCGCGCCTGTTCGACGGCGGCAATGGCGGCGGTCAGACCGCGTTCGGCGTCCTCCAGACGGGTGGCGCTGTCGGTCCCGCGGCTCAGCAACTCGCGGGCGCGGTTCTCGGCGTCACGGGCAGCGCGCAACTGGGCGTTGGCCACTTGAACACCCGCTTCGGCGGCACGCACGTCGGCGTCCAGATCCTCGGGGTCCAGCCGCGCCAGCACAGCGCCCTTGGTGACCAGATCGCCGGTCTCGACCGGGCGCTCGGCCAGCGTGCCCGCCAGCAGGAACCCAAGGTCGGTCTCCGTGCGCGCGCTGACCAGCCCGACAAAACGGTTCTGATAGCCCGCGCGTTCATTCACCACCTGCGACACCACGGGGCGGGGCGTGTCCTGCACAAGGGCAAGCTCGTCATTGGCAAGGGCGGGGGGGGCCAGCAAGGCCAACACCGTCAGGACAAGGGGCATTCTCATTGGCTCTCTCCTGCGGCACGCACGATCCGTCCGGGATACAGCAACTGCGCCCCGCGCGTGACGACCTGTTCGTTCTCTTCCAGTCCGCCCGACAGGATGATCCAGCCGGTCTCGTAACGCTCGACGGTGATCGACCGCAGCGACACCGCCATCGTATCGGGATCGACCACCCAGACCGCAGGCCCGTCCACCGTGGCCGACATCGCGGTATAGGGCAGGGTGATGCGCGGCGCGTCGGTCACCGTGACCGTGCCGCGAATGGCGTCGCCATAGGTCAGGAAGGGATGGGACTCGTCGATCGTGATCTTCACCGCCACCGTGCCCGCAGCCGCATCCACCAGCGGCGACACCTCGCGCAGCGTGCCGGTGAAATGCGTGTCGGGCCGGTCGATCAGCGCAAGGTCGATGTCGTCGATGTTGCGCGGCGTGGCCATCAGAACCTCGGGCATGTCGAACACCGCATCAATCTGCCGGCCCAAAGCCAGTTCCAGAACCGGCTGCGCGGCGCCCACCACCTGGCCCGGCTCCGCCAGACGCTTGATCACCGTTGCATTCGTCGGCGCGGTCAGCGTGGCGTCGTCCAGCGCCCGCTGGGCGCGGTCCAGATCGGCGTTCGCCTGCGTCAGCGCCCCCTCGGCGATGCGCAGGGCATCCTCGGCACTGTCGCGGCTGATCCGCGTGGTTGCACCACGCTCCAGCAGCGTGTCCTGACGGTCAAGATCCTCGATGGCCTGCGTGTGATTGGCCTGCGCCGTCGACAGCCCCGCCTGCGCCGCGCGCAAGGCCTGCGCCTGTTGCACGCTGTCCATCTGCGCCAGCACCGCACCGCTTGCCACATGGTCGCCTTCTTCGACCTGCATCTGCGCAATGCGCCCGCCCGACGGGAACGACGCCCGCAACGTATCGCGCGCCACCACCTCGCCCGTCAGCGAAAAGGTCAGCGTCTGCGTGCTGAGCGTGGTGGTGAACAGCTCGACCGGCAACGGCTCTTCTGCATGGGCAAAAGGCGGCGCCAGCATCAGCGCCGCACAAAGCGTCAGGACGCCCCGGCACCGGTGTTTCAAAGCGGTCAGGCTCATGGCTTTACCTCCACAAGGCAGCTCTCGGCGGTCATATTGTTCATCGCTTTCTGCATCAGATTTACGAAGGTCTCGATTTCGGCGCTGTCCAGTCCGGTCAGCGTCCGAAAGCCCTCGGTCGCCATCGCGCGGGCGCGCGCCTGCAGGGTGCGGCCCGCATCGGTGACCTCCAGCAGCCAGGCCCGGCGGTCCTGACGGTCGCGGGTGCGTTGCAACAGCCCGTTCTGCTCCAGCCGGTCGGCCACTGCTGTCAGGGTCGACGGCAAAACCTGAAGGTCCTCGGCCAGCGCGCCCATGCGCTTGGGCTCTGTCAGATGCATCAGAACCTTGATGTCATGGCGCGACAGATTCACCTGCGCCTCAAAGGCCTGAACACGCGCCTCCAGCGCCGCGTTCAGCATGCTGATGCTCATCGTCAGAAAGATTTCGTTCGGCATTTCGGCATTCCGTGTGCGCAAATAAGGCGGCCCATGTGGCCATCGCGAGCAGCGAATTTAGTTCGCTAAATGAAACATTTTTTTTAATAAGTAAATACCAGGACCCGCCGACACCGCAAAAGTGATGCCGACGGGCCAGTTTTTCAGCAGATGCCTCTTATCCGCGCAGCGCGTGGTGCAGGATCACCGGCACGGCCAGATCCTCCTCATCGCCCAGATGGCGGTCCAGGAATGCGCGGATGGCACGGGTCTGGGTCTCCAGAATCCCCGCTTCCTCGCGGGCGGCAGCCTCGTCCAGCTGCACCAGCTTGATCACCCGGCTGCCGGTGCGCGAAAAATTCTCCAGCACCTGATCCAGCGCCGCGTGATCCTTTTCAAGGATCTCCAACCCGACATCGAAACGCGGGTCCGCCGCCGACAGTTCGGGAAAGAATTCGCGGTCCTCGAAATGGTGATGCCCGTGCAGATTGCGCACCAGCGCCGTGCCATAGCGGCCCAGATGGTCGGCAAACCCGTCGGGATCGACGCTGCGATCCAGAAAGCCGGTGGTCTGCGCGTGCAGGTGGTCCGACAGCACCCGGAACTTCTCATGCGCGCGCATCCACTGACGTGTGGACTTGGCGAAATGCGGATTGGCCGCCCACGCGTCTCGGGGATAATCGTGCAGCAACGCATTCATCTCGGTGGGCATATCGGTTGTACGGATGGGGATGAGATCGGTCATGGCGGTCTCCTTTCCCGACATCAGATAGGCAGGGGGCAGGTGGTTTTGACCTGCACAGAAACGCACACAGACAGTGCACTGCGCGCACTCATGTGCGCGCCGACTGCGGCCTTCAGGACACGGAAACAGTCTGTCGCACCGGAAACGACCCTACAGGCGTTTTCAGGGGCGGCGGCTTTGCCGTAGAGGATAAGACAGCCGTGGGGGCACAGATAACGGGACGACACCATGTTCAAACACGCAGCTGCGGCGCTGATCGCGCTGTTGCCCCTTGGCGCCCATGCGCAGGACCTGACGCGGCTGGGCTACGGCTATCTGCTGACCAATGACTTTATCGGCGACGGCCAGGACCGCTGGCGCACGGGCTCGATTGCCTCTTCGCGTGTCTGGGGCAGGGACTGGAACGGTGCGCTGCCCGCAGGCTTTGGCGATCTGATCGAACTGCGGCTGGGCGCCGAAATCATCGCCCCCGACAATCTCGAAGCCCCCGATCCCGCAGACCGCCCCTATGCCGGAGCGCTGTCGGTGGGCCTGCACAGCCACTTCCAGACACGCGGCCTTGACCTCAGCGTCGGCGGCGATCTGGTCTTTGTCGGCCCCTCCACGGGCCTCGACGGCTTCCACAACGCCCTGCACAGCGCCGTGGGCGGCCCCGACATCTCGGACGCCGCGCGCGACGGCCAGATCGGCAACGGCGTCCATCCCACCGTGGTGGTCGAGGCGGCGCGCAGCTTTGCGGTTGGCGACAGCGTGCTGCGCCCCTTTGTCGAAGGACGCGCCGGTGCCGAAACGCTGGTGCGCGCCGGATTTGACATGCGCTGGGGCGGACTGGAGCAGGGGGCGCTGCTGGTGCGTGATCCGGTCAGCGGCCAGCAATACCGCGCCATCAACGGCGACGCGACGGGCCTTGGGTTTGTGCTGGGGGCGGACGTGGCCCATGTGGCCGACAGCGTGTTTCTGCCCGAGGACCGCGGCTATGACCTGCGCGACACCCGCGTGCGCGCCCGCGCCGGTGTGGAATGGCGCAACGAAAACGGCGGCGGCGTGTTCTACGGCCTCAGCTATCTGGGCGAGGAATTCGAAGGGCAGGGCGAAGGCCAGCTTGTCGGCAGTTTTCGCGCCCACTTCCGGTTCTGAATGAGGTTGATCCTGCAACAGTCTGCAACTCAACAAAAATAAACCCTATGCGCGGCGAATCAGTTTTGGTAGCCTGACCTCAATAAAAAACGAAGAGGCAGGCAAGCAGGCAATGGGAACGGGCTTTCGTGGCACGTTTGTCATCTCCTGGTCGCAAACAGAAATAGACGGTCTTGAGGCCGCTCCGATGCAGTCCCTCAACGTAGGGGCGGCGTGGTCATGGTATGGCGATCCCGTGCGCGTGGATGGGCCGTCGGATATTTTGCGACTGGACGGTGCAGACGGTTCAGAGAATCTGCGTAAGCGGGCGGCACGTATGGTGCATCGCCTTGTGGGCGCAGCTTTGGATTACACACCAGCAGACAAGGTCGCGTGGGACGATGCCGCGCCGCTTCTGGACAGCAGCTTTGTTGTCACGGACGGCGCCCGCACGTTCACCGTCACACTGATCGAAGTGGGACGCGGGGCGCAGCCCTTGCTGATGTTCCTCAACGACATTCCCCCGCGCAACTCTGACCTGTGGGTGGTGCACCACACGCTGGGCGCCAACCGCGGCAACCCCACGGGACGCGACGCGGGCGGGGTCATATGCTTTACCCCCGGCACCCGCATCAGAACACCCGACGGCCCGCGCCTGATCGAAGACCTGCGCGAAGGCGATCTGGTCCAGACCAAGGACAGCGGCGCGCAGCCCATCGAATGGGTCGGCAGCCGCCCGATGACCGGCGCACGCCTGTTTGCAATGCCGCACATGCGGCCCGTCCGCATCCGCGCGGGCGCCCTGGGCGTCGAGCGGCCTGACGATTCGCTGCTGGTCTCGCCCGAGCACCGGATGCTGGTGAAGGGCGACGTGGCACAGGCGCTGTTCAACACCCCCGAAGTGCTGGTCGCCGCCAAGGACCTGATCAACGGACGCACCATCACCGTGGATTTGCAGGTGCCGCAAACCACCTACGTGCACCTGATGCTGCCCAGCCACGAAATCCTGTGGGCCAACGGGGTCGAGACCGAAAGTTTTCACCCCGCCAGTACGGCCCTGACCACACTGGCGTCGGATGACCGCGCCCGGCTGCTGGAACGGTTCCCCGATCTGGACTACGACCCGCACATCTATGGTCGCTTTGCACGGCGCAACCTGTCCGCCTCAGAAGCGGCGATCTTGCGGCACGCGGCGTAGACGGGGGCGCTGCCCCCTGTCCCCCCGGGATATTTACCGGCCAAAAGAAGGGCTCAGGAAAAGCCGGGGGTGGCCTGTCCGATCCTGCGGTGCGCCGCTTCCGGCAGGTCGAGAAACGCCACGACTTCGTCCAATGTGCGAAAGGTGGCAGTGTGGATCAGGGGATTGTCGCCCAGCAGCGTCATGAACATGCGCCCCATGCCAAATCCCAGATCATCCGGCGCCAGCAGCGCAAGCCGCAGCGGAATCCCGATTTCCTGACGGTGTGCCTTCATGCTTTCGGCCAGCAGGATCACTTCCGAATGGGTCAACTCGGTCTCCTCGGTGCCGCGAAAGTCCTGCAAGACATGAAAAGACGGGTCGTAATCGGGTGCATTGTGCACACGGTCCCGCGTGGCGAAAATCTCGCACCGCAAGAGGCTGCCCCAATATCGCTGCCAGATCAGACGGTATTCGGGCAGAATGAGACTTTCTGTCGGCACGATCGATCACTCGTCACAAGAAACGCAATGGTATACCGACACCATAAGTTGTATTTGTGACCTGCCGTCAAGCCGCGTCGCCCGTTACCTTACGGCGCGCATGCGACTGCCTGTTATCTTTGCATCAACCGCCCGGCGCGGCCTGTCCGGTCAGTTCGGCAATGATCGCCTTGGCGCTGTCCGAATCCCATTCCGCATCGCCGCGCAAACGGGCGACTTCGCGGCCTTCGGGATCGATGATCACGGTGATCGGCAGGCCGAAAATGCCCATCTGGCTGGCCACCGCCTGTTTGGGGTCCTGATGGCGCGGCAGGTTTTCCACGTTGATCTCGTCAAAGAACTTCTTGATGCCCTCGGGCGAATTGCGCCCCGCCGCCAGCGTCAGCACCTCGAAGTCATCGCCGCCGAATTCGGTTTGCAACGCGGACAGCATCGGCATTTCTTTGCGGCAGGGCGCGCACCACGTCGCCCAGAAGTTCAGCAAAACCCATTTGCCGCGATGGTCCTCCAGCGTCGCCGTGCCGCCGCCGTCTTCCAACTGGAACGCCGCCGAGGACGTGGCCTGGGGCGAATCATGAAACACCAGCTTTTTCATCGACCCGTCGCGCAAGGCCGCTGCGGCCTGAACATCGGCCATGGCAGCATTTGCACCCAAGGCAAGGGCCGTATACACCAGCGCAGCACAGAGTTTCTTCATATTCCCTCCAAAGGTCCAAACCATGACAGACAAGACTGCAAACACCATGTGGGGCGGCCGCTTTGCCGCCGGACCGGACGCGATCATGGAGGCGATCAACGCCTCGATCGGGTTCGACCAGCGGATGGCGGCGCAGGACATTGCAGGCTCGCGCGCCCATGCCGCGATGCTGGGCGCGGTGGGCATCATCAGTCCTAACGATGCCGACACCATTCGGGAAGGGCTGCTCACGGTCTTGTCAGAGATCGAAGGCGGCACATTCCAGTTTTCCACCGCTCTCGAAGACATCCACATGAACGTCGAAGCGCGCCTGAAAGAGGTGATCGGCGAACCGGCGGGCCGTCTGCACACCGGCCGCAGCCGCAACGACCAGGTGGCGACCGATTTCAAACTCTGGGTCCGTGACCAGTTCGACGCCGCCGAAAGCGGCCTGCTGGCGCTGATCGACGCGCTGCTGGCACAGGCCGAGGCGGGGGCCGATTGGGTCATGCCCGGCTTTACCCACCTGCAAACAGCGCAGCCGGTGACATGGGGCCATCACATGATGGCCTACGTCGAAATGCTGGGCCGCGACCTCAGCCGGGTGCGGGACGCGCGCGCGCGGATGAACGAAAGCCCGCTGGGCGCGGCAGCCCTGGCCGGCACGTCCTTTCCCATCGACCGTGACATGACCGCACAGGCGCTGGGCTTTGACCGGCCTGCCGCCAACTCGCTGGACGCGGTCAGCGACCGCGACTTTGCGCTGGAATTCCTCGGTGTCGCCAGCATCTGCGCCATGCACCTCAGCCGCTTTGCCGAAGAGCTGGTGATCTGGTCCTCGGCCCAGTTCCGCTTTGTCACCCTGTCCGACCGGTTCAGCACCGGCTCCTCGATCATGCCGCAAAAGAAAAACCCCGACGCCGCCGAGCTGATCCGCGCCAAGGTGGGCCGCATCATGGGCGCCAACGTCGGCCTGATGATGGTGATGAAAGGGCTGCCGCTGGCCTATTCCAAGGACATGCAGGAAGACAAGGAACAGGTCTTCGACGCCGCCGACAACTGGATGCTGGCACTGGCCGCAATGGAGGGCATGGTGCGCGACATGACCGCCAACCGCGACAGCCTCGCCGCCGCCGCAGGGGCCGGTTTCAGCACCGCCACCGATCTGGCCGACTGGCTGGTGCGGGTGCTGGGGATGCCCTTCCGCGATGCCCACCACGTCACCGGTTCGCTGGTGGCCATGGCCGAGGGCAAAGGCTGCGATCTGCCCGACCTCAGCCTTGCCGACATGCAATCGGTGCACGGCGACATCACGGATGCGGTCTTTGACGTGTTGGGGGTGCAAAATTCGGTAAATTCGCGTATGTCTTATGGCGGTACGGCCCCCGCGCAGGTGCGCGCACAGGCCAAACGCTGGCGCGAGGTTTTGAAATGATCCGAACTGTGGCTGTCCTGTCCCTCATGGCCCTTGCGGCCTGCGGTGCCGATGGCGAACCGGTGCAACCGACGATGAACGCGGGCGTCAGCCTTGGCACATCCGGTGTCGGCACCCACGTGGGGCTTGGCCTGCGCAAGGGGCCGTTTTCGGTGGGGTACCGTGTGAAATGATGCGGATCATTGCATGTCTGACCATGGTCGCCGCGCTGGCCGCCTGTGATCCCGGAACATCCGGCAACGGGGCACAGCGCGCACCCAGCGACCGCCAGCAACCTTCCGTGACCGAACCGGGCCTGCATGTGTCCGGCTTTGCCGAGGTCGGCGTGGTGAAAACCTTCTGATGTCGCCGCTGCGTATCGCCTATCTGGCGCTGGCCATCTGGGGCGCAATGCACCCGATGTACTGGTTCCTCGCGTGGTTCCGCGAGAACGGCTACAGCCTTGGCCGGATGGTCGACGCATGGCACGCCAACGCGGCCTCCAGCGGTCTGGTCTGGGACCTGACGATTGCGGCCATCGCCCTGACGCTCTGGATCTGCGCCGAGGTCCGCGTGCGCCGCAACTGGATCGCCTTGCTGGCGATCCCCGCGACGTTCTGCATCGGGGTCAGCTGCGGGTTGCCACTGTACCTGTTCCTGCGCACACGGCCGGTGACCTGAGAGCGGCGGAACGTTCCGGCCAAACACCAAAGCCCGGAATCAAGGCTCGCAGAGCCGCCGGGCAGCGCCCGACCGCCCCATGGGCGGGCGCTTCTTCACCGTCTTGCGGTTCATCACCCACACGCCAAAGATCAGACATAAAGTGGCACAAACCAACGTCCCGATGCCCACCCGCGGTCGGGCGCTGCCCTCTGAGGGAAGGTCCGACTGCCAACTCTAATCCCCCTCCACCACAAACCACGATTGATCCCGCCCCCGCGCTGGATTAAGCGTCAGCCATGGATCATTTTCTTTACCGCGATGGCGTCCTGCACGCCGAAGACGTCCCCGTGGCCGACATTGCCGCCGCCGTGGGCACGCCGTTCTACGTCTATTCCACCGCCACCCTGCTGCGCCACTTCCGTCTCTTTGACGAAGCACTCGACGGCATGGACCACCTGGTCTGCTACGCGATGAAGGCCGCCAGCAATCAGGCGATCCTGAAAACGCTGGGCGATGCGGGCGCGGGCATGGACGTGGTCTCGGGCGGCGAATACCGCCGTGCGCGTGCCGCAGGCATCCCGGGCGACCGCATCGTGTTCAGCGGCGTCGGCAAGACCGCCGACGAAATCCGCACCGCGCTGGAAGGCGGCATTCGCCAGTTCAACGTCGAATCCGAACCGGAAATGGAAGTGCTCAGCGCCGTCGCCACCAGCATGGGCAAGGTCGCCCCCATCACCATCCGCGTGAACCCGGACGTCGACGCGAAAACCCACGCCAAGATCGCCACTGGCAAATCCGAGAACAAATTCGGCATCCCCATCGCCCGCGCCCGCGCCGTCTATGCCCACGCCGCCAGCCTTCCCGGTCTCGACGTGATCGGCATCGACGTGCACATCGGCAGCCAGCTCACCGATCTGGCCCCCTTCGAGGCGGCCTATCAAAAGGTCGCGGACCTGACCGAACAGCTGCGCGCCGACGGCCACAACATCCGCCGTCTGGATCTGGGCGGTGGCCTGGGCATCCCCTACGAGCGCACCAATGCCGCACCACCGCTGCCCACCGACTATGGCGCGATGGTCAAACGCACGCTGGGCCATCTGGACTGCGAGATCGAGATCGAACCGGGCCGGCTGATCGCAGGCAATGCGGGCCTGATGGTCAGCAAGGTGATCTATGTGAAATCCGGCGAAGGCCGCGATTTCCTGATCCTTGACGGCGCGATGAACGACCTGATCCGTCCGGCGATGTATGATGCCTACCACGACATCATCCCGCTGAACGAACCCGCACCGGGCACCGAACAGCAACCCTATGACATCGTCGGCCCCGTTTGCGAATCCGGCGACACCTTTGCCAAGCAGCGCATGATGCCACCGCTGTCCGCCGACGACCTTGTCGCCTTCCGCAGTGCGGGTGCTTATGGCGCGGTTATGAGCAGCGAGTACAATTCGCGCCCCCTGATCCCCGAAGTTCTGGTGAAAGGTGATCAATTCGCGGTTATTCGCCGACGACCAAGCTTTGAAGAAATGATAAATCGCGATACGATCCCAGAATGGGTGTGACCTGACCGCGTGACGGACTATGTCATACCCCAGTATGAGGTAACGTCGACACATGGCCAATTCTTCCCGACCTGACACCCCCGCAGGCCTGCGCGCCTTGCGCTGGCCCTTGCGGCTGACCTGGGCGGGGATGCTGGCCGAGAACCTGTCGCGCGCGCTGTGGCCCTTGCTGGCGGTGGTCTTTGCCGTGCTGGCGATGCTGATGCTGGGCCTCCAGGACATCGTGATGATCGAAGTGGTCTGGAGCGTGGTCGTGGTCAGCTGTCTCGCGGCACTGGCCGCGCTGGTCTATGCCTTCCGCACATTCCGCCTGCCGACGCGGGCACAGGCGCTGGCGCGGCTGGATGCCAGCCTGCCGGGACGCCCCATCCAGGCGCTGATGGACGATCAGGCCATCGGGCAGGGCGATGCGGCCTCGGCGGCGGTCTGGGCGGCGCACCAGAACCGCATGGCCGCCCGCGCGGCGCAAGCCCGCGCGGTGCCGGGCGACCTGCGGGTGGCGCGCTTTGATCCCTTCGCCCTGCGCTACGTGGCCCTGCTGGCCTTTGTCATGGCGCTGCTCTTCGGGTCGATCTGGCGCGTCGGCTCGGTCACCGAGATGACGCCCGGCGGCGGCGGACTGGCCACCGGTCCCGTCTGGGAAGGCTGGGCCGAAAGCCCGCGCTACACCGGATTGCCCACGATCTACCTGAACGACATCCCCGAAGGGCCGCTGAAACTGCCCGTGGGCAGCCTGATCACCATGCGCCTCTATGGCGAGGTCGGTGCGCTGACCGTCTCCGAAACCGTCTCTGGCCGCAAGGGCGATGTCCCACCCGCATCGGGGGCGGCCCATGACTTTACCGTCGCGCAAAACGGCACGATCTCGGTGGGCGGCCCCGGCGGGCGCAGCTGGCAGGTGGCCGTGGTGCCGGACGACGCCCCACAGGTGCAGGTGCTGGACGATCCCACCAGCGCCGCGCTGGGCGAGATGACATTGCCCTTTGCCGCCAGCGACGACTATGGCGTAGAGGCAGGCGAGGTGCGCATTTCGCTGGACCTGCCCCGCGTGACCCGCACCTACGGGCTGACCCCCGCGCCCGAGGACCGGCCCGAAATCATCGTGCCGCTGCCCATGCCCATCGCAGGCGACCGCGCCGCGTTCGAGGAAAACTTTGTCGAGGATTTCTCGGAACACCCATGGGCCAACCTGCCGGTGACCATCACCCTCAGCGTGCTGGACGCCGCCGAACAGCAAACCCAATCGGAACCGCGCGAAATCACCTTGCCCGGCCGCCGCTTCTTTGACCCGCTCGCCGCGGCCATCATCGAAATGCGCCGCGACCTGCTGTGGAACCGCACCAACGCCGACCGCAGTGCGCAAATCCTGCGCGCCGTCAGCTACAAACCCGACGAAATGTTCCGCAAGGAAACCCAGTACCTGCAACTGCGCCAGGCGATCCGCAAGATGGAGACGCTGGCCCATTACGGCATCAACGACGAACAGCAACAGGCGCTGGCCGATGACCTGTGGGATCTGGCGATCGAGCTGGAAGAGGGCGATCTGGCCGACGCACTGGACCGCATGCGACAGGCGCAGGAACGGCTGGAACAGGCCATGCGCGAAGGCGCCTCCGAGGCCGAGATCGCCGAGCTGATGAACGAACTGCGCCGCGCGACCGAGGATTACCTCAAGCAACTGGGCCAGCAGGCACAGCGCGAGGCCCAGGAAAACGGCGGCCAGCAGCCCGACCAGCAGGACGGCATGCAGATGACGCAGGACGACCTGCAAAAGATGATGGACCGCATCCAGGAGCTGATGGAACAGGGCCGCATGGCCGAGGCCGAAGAGGCGCTCAAAGAGCTTCAGGAAATGATGGAGAACATGCGCGTCACCCAAGGGCAGGGGCAGGACGGCCAAAGCCCGGGCGAACAGGCGATGGAAGGTCTGTCCGAAACCCTGCGCGATCAGCAGGGCCTCAGCGACGAGGCCTTCCGCGACCTGCAGGAACAGTTCAACCCCAATGCCCAGGCCGGCGAAAGCCAGGGCAACCAGGGCCGCAATGGCGGTCAGGGCCGGGGCCAGGAACATTCTCAGGGTCAAGGCGGCGAGGGTGAAGGCAGCGAAGGCGCGCAAAACGGCGACCAGCAGGGCGAGGGCCAAAGCGGCGGCTCGCTGGCCGACCGCCAACAGGCCCTGCGCGATGAACTCAGCCGCCAGCAGGGCAACATGCCCGGCGCAGGCACCCCCGAAGGCGACGCCGCCCGCGAGGCGCTGGACCGCGCCGGCCGCGCGATGGAAGGCGCCGAAGAGGCGCTGCGCAACGGTGACAACGCCGGGGCCATCGACAATCAGGCCCAAGCCATGGAAGCCCTGCGCGAAGGCATGCGCGCACTGGGCGAGGCGATGGCGCAGGAAGAACGCGAACGCCAGCCGGGGCAGGGCACCGCGCAGGGCGACCAACGCGCCGAAGCCCGCGATCCTCTGGGCCGCACACCGGGCGCCAACGGCGGCACCGGCACCGACGAGGGGCTGTTGCAAGGCGAAGACGTCTACCGCCGCGCCCGCGAACTGCTCGACGAAATCCGCCGCCGCTCGGCCCAGGGCGAACGCCCGCAGGTCGAACTGGATTACTTGGAACGCCTGCTGGACCGGTTCTGACGCGGGGCTTGCGGACATCCCAACTGTCCGCAACGCAACACCAAGCCGTGCATCGACGGGCCGAGGTGCGGCGATCCAACCTCAGTGCCTGCCACTTAATAGCAGCCAAACACGTCCCACCGATCCGTTCCGCGCAACAGCCACCAAACCGCCGAGCCGCCGGACGGCCCGCCCTGTCGCACCGAACCACCAAGCCGCGCATCGC
>TARA_R110000765_G_scaffold317600_3_pt1 | contig 28935 bp, 33 predicted proteins | sample TARA_R110000765 | Tara Oceans TARA_R110000765 (sample SAMEA4398168) | marine metagenome | biome: Polar Biome; feature: [MES] marine water layer (ENVO:01000295) within the mesopelagic zone...; material: water (ENVO:00002006), including particulate matter (ENVO:01000060) such... | reverse complement strand
TTATCTTAATATATTATAATACGGCTGCTAATAATAATCTCATACAAGCGTTTAAATTATGGCACTTACAAAAATAACAACCCCCGAACTTTTAGATTTTCCAGATGATAGTACATCAAGTGCTAATACTTCTGGTACTGTAATACCTACAGGAAATACAGCAGCACAACCATCTGTTAGTTTAAATGCAGGAGAATTTAGATTTAATACTACACTTAGTTATGTAGAATATTATAATGGTACTATATGGAAACAAATAGATGATGCAGCTGTATAATAATAATTAAATTTCACTTAAAAACAAGGAAAAACAGGTAACTATATAATTATAAACCAAATGTCAAACAATTAAAACCAAAACCTATGACACTATTTTACCAGACTCATTCGTGGAGTAGTCAACCACAAATTTCAGAAAAAACCCAAAACCTTTGGAAGCAGATAGCGAAAAAGAAGAATTGGCGAATAACCCAATTACATAACGGTTTTTATCAAACTGAATACCAAGATCCAGAAACTAAACAGTGGATGGATGTAACCCGTAGAGAAACACTTGAAGGCGCTGAATTAGCAGTAACTGCATCAGTTGACCATTACAAGAAAAAAATAGAGTTCTTAAACGGTCCAAAAGTCATTAAGACCTTTAAATAAAATTTAAATAAATCAAATCAAATTTAATATAATATGTCAGACTTAATAGTCAAAAATCTTAATTTTGGGGAACAAGCTCAAAGTCAAGTATTTAAAGGAATCGATAAACTCACTCAAGCTGTTAGCTCCACTTTAGGGGCTAGCGGTAAGTGTGTTTTACTTGAAGATGATAAAGGTACACCAGTTATAACTAAAGATGGGGTTACAGTTGCAAATTCAATAGTTTTATTAGATCCTGTAGAAAATATGGGGGCAACTCTTTTAAAAGAAGCCGCTAGAAAAACAGTAAATGAAGCAGGTGATGGCACAACAACAGCAACAGTTTTAGCACACGCAATACTTAAAGAAGCTAAAAGTGTAGATATAAATTCTAGAGAATTAAAAGAAAGTATCAATAAAGCTGTAAAAAAAGTAGTTAAATATTTAGAAAAAATTAGTATTCCTGTTAAAGGTGATATGATTGATCAAATTGCAACTATTTCTACTAACAATGAACCAAAGCTTGGTAAAATTATTGGTGATGCATTTAGATCTGTTGGTCAAACAGGGGTTGTGATGATGGAACATTCATCATTACCTGAGACAGAAGTAGAATTAGTAGATGGAGTTCAATATAATAAAGGTCTTACTAGTCCTCATTTTATTACTAATAAAGCAAAAAAGACTGCAGAACTAGAAAACCCTGTAGTATTACTTATAGAATCTCCTATAGATAATATAAGACAAATTCAATCTATCTTAGAACATGTTATAAAAAAGAATACACCTTTACTTATTATAGCAGATGTAGAAGCCCCAATAATGGCTACTCTTGCAATGAATAAAACAAAAGGTAATATAAAAGTAAATATTATTAATGCACCTACATTTGGTGTAAATAAAAGAGAAACATTAGATGATCTCGCTATGCTTACTGGGGCTACTGTCATAAATGAAGATCTTGGAGATGATATGGATTTAATACAACCTGAATTGTTAGGTAGTTGTTTAAAAGCCATAACTGATGAAAAAGATACTATTCTGCAAGTAGGTGAACCTACTGAAGTAGTTTTAAATGCTATAAAAATAGTTAAAGAAGAGTTAGCTGATAAACCTAATCCTGCTCATTTAATAAGACTTGAGAAAAGATTAGCTAGATTATCAGCAAAAATAGCTATAGTAAAAGTAGGGGCAAATTCAGATATAGAATTAAAAGAAAAATCTGATAGAATAGAAGATGCAATATGTGCGACAAAAGCCGCTATAAAAGAAGGTATTGTACCAGGTGGTGGTATAGCACTTTTAAATGCTAGTCAAAATATTAAAACTAACGTTAAAGGAGAAAAAGTTTTATTAAAAGCTATAGAATCTCCATTTAGAGTAATTTTAGATAATGCTGGGATTAAATGTCCAAATGATTCATTACCTAGTATTATGGGAGAATTAGAAGGTAAAGGTTTAGATGTTATAACAGGTGAACCAGTTAATATGATAGAAGCTGGTATCATTGATCCTTTACTTGTTACTAAAAGTGCTCTAATAAATGCCGTTTCTGTAGCAACAACTATATTATCAACTGATTGTGTAATCAATAATTTAAGAATTGATGAAAGCAATAGGAAATAATATTATAATTAAACCTGATAAAGTAAAAACTGATAAAACTAAAGGTGGATTACTTATTATTGAAAAAGATCGTGAAGATCTAAGATATAGAAAAGCTACTATAATTTCTATCAGTGAAGATATAAAAGGTTTAAAAAAGAATGATGTGATATATTATGACAGACACGCAGGTCATGGTATTGAATTCAACAAAGATAAATTTACTCTTATTAAATTACAAGATGTTGTTGTTGTTTTATGAGGAAATTAAATTCAACAGATATAAAGGATTTAAACCTACTAAAACATTATAGACTTATTAGAAAATGGGCTTGTAGAAACAACAATTTAAACGACGCGGATTTAGAATTATTAATATACTTCGATTGTATGAATCTTTTTACTAAACAGGATTTTAAAATCGGTACTTATGCTTACAGTTGGGATAATAGACGCTGGAACAAAATGATAAAAAACAATTGGATTATAGTTTGGAGAAATCGAAACAGAACAACCCAGAAGTATAATATCTATAAAGTTTCTTTCAAGTGTAGACAACTAATAGCAAGAATGTACCGAATTATGTTAGGTGAAGAAGATGTACCAACAAGTAAAAGAAGGAATTCCATTATGCACGGTAAAACTTATACAGATAAAGTTTTAATAACCGCGATAAAAAACGTAAATAAAGATAAAACAAGATAAAATGAATAAAAGTCCATTAAATCATAATCCTCTTGGAAGTATAGGTAAACAAATGAGAATGAGTAAAAAAAATAATTCTCAAGCAAATCAATTCACAGGAGCATTAGGTAGAATAAAATCTTTAACAAGAAATGATATATCTCAAGATCCACTAGGTGTTTTACCAGATCAAAGTGGTTCTAATCAAGGACAAGCTAATAATGCAGCCTCAATTGCAGCACAACAAGCTCAAGTGGCTGAAGCTAGTGGATTATCTGCATTAACACAAGGTCCAACAGGTGCACCTGGAAGTATAGTTGCTCCTCCAGTTGAATCAGGTACTTTAGCTGATACAGATTATAATAATTTAATGGGTGGTTTAAATAAAGGAAGTGCTTTTGCAATGAAAAGTCCGCTTAAACAAGGTTCTTATGAAGATCCAGAACAAGTCGTGAATGTAGATACTAGTGTCGCTGATGCTGTATCTAAAATAGGAAATACAACTGCTGATGCTGTATCTAAAATAGGGAATAATAATAATGATAATAACGAAGATGAAGAAGAAGATAAAAAAGGAGGATAAAACGTAAATAAAAACAGATTAAAGATGAAAAGTAATTCACCGTTTTTAAAAACAATATCAGAAATAAGGGAAGAACCAGGCATGTCAAATGCCGGTAAATATCCTAATGTAACTAAATCAGATTTTTGTGGACCAAAAGGCACATTCCCTGTAAATACATTAAAAAGAGCAAAGTCAGCTATTAAATTAGCTCATAATGCAAAGAATCCTGGGAAAATTAAAGCTTGTGTACATAGAAAATATCCACAACTAAAAAAAGACTAATGACAGGTATAGTTATATTTTTATTTATAATTATATTAGAAAACGCATTGTAACAATTAAAAAAATAATCATGCACGAAGATAAAGCATATAATAAAGCAAGTAAAGAAAAGAAAATAGGTATTGTAGGGGAATCTCATATATGGGATGGTCCATTAAATCAAGTTGGTAGAATCCACGGAGTTGGATCTAGTTCAGGTATTAAAGGTATGCAAGTGTCTAAATACCCGAATTCCCAAGTTGATATGCAAGTAAAATACCCGATTACATCAATTGCACAAGGAATAAAGATATAATAATGCCCGACGTGAAATTACTATTAATAAACGCTTTTGCGTTAGCTATTTCTATGACAAGTATAGAAGTATGGCTTAAAATTATACTTTTACTCGTAACTATTGGATATACAGTGTCTAAATGGGTAAAACTTAAAAAAAAGAAGTAATAAATAATAATAAAGAAATAACTATGGAAAAAGGGCATTTTGGAGAATATTCTGGCAACACTAGACATTCTCATACACCAGTAACTAAACACAATGTGCATGCTTCAGAAAGAGATGATGCAACTCATATTGATTATCTTAAAAGAGATGTTCTTTGGGATGATAAGCATGGACACAGTGATATTGATATGACAGCTGATGAAAAGCATATATCTAAATTAGCTGGAGATATGAAATATGATAAAAAACATCACTAAAAATGAGTAAAACTCCTTTTTATAAAACAGGATTAGGAACTTATCAGGGTCAAACTTCTGATGGAGCTTTACTATATAATAGTCCTTTGTTTCTTACCGAAGAAGAAAAACTAAAATTAAAAGAAAAAGGAGAAAAACAATACGTAGATGAAACAACAACTACGACTTCTGAAAAAGTAAAAGGAGGAACCAAATATACAGATACTACTGAAAAAGATTGGACAGCAAAGGATGAATATGAAGGTGATACATTAACATTTGAAAAGTTACAACAACAAGGAGGTAATGTTGATAAAGCAAAAAAATGGATAAAAAACAATCCTGAAGAGTATAAAAAACTATTAGCAGAAAAAAACCAAACAAAAACTCGTACCGGTAGTGATCAAGATATTAACACTAGATTTGTTGCAGATCCGATAGAAGAAGAACCTAATTTTGCTATTGATCCAGATGGTTCTTATAATTTTGATTTTTATAGAGAATCAAGCCATGGAGATGGACGAAGAGCAACTATTTCTAATCCAGGATTTACTTCTTTTTCAAATAAAAGTGGTGCACAAGTTAATGATATGTTAAGTGCATATAAAAGACAATCAGGAATGATTGAAAAAGATTATGGTGTAAAAACTGAACAACAGTGGGCAGAAAAAAGAGGTTGGAATGTAAAACAATTACAAGATGGATCAGAACTTAGTAAGAGAAGATCAGCATGGATAGCTAAAAGTCAAGCTAGACACGCTGATTTATATAAATATAACATGCCAAAGGCCAAAATATTGGATAATAATACTAATCAATATTATCAAGTGGGTAGTTCAGGGCAATTAGAACCTATAACTACAAAATCATAAAACAGAATAGAACTGTACAAATCTAACCAAACACAAATATTAACAACAACAAAAACAAAAACAAAAACAAAATGGCAAAATTTATAAATTTCCATCAAGTAAACATTAATGCAGGTCAACCTTTTGGTCCAGATTATGATGTATTAATAAATGTTGATGACATCGCAAAAATCGCAGCTACTGGTGCTACAGGGCAAAATGCTAAAACATTAATAGTAAGTTTTAAGCAATCTGCTCTCTCAACACCAGATTCTACTAACCCTAAAACAGTTTCTTTTGCTGTTCATGCTGATAACGTTGCAACTACCAATCCAACACTTACAACTGGTAGTGCAAACACAATTTATGACGCAGTTATAAGAGCACTGACAGCTAACCCAGGTGGGGTTAAATCTACTGTAAGTTTACCTAGAGATCAAGCAGCTACTCCACTACAAATGTATTTTAGCGGAGCTACTTGGGCATAGTAATTAACTTATGAAATCACAAGGATTAGGCGATTCTATTGAAAAGTTTACTACAAAAACAGGTATTAAGACCATCGTTGATTCTGTCTCCGAAGGTCTTAATATTCCTTGTGGATGTCAACAAAGAAAAGATGCACTGAACAAAATATTTCCATATTCAACAAGATAATAATAATGGCTTTTAAACTTAATAACCCTCCTTACGTAGCAACTGCTCCAGTTCATGAGATTGATATGGAAGATGGTATACTTGGTAAAGCTGATAGAAATGGGAGTATATTAATAAATAAAAACATAAAAGATCCTAAACAAAGACAAGATGTTGTTAATCATGAACAAATTCATATTAATGATATTAAATCTGGACTTCTTTACTATGATGATGAAAACGTATATAGTCGTAAATCTGTAAATGATAAATGGCAAATTCATCCTCGTAAAAATATGAAAGAAGGTAATAAGTCTTTATCTTGGGAACAAAAAGCACATAAACATTCATAAAACAAATAAAATGGGAAAAGGTAAAAATAAAGAGTCAATAGCTCAAGAAAAGAAAAACTTACTTGGAATTAATCCAATTGCAGATCATGCAAGTGGTTCTTTCATGAGTAAGCATTCAATAACAAGTAATGGATCAAATAGTCCATTACACGATTCAGGTCATGGTGGCGCAGAAGATCATACACACTCTACTTGGTCAAATGTAAAAAATTATGCTCAAAATAGTTCATTGAATAATTTTAGAGTAGGAGGTGGAACTGGAGAGGTGAATAGTAACAGACGCGCAACAAACACAAAACCTTTGGGAGAAAGTAGACAACAAAGTTATAAAGGCGAACAAAGACGAAAAAAGAATTTAGCTTATATGGCTAAAATAGATGCTTTAAAAAAAGGATAAAAATAAATGAGTAAAAAAAAGCCTTTTAAAGAGACTGGGGTAGGTAAATTTCTTATCGAAAAAGCCCCTAGTATCTTGGGTATTGTTGGTGATGCTATATTACCAGGTAACGTTATTTCAGAATTAATTTCAGGTAATAAAAGTTTATCTGAAGCTGATAAAGAAATAGCTTTACAAAAACTTACAATAGAAAGGGCAGAAATTGATGGGACAACAAGGCGCTGGGTTGCAGATGCTCGTTCAGGAGCGTGGCTTGCTGCTAATGTTCGCCCACTAGTATTAATATTTTTAACAATTAGTTACGTAATAGGATGGTATTTACACTATCCACTGGACTCTATCACTGGACTTCTTTCTATAGTAATAGGAGGTTATTTTGGTTCTCGGGGAGTTGAAAAAGTATTCGGAAACAATAAACATAAATAAAAAAAAATGGGATTTTATCAAAAAAATTTAAGCGATGGATCTACTCACGCTGTAGCTATTGAAACAGTTGCTACATTAAGAGCTCCTGGAGCTTCAGCGGCTGGTATACCTGTAGGACAATTTACAGATACCACCGCAAATATAGCTGCAACTGCTCAAGTTATTACGGCATATGCTTCTGGAGGTACTTTTTTAGGTTCAGCTGCTAATGTTCAAAACAAACAATGGGGAGCTTATTATACAATTGAAGCTAATGGTGCAGGATCTATTACAAACGTAAGAGTAGTACAAATTAGACCAGATGGATTAAACCAAGGAGTTGCACCAGGTGCACCCGCTAATCCAGGATCTGGCCCAAATATGGCAGCAAATGCACAAACAATAGTATTTAGTGCTTCAGATTTAAACACTGCTTTTGGTCAAACTAATATAACTGGCACATTATCAATAGCTTTAGCTGGTACAGATCTACAAGCTCCAACGACCGGGGCTGATGCTGGTACAAATGCTATATATGAAGCAGATACTGGGTTTAGTGGTTTTGATCTATATGTAGGTGGAACTGGAGATGTTAAATTAGAATTGGCTGCAGCACCGCCCAATCAAACAGTAACAATACAAAGTATTCCAGCTGGAACTACTTTAAATATGTTAGTAAGAAAAGTATATACTAACGATACAACAACTACTGCATCTGAAATGGTTGCATTATATTAAATAATTATTAATTAAATTAAATTAACTCAAATGACAAAAGAAGATACAAAAAAAGAAGGATGTTCATCTTGTGATGAAAAAGCTAAACAAGTTACAGGAAAAATTACTGCTGAACAATTATCTACTATAAAACAACAACAAGAGGATATTACTCAATTATTACGAGATATTGGTTATTTAGAAAGTCAAAAACATGGGTTATTACATAAATATGCAGGTGTAGTACAAGATGCTGAAGCATTTAAACTCAAACTGGAAGAACAATATGGAGGAATAAACATTAGTCTTGAAGATGGTAGTTATACTATGATAGAAGATAAAAAGGAAGAAAAAAAAGAAAGTGAGTAAAGTTATAAGAAAAATCAGTATTGGATCTGATTACAAAAATGATGCCATGCATTATGCTATATCGCAGCAGGTATATGGTGGTCATACTATTTCTCATATTTTATTTGATAAAGAAGAACAATCTTATAATATATTTATAAAAAAAGAAGATGAGGTATTACCTTGGAAGAAGTTTAATTCTAACATGGCAATATCTGTTGAATATGATTTAGAATATTAATGAATAGTTTATATCAATTTATTATAAAACCTATTGGTGAAAGATATAAAAATACGATTAATATTGAAAATAAAGAATTAATGATAAATTCTAGTATATCTAATCATAAATTTATAAATAGAGAAGCTGAAGTTGTATCAATTCCACTTAATTATAAAACAAATATAATAAAAGGTGATAAAATTATAGTTCATCATAATTTATTTAGAAGATATTATAATATGCAAGGTAAGTCTGTAAATAGTAGTAAATATTTTAAAGATGATTTATATTTTGCTTTTCCTTCTCAAATTTATATGTATTATAAAAATAATAAGTGGAATACTCATGAAAATTATTGTTTTGTAAAACCTGCTTTAGAAGATAAAAAAATTTTAAAGAACACTGGTATACTAAAATATGGTAATAGTTCATTAGAAGTACTTAATATTAATCCAGGTGACATTATTGGTTTTAAACCATTGAGAGAATTTGAATTTATTATTGATAATGAATTATTGTACTGTATGGAATCAAATGATATTGTAATTAAATATGAACACAAAACAAACAAAAAAGAATATAATCCAAGCTGGGCAAAAAGCAGTTGAAGAACTAATTAAAGTTGCTAAAGAAAAAATTGTAGATTCAGAAGACGATATTTCTGCAGATAGATTAAAAAATGCAGCTGCTACTAAAAAATTAGCTATTTTTGATGCCTTTGAAATACTTACTCGTATAGAAGAGGAAGAAAATATGTTAAAGGAAATTAAAGAAGAACATCGCGGAAACAACTTTAAAGGATTCGCAGAAGGAAGATCTAAATAATGTATATACAAACTTTATACAAAATTTTACCTGACCATATTAAATCTAAAATAATAAAAAGAAATAATAGATATAAGAAATGGAAAGAAGGTTATGATAAAGAACATGATGTTGTAGTTATTAGTAAAACTGGTGAAATTGGGGAAATATATGAAATACAAGGTTTAAAAGTTGCGTTGCCACTTGAAAAAAAAGTATATAAAAGAGATAATAAGAAAGACAATCAATATTGGGAAGTTTTTGGTTATCCAAAAGAATTATCTAGACTAAGAACAGTTTTTGATTGGAATGACCGTTCTCTTGATTTTAAAAATAAATGGTATGATTATATTGATGAAGAATTTAAAAGACGTGAAGAAGGTTTTTGGTTTTATAATAAAGGTAACCCTATTTATATCACTGGTTCTCATTATATGTACTTGCAGTGGACCAAGATTGATGTTGGATCAGCAGAGTTTAGGGAATCAAATAGATTATTCTTCATTTTCTGGGAAGCCTGCAAAGTGGACAATAGATGTTATGGAATGTGCTACCTTAAGAATAGACGGTCTGGTTTCTCATTCATGGCATCATCGGAATTGGTACATCAAGCAACCATCTCTAGCGACTCTAGATATGGGATATTATCTAAAACTGGAGCAGATGCGAAGAAGATGTTTACAGATAAGGTGGTACCAATATCAGTTAACTACCCATTTTTCTTCAAACCGATACAAGACGGTATGGACAGGCCTAAGACAGAGCTTGCCTACAGAGTTCCTGCCTCGAAACTTACCAGAAAAAAATTGGACGAGAATACCAAGGTTGAAGAGATACAAGGATTGGACACAACGATCGACTGGAAGAACACCGGGGACAACTCGTATGATGGAGAGAAATTACAACTCCTTGCCCACGACGAATCAGGGAAATGGGAGAGGCCGGACAACATCCTTAATAACTGGAGGGTCACGAAAACAACGTTAAGATTAGGTAGTAGAATAGTAGGAAAATGTATGATGGGATCTACCTCTAATGCATTAGATAAAGGAGGAAATAATTTTAAAAAATTATATGATTCATCAGATGTTACAAAAAGAAATCGCAACGGACAGACTAATTCAGGATTATATAGTTTGTTCGTACCTATGGAATGGAACTACGAAGGGTACCTTAATACTTACGGAATACCTGTATTCGAAACTCCAAAAAAAGCCGTCGCTGGGATTGATGGATCACAAATTGAAATCGGAGTTATTTCCCATTGGGAAAATGAAGTCGAAGGATTAAAGAATGATCAAGATAGTTTAAATGAATTTTATCGTCAATTTCCTAGAACTGAAAAACACGCTTTTAGAGATGAAACTAAAGAATCTTTATTTAATTTAACAAAAATTTACGAACAAATTGATTATAATGAGGATTTAAGAAATACAAATGTTATTACTCAAGGTAGTTTTCAATGGGAAGATGGAATTAAAGATACTAGAGTATTATTTGTACCTAATAATAATGGAAGATTCTTTATCTCTTGGGTTCCTCCAATTAATTTACAAAATAGATATTTAGTTAAAAATGGTATTAAATACCCCGCAAATTCAGATTGTGGATCATTTGGATGTGATCCATATGATATTTCCGGAACAGTAGATGGTAGAGGTTCAAAAGGTTCTTTACATGGTTTAACTAAATTCACAATGGAGGATGTTCCTCCTAATACATTTTTTTTAGAATATATAGCACGACCACAAACTGCTGAAATATTTTTTGAAGAAGTATTGATGGCTTTAGTTTTTTATGGTATGCCTATACTAGCAGAAAACAATAAACCTAGATTATTATATTATCTTAAACGAAGAGGATACAGAGGATATTCGATGAATAGACCTGATAAAATTTATAATAAATTATCTGTAACAGAAAGAGAAATAGGGGGAATACCTAATTCAAGTGAAGATATAAAACAAGCACATGCCGCGGCTATTGAGGATTATATAGAAAATTTTATAGGTTACAATGGTGATAATTATGGAGATATGTATTTTCAAAAAACATTAGAAGATTGGGCTAAATTTAATATTAATAATAGAACGTTACATGATGCCTCAATAAGTTCTGGTTTAGCTATTATGGCTTGTAATAAAAATAGATATAAACCAATTGCAGATAGAAAAATAATAACAGTACCTTTAGGTTTTAAAAAATATGATAACAAAGGGGTTAATTCAAAAATACTAAATTAGATGGTTAAGATTAACTATAACAGTTCTTTCCCTGATCAGGTGGTACCTGAAGAAGAGAAAAAATCTAGAGAGTACGGATTACAGGTGGCGCAAGCTATTGAGCACGAATGGTTTAGAAATTCTAGTGGACAAAATCGTTTTATAAGTAATTTTCAAAACTTCAATCGATTAAGATTATATGCTAGAGGAGAACAACCTGTTCAAAAATATAAAGATGAACTAGCTATTAATGGTGATTTATCTTATCTTAATTTAGATTGGAAACCAGTTCCAATATTATCTAAATTTGTAGATATTGTAGTAAATGGCATGACAGATAAAGGATATGAAATAAAGTCATATGCTCAAGATCCATTTGCAACAAAACAAAGAACAAATTATGCTTCTAATGCTTTAAGAGATATTCAAAATAAAGCTGAAATTGATCAATTAAATGAATTAACTGGTAATAATTTTTATTCTTCAGCAGACCCCGAATCCTTACCCGAAGATCAAAATGAATTAGATCTTTACATGCAATTAACCTATAAACAAAGTATAGAAATTGCCGAAGAAGAAGCTATAAATAATATTTTAGATTATAATAAATACGAACAAATTAAAAAAAGATTAGCATATGATTTATCTGTATTAGGTATTGGTTGTGTTAAAACTGATTTTAATTTATCTGAAGGGGTGACAGTGGATTATGTAAATCCCGCTAATATAGTTTATTCTTATACTGATGACCCTAATTTTGAAGATATTTATTATATTGGAGAAGTTAAAAATATGTCTCTTTCAGAAGTAAAAAAGCAATTTCCACAACTTACAGAATCGGAGTTAGAGGAAATACAAAGATATCCTGGAAGAAATTCATATGTAGAGAATACGTGGTGGGGACAAGAAACTAAAGATCAAGTTCAAATTTTATTTTTTGAATATAAAACTTACCAAGATCAAGTATTTAAAATAAAACTAACTGAGCAAGGTTTAGAAAAAACATTAGAAAAACCTGATACTTTTAATCCTCCTCCTAATGATAATTTTGACAGAGTATCAAGGTCTATTGAGGTTTTATATTCGGGCGCTAAAGTGGTAGGAATGGGAAATAATATACTTAAGTGGGAATTATCTGAGAACATGACTAGGCCGTATAGTGATACTACTAAAGTAAATATGAATTATGTAATTAGTGCTCCTAGAATGTATCAAGGGAGAATTGAATCTATAGTTAGTAAAAGTATTGGTTTCGCTGATATGATTCAATTAACACATTTAAAACTGCAACAAGTATTGTCTAGAATAGTACCAGACGGGGTATATCTTGATGTTGATGGTTTAGCTGAAGTGGATCTAGGTAATGGTACTAATTATAATCCATCTGAAGCCTTAAATATGTATTTTCAAACAGGTAGTATTGTTGGTAGATCTTTAACTCAAGATGGAGAATTAAATAGAGGTAAGGTACCAATTCAAGAATTACAAACATCTAATGGGATGTCAAAAATACAAGCCATGATTCAAACTTATCAATATTATTTACAAATGATAAGGGATGTCACGGGGTTGAACGAAGCAAGGGATGGAAGTACTCCGGCAAAAGATTCTTTAGTAGGTTTACAAAAACTAGCGGCAGCTAATTCTAATACAGCAACTAAACATATCCTTCAATCTTTAATGTATTTAACTATAAGAACTTGTGAAAATATAAGTTTAAGAGTATCAGATATGCTTCAATTTCCTCTTACGCAACAGAGTTTAATGACTAGTATTAATACATTTAATACACATACTCTTAAAGAAATAGAAAAATTAAGTTTACACGATTTTGGTATATTTTTAGAATTAGAACCTGAAGAAGAAGATAAAAATAATCTAGAACAGAATATACAAATAGCATTACAAGCTGGAAATATTGGTTTAGAAGATGCTATAGATTTACGTGAAATAAAAAATATTAAACTAGCAAACCAAAGTTTAAAATCCAAACAAAAGAAAAAACAAGAATTAGAAAGAGCTCAACAATTAGAAAATATAGAGGCCCAAGCTGCTGCTAATGCAGAATCTGCTGAAAAAGCTGCTATGGCTGAAGTACAGAAAAATCAAGCAATGGCCCAAACAGAAATTCAAATTGAACAAGCAAAGTCTCAGTTTGAAATAGCTAAAATGGAAAGAGAAGCTGAAATAAAAAAACAGCTAATGGCTGAAGAGTTTAATTATGATATGGAGTTGGCTCGACTTCAAGGTCAAGTCAATCAACAAAAAGAAGGAGCAATAGAAGATCGTAAAGATCAAAGAGTAAAACTACAAGGTACACAACAAAGTGAACTTATAGATCAAAGACAAAATGATCTTCTACCTAAAGATTTTGAATCTTCAGGTAATGATAACCTAGATGGATTTGGATTAGAACAATTTGGACCATCTTAAAATCAATTAATTTTATATTATTATATTATGTCAAAAAAAGAAAACCAAATAAAAGAAAAAGTATTAGAAAAAGTAGAGAAAGCTAAAGCGATAGTAGAACCCACTATACAAGAACCTACTAAAGAAGAAGGAAGTTTTAAAATAAAAAAAGTAACTAAACCAAAACAACTAGGCGAAGATAAAATACCTAATATAATAAAGGTAGATTTAAGGAAACCTAAAAAAGAAGAAAAAGATGCCATTCAAATCGGAGAAACAAAGACGGTGGATGTGGGCAAACAAACCGGAGATGGCAAAAGCTTGGACGTTGAAGGAAGAGAATCCAACAAAAAGCCCATTACCCTTGTTGAAGATAAAAAAGAGCAAGAAGAAATAACAGATGAAAAATCTGATTCACCTATTCAAGAAATAACAGATGAAGAAGATAGTATTAACACTACAGGAGTGGAAGGAAGCATTGAAAAACCCACTACCTCATCGGAACAAAAAGAAATATTACAGGAAGATAAAACACAGAAACTTCCTGAAAATGTAGATAAACTAGTAAAATTCATGGAAGAAACTGGAGGTACAGTTGAAGATTATGCAAGATTAAATGCTGATTATACCAATGTTAACGATGAATTATTATTACACGAATACTACAAAAAATCTAAACCTCATTTAAATGCAGAAGAAAGAGAATTCATTATTGAAGATTCTTTTAAGTATGATGAAGAGGTGGATGAAGAGCGAGATATAAAAAAGAAAAAACTCGCTCACAAAGAAGAGGTAGCGAAAGCCAAAAACTTTTTAGAAGATCTTAAAAAAGAGTATTATGCTGAAATCAAGTTGAGACCCAGTATTACTCAAGATCAACAAAAAGCTATGGATTTTTTTAATCGCTACAATGAAGATCAGACGGCAAATGAAGCTAAACACGAGAGATTTATAACTGAAACAAAAAACCTTCTCAACAACGAATTCAAAGGTTTTGATTTTAAATTAGGAGAAAAAAAATTCAGATATGGTATAAAAGATCCCTCAACTGTTGCCGATAATCAAAGTGATATATCTAACTTTATTAAGACGTTCTTAAATGAAAAAGGAGAGATAAAAGATGCTAAAGGTTATCATAAGGCTTTATATACAGCGCAAAATGCTGATAGCTTAGCTAATCATTTTTATGAGCAAGGTAAAACTGATGCAATTAAAGATCAAATGGCTAAATCTAAAAATATTAATACTGACCCACGTAAAACTGCTTCAGGGGAAATATTTATAGGTGGATTAAAAGTAAAAGCAATTAGTGGTCTTGATTCTTCAAAATTGAAAATTAGAAAAAAGACGTTTAATTAAAAATAAATAAATAAATAAATTATGAGTTTAACTCCACAATTTGGTTCAATAGTTCCTGCTCCTAATCAGCAACTATTAGCAACCAATTACTTAGCGTTCAACACGGGTGGCGCTAATGATTTTATTCAGCAATATCTCCCTGAGATCTACGAACAAGAAATAGAGCGTTATGGAAACAGAACATTATCTGGTTTCTTACGTATGGTTGGTGCTGAATTACCTATGACTTCAGATCAAGTTATTTGGTCAGAACAAAATAGGTTGCATATTGCATATGACGGATGTGCTAACGATCAAGCAAATCCTTCTATTATTACGGTTCCAGCTCCAACAGCTCCAGGGGTTACAAGAAATGTAATTTCTCCTGGTCAAACTATAGTTGTTTTAGATAGTACTGGAAACGAAGCTAAATGTGTTGTAACAGCATCAAATACCGGTACAGGTGCAGTGACTGTTGCTCCATATTTAAGTACAGATCTTAGTGGTCTGGGAACAACTGTAAAAATCTTTGTTTATGGTTCAGAATTTGTTAAAGGTGCTGCTACAGCTAATGCTGCTGCAGGTGCTTTAGCTTTAGCTAATGCTAATCAACCACAAGTAACTATTACTCCTGCTTTCACACAATTTGCTAACTCACCAGTTATCATCAGAAACGTTTATACAATAAACGGTTCAGATATGGCACAAATAGGTTGGGTTGAAGTTGCTACGGAAGACGGAACTACAGGTTATTTATGGTATTTAAAAGCTGAATCTGAAACAAGATTAAGATTTGAAGATTACCTTGAAATGGTATGTGTTGAAGGTGAACTTGCCGTTGCTGCTGCTGGAAATAATGCAGCTGCTTCAGGATTTAAGGGCACTGAAGGGCTTTTTGCAGCTATTAGTTCAAGAGGAAATGTTGAAGTTGGTTTTGCCGGAGCATCTGGTATAAGCGATTTTGATCAAATCCTTAAAAACTTAGATACTCAAGGAGCTATTGAAGAAAATATGTTGTTCTTACAAAGATCAACTTCATTAGAATTTGATAATATGCTGGCTAATGTATCTTATGGCGCACAAGGCGGTACTGGTTATGGATTATTTGAAAACTCAGAAGAAATGGCATTAAATCTTGGATTTAGTGGTTTCCGCAGAGGTTCTTATGATTTCTATAAAACTGATTGGAAATACTTAAACGACGCTTCTACAAGAGGTGCTGTTGCAGGTACTCAATCAATTGAAGGTGTTTTAATACCAGCAGGTACTTCAACAGTTTACGATCAAATTTTAGGTACTAATATCAGACGACCATTCTTACACGTTGATATAGAGCTTCTCAAACAGAAGACAGACGTATGAAGTCTTGGTTAACTGGATCAGCTGGAGGTGCTTACACTTCTAATCTTGATGCTATGGAAGTTAACTTCCTTTCAGAAAGATGTCTTGTAACTCAAGCTGCTAATAACTTTGTATTATTCAAAGGTATTTAATATTATGTAAAGATTGGGGTATCTTAAATTAGGTACCCCGATTCTTTACTTTAACTATTTAATTATATTATATCATGACTAAAAAAACAAAAACAGAAGAGGTAGTGTTAGATAAACCAGTTTTAGCTCCATTACCAAAAAAAGAAAAAGTTTCATCAGTAAATAACTGGGAAACAAAAGATAGAATTTATATATTAAACGGACCTAATTCCCCTTTAACTTATAAGATTCCATCAAGACATACAACAAGGCACGCGTTATTGTGGTATGACACAGAAGAAGAGGAACAAAGAGAGATTAGGTATGCAACTAATCAAAATTCTCCTTTTAAAGATGAACAAAAAGGTGAAGCAACCTTAGGGCATATTATTTTTATTAATGGTTCGCTTCATGTTAAAAAGGAAAACAAATCATTGCAAAGAATATTATCTTTATATCATCCTTTAAGAAATACAAGATATAAAGAATTGAATGAAGTTGCTATAGCTACAGATGAATTAGTAGATTTAGAATTAGAAATTGATGCTTTAAATATGGCACGAACCATAGAAATTGATCAAGCCGAAGCAATTTTAAGAGTAGAAGTAGGATCTAAGGTATCAGAGATGAGTTCTAAAGAAATTAAAAGGGATTTATTAATGTTTGTTAAGAAAAATCCTAAACTATTCTTAGATTTAGCAAATGATGAAAATGTACAATTAAGAAATTTTGCAATAAAAGCTACAGAAGCTGGGATAATAAAATTAAGTTCCGATCAAAGAACATTTACATGGGCTTCAAATAGTAGAAAACTTATGACAGTTCCATTTGATGAACATCCATTTTCTGCAATGGCCCAATTCTTTAAAACAGACGAAGGTTTAGAAGTCTTTAGATCAATAGAGAAAAAACTTTCTTAATATAATATTAATAAGGGAGGCTTTTTTGCCTCCTTTATTATAATAACAAAAAATACCGATGGCTATAAACGTAGATACAGTATATCAAACTGTTTTACTTATCTTAAATAAAGAACAAAGAGGATATATAACACCCACTGAGTTTAATAGTTTAGGAACTCAAGTGCAGTTAGAAATTTTTGAAAAATACTTTGAAGATCTTAACCAACAAATACGAGTACCTCAAACAGATACAGATTATGCAGATAGAGTAAAAAACCTTGATGAAAAAATTAATATATTTAAAACGTTAGGAAATGCAATTTATGTATCAGGAACGCCATCAGGAACAAACACTGTAGTTACTTATTGGTCGCTTCCAACACTTGATTCTTTTGGTCAACAAGTAACTTTTTATAGGTTAGGTACAGTGATATATAATAATGAAGTCGAACTCCAAAGACTTGATAGACATGAATTTTATCATGTTAAAAAATCTCCTTTAACTAAACCCTCCACAACTTTCCCTGTTTATTTATTTGAAAATAATAGATTATATGTTCAACCAGAAACTATTATAACTCAAGGAGATATACAGGTTGACTATATTAGAAAGCCTATTCCTCCGAGATGGGGATTTACTGTAGGAAATCTTGGTCAATATACATTTAATGCAGATGAATATAATTCAAGTTCTATGCCTACAGGTTCTACTAATTTTGAATTGCATGAATCTGAACAGACAAATGTCACATTACAAGTGCTGAAGTATGCAGGTGTTATTATACGAGATCCTCAAATAGTACAAGATGCAACACAACAAGTAGCGATTAATGAACAAAATGAAAAAAGTTAATAAATCATGGCACAACCAAACATAGGATTACTAACCGAAACTAATTCGCAATATTATGCAGGTGCACAGATGTTTGTGGCCACAGCTGATCAAACTGTTTTTACATCTACATTTAATACCGATATAACTTTTGGTAGTTCTGATCCTACTTCTGAGAATTATAATCAGAATAACTTTAGATTATACACTAGTGCTACAGGAAGTCCAGGAACTTTTGCAGAATATACATCGGCTTATACAGTATTACATAATGTGTTTACCCTACCAGCTCAAGCAACTGGTACTTATGTTGTTATACAGCTTCTAACTGAAAGCGGTGGACAATTTGGTGATAATAATGCTTATGGTAAAACAACACAACATAACTATAATAGTTATTCCTATATAAAAATAGAAGATCTAGTAAATAACTTTTTAGTTGCTTATGTTGGGGCTGGAAAATTAATATCGAGTGTTAAAAAGACAGATATAATTTTTCATACTAAAAGAGCTTTACAAGAATTTAGTTATGATACATTAAGAAGTATTAAATCTCAAGAGTTAACTATTCCACCAAGTTTAAGCGTTCCTATTCCTCAGGATTATGTAAATTATGTTAATGTATCTTGGGTTGATGATGGGGGTGTAACGCATATTATATATCCTACAACTTTAACAACTAACCCATATACCAAACCTATTCAAGATTCAGCTGGTATACCTATTCAAGATAATGAAGGTAGCAATTTAACTGGAACGTCTATAACTGAAGAGCGTTGGAATAGTCAAAATACAGAATTATTACAAGAAATAAGAAGTGATATAACAGGAAGATTAATTGCTGATGGATTATATGGATGGTATGGGAGTTGGTTTTATGGTTATGGTCAAAGGTATGGGATGCAACCAGAAATATCTCAAATCAATGGCTGGTTTACTATAAACGATAGAAATGGTATGTTATCTTTTTCAAGTGATTTAAAAGATAAAATTATAGTATTAGAATATATTTCGGATGGATTAGGATATGAAGAGGATATGCGTGTTCCCAAGCTTGCAGAAGAAGCGGTGTATGCTTATATAAGTCATGCAGTTTTAGCAAGTAGAATAAATCAACCTGAATATATTGTTCAGAGGTTAAAAAGAGAGAAAAGTGCAAAGTTAAGAAATGCAAAAATAAGGTTATCTAACATTAAATCAAATGAGTTTGTTCAGATTATGAGAGGTAAATCTAAATGGCTTAAAAATTAACATAAATGGCAGAAGCTAAAAATTCTTTTATTAAGTCCAAGATGAATAAAGACCTAGATGATAGGTTATTACCCAATGGGGAATATCGTGAAGGAATTAATATACAAGTAAGTAAATCAGAGGGTGCCGACGTTGGAGCGTTAGAAAATGTATTAGGTAATATTGAACTTGTTGATCTAAAAGCACAAAGTGACTGTAATTGTGATTTAACCACTATTGGTTTATATACTGATGAGGTCAATAATAACATCTATATATTTTTAACTGATTATAATGAAACTTTAACTTCGGGTTATAATGTACAGCTTTTAAATTATTCTTCTTCTGCTAACAATTATATTTATGTCTATAATACCTCAAGTAGAGAAACTAATCTATTAGTAACAGGGGCTTTTTTAAATTTTTCTACTACCAATATTATTCTTTCTGTGAACTTATTAGAAGGGATTTTGTTTTGGACTGATAACAGAAATCAACCACGTAGAATTAATATTGAACGTGCTCTCACTCCCAATTATTATACAACAGAGGATCAAATTTCTGTGGCAACTTATGCCCCTTTTCAACCTATAGAATTATATCAAAGAAGGGCTGGTGCATTTGTAGTAGATCCTTCTGTAAGTAGTATTTTTTCTTGGAATGATAATATAGTTCCAGTTTGGGTTAATGGAGGAGCTACTATAGTAGCAGATGATCCACTAGGTGTAGCAAACAAAGCGGGACAAGATAAAATAATTATAGCCGACTCGGCTAATAGATTTGGTTTAGCAAAAGAGTTGGATGGTTCAACTAAAACCTTAGTTGGCTCGCTAGTAACAGCTGTAGATGCTACTGGAGCAGTTATATCTCCAGCGCCAATTCCAGCTAATACTGCATTACAAGGTTTTGCTAATGGAAATGAAATATCTTTATGTGATAGAACAGCTTTACCTGGAGTAGAAACCCCTGTTAATTTAGCTCAAGACATAGCAGCTGGTACTATTATTTATTTTAATCAAAATCTAAACCCTATTACTTTAGCCGATCTAGGTGTAGATAATTGGGTTACTAGCATGGAGGACGCTAGTTCTCCAATGAATCCAGGAGATACATATACTGCTGGATATCCTGGCCTTACAACAAATCCTAATTATAACCCGAAATTTAATGGAGATCCTGATTTTTTAGAAGATAAATTTGTTAAATTTAGTTATAGGTTTAAATTTGAAGATGGTAATTATTCTATAATGGCACCATTTACTCAAGCTACATTTATACCAAAACAAGATGGATATTTTTTAGGAAATGTAACACCGACAGGAATGACAACAGATGAACAATCTACATATAGAAGTACTGTGGTTGGTTTTATGGAAAATAAAGTAAATAATATATTTTTACAAATTCCTCTTCCGTTAGATAAAGATAATAATGGTATAGAGGCTAATAATTTATTTAGTTCTCTTTTGATTGATGAAATTGAAATATTATATAAAGAATCGGATTCTATGGCTATACAAGTTGTAGATACTATACCTAGAGTAGGAGAACAAGGATATGAAAGATTTGGAACTGAAACAACAATAGAATATAATTATCAAGGTAATAAACCTTATAAAACACTTCCTGAAAGTGAAATAATTAGAGTATATGATAAAGTACCAGTTAGAGCTTTAGGGCAAGAAATTATTAGTAATAGATTAGTTTATAGTAACTTTCAAAACAAACATACTCCACCGGATACTTTAGATTATAATGTTGCGGTATCTGATAAATATGATATTTTTAAAGCTGATGATCCTACAGTTCCTAGACCTATAGAAAGAACAGTATCTCGAGAATACCCAATGCACACCGTAAAGCAAAATAGAAATTATCAAATTGGTATTGTGTTATCAGATAGATATGGAAGAAGTTCTACTACTATTTTATCATCAGTTAATACACAAGCAACAGGTGATGATGATTTAACGTTATTAGGAGATACAATTTATTTTCCATATAATAATGTATCTAGCACTGATAAAACTCAAAATTTAATTCAAAAATGGTTAGGTGATTCAATAAAAGTTTTGTTTAATACTCCAGTTGATGAAAACACCCCACATAATATTAGTACAGGATGGCCTGGATTGTACAATGGAGATGTAACTAGCGATGATTATAATCCTCTTGGTTGGTATTCTTATAAAATTGTAGTTAAACAAACAGAACAAGAATATTATAATGTTTATTTACCAAGCATTATGAATTTCTATCCCAACCTTACAGCGGCTGAACAGTCAACTGATGCGCCTGATCCTGTTAATACAGTTTCTTTTATTACTTTATTAAATGATAATATAAACAAAGTACCAAGAGATTTAACAGAGGTTGGCCCAGAACAAAAACAATTTAGAAGCTCTGTACAATTATATGGAAGAATTGCTCCTCAAGCTAATGCTACTCCTATATACAACTATCAATTTAATCCTGTTGATAGTGCGACAGGTATAGCAATTTCAGATACAGTTTCAACAATTGCTGATCAAAATTATTTATTTGATAATACAGCAACTCCTGTAAAATATGGTTCTATATATCAAACCGTATCTAACCCTTCCTTAGCCAGAATATCAATTAGTTCAAACGCTATTGGAACTGGAGCCAAACCAGCTGTTACTGATGCACAAACTTCTTGGTTAAGTATATATGAAACTCAACCTGTAGAATCACGTTTAGATATTTATTGGGAAAGTTCTTCTACTGGTACTCTTGCTGAATTAAATGAAGCTATTAAAACTGGAACTTCAGGTATTAAAAATTTTACAACTGATGATCCATTGGATATTCAACAAAAAACATGGATTTTTAATTTAGCAGAAGATATTGCTCCGGGAAATTCTCCTACGGCAACTTACTCTAATGGAACTTATACTCCTGTAGATTTCTATCCTTATACTCAAGATGCTAGTGGAGTAAGAGCTGCTGTTATAAATAGCGATATTAATCTTTCTTCGGGTTTTTGGGTATTAAATGGGAATGGACAAGATGTAACTGATAAATTTACTCTTACTAGAACAGCTGGAAATGGTGTTAATTTACCTGACACTTACTTAATTACAATATCTAGCAATACATTCTTTTATTATAGTCCCAATTCTTATATAGAAGATTCTTTTACTTTTAATTTTAATGTTACTAATAATGATAGTGGAAACCAACAAGGTATTTCTACTAAAATTGCAGTAACAGAAAAATTATTAAATATAGCTCCTTCTATTACATGTCCTTCTGATGGAATTGTTGTTGAGCCTGGTGCTTCTCCTGTATATACGTTTGTGGGGATTAATGGAAGTAATGATAATTCTAGAAATCAAGAAGATTTAACTTGGGCTATAACAGCACAAGATCCTTTAGAGCCTGATAATGGTATACCAGAATTAGTTATAGACGCAAACACTGGTGTTGTTACAGATCCCACAGGTACATTAAATACACCTGTAAGCTTATCAATAGCATTAACAGATGCTGGAACAGTTGAAACTACAATATCAAGTTCTGGTGGAACTGGAGGAGATCCAATAGGGACTTGTGATCCCGCGGTTAGTGGAAATACTGGTTATGAAACTTTTGCTTTAAATGAAAGTTTTGGTAGTACAAAAAACATATGTATTAACCAGGCTGCTGAATCTTCTGGGTTTTATTGGGCATCTTCTGCTGGAAATCCGGTTGACACAACTCCCCTCCCACCAATTAATAGAGAGCCTGTAAGTGGGTTAGGATTAGGAACTAGTTTACCTAGTTATAAAACAGTTGTAGCTAGCAATTGTTCTGGATGGAGTTGGGATAATTCTAATAGAAATATACAGGTTGAAATGAATCAAGCTAACTCTGGTTTAGGAACTGATATCACAGATGGTAGAACAGATTGTATAACTACAGGCCCAATAGCAAGTCCAGAAGGTATTACTTCAGGAACTCAAACTCAACCCGGAGGAAGTGCATATATTATAGTAGATTTTGAATTAGGTAATTATGGAGCAGAACCTAATGATAGACCAAGTGTTATTTGGCCAACATATTTACAATTTAGAGAAAATACAAACTCTGTTTGGGAAAATGCAAAAGATATAGAGGGTAATGAAATAAAACTTGGTGGAGCTCAAGCCACTACCTATTGGAGAGAATTAAGCTCTGTTACTTATGGAGGATCACAAACTGTAGAACCTAATGGTTTTCCATTAACAGGGGTTAAAGATCAACTATCTTCAGCTATAATGCAAGAAGGAACTGGGTCTACTCCAGCTAAAACTGATTGTTTTGAATCATGGATGGAATCTATGGAAAGTCAAAATAACTGGCCTTTAAAGAGTGTAGGTAGAAAATTATTTGTGGTAGGAAGAAATCAAGCATATAGAGAGCCAAGTGGCAACGCACCTACTGATGCTCCAGATAGATTTGGAGAATATAGATTAATAACACGTTATCCTTATGGAAATAATATATCTCCTACTAATGCTTTATCTACTAGTGATCCTAAAATACCAACATTAGATACATTTAACTGCCCTATAGACGCATATTCTGGATATAGTAATGCGCAAGCAAATCAAAGAGTATATTTAAGTTTTGGAGATTTTTATAATCCTACACAACTAACTAGTAATTATCATAATGGATTGGGATCTACTTCTACCCCACCAGCTTCATTTGCTTATAGAATAAGTAGTTCTCCGGCGGATTCAAAAGAAGAAGCTGCTGGGCAAAACCCTAATATTGTGGTTTATGCTCGAGAATGGTCATTTAAATATATATCTCAGTTCTATACGGATCCTCAATTAACTAGTGGATGGTCTCCAGGAGCAAATAATAAATGGTTTTCGTATATAGGTAATGTAAATGGAGAAGGAACATTAAATGTTGACTGGGGTAATGAATATAGTTCAACTAGAGCCGGGGCACCTATATGGACATGCCCTCAATGTCCTGGCGGAACAGATATAATTATAGGTTCTGGAGATGCGGCTAATAGAGATATGAAATGGGTTGCACAGTTTGATAATTTAGGTAAAAAAATAATTAGAACAGCAGAGCCTTGTGTTGCAGACTTAAATCAATCTACTGGGGGTAATAATACTCAATGTCCTAAGCCTTCTCAAGGTTATCAATTTGGCCCTATACAGGTTAACAAAAATCCTGGAGGTGCTGCTAATACTATACAAATATACCAAGAAGGCAATGGATTATGGAATAATCCTGGTTGTAATATTCAGCAGTTATGGTCAAAGATTACCGGTGATGCTGCTTTAAACAGTGGAACACGTAATATACAAGGGGTGGCAGAACTACAATTTCACTCTCCTTGGGTTAGTGATTGTTATTATTCTATTGGGTCGGTAAGTATTGCGGGAGGAAGAGCCACTTATGTGCAGTGTGGACAGGGGTGTAGCCCAGTCGCTGAATGGATAAATATTAGTGGAGTTAGTTTTGCCAGTACTGCATTTCCACCACACCAAACCGATAATTTCTACATAGTAGGCCCAACCGCTTGCTAGGTAATAATATAAATAAACATGCAATTATAAATTATGGCAGCAACAGTTGAAGTAAAATTTTTCAATAGCTTCGTATTAAGAAAGACTTTAAATGATCCAGATAATGAAGCACATTGGAATGGATCTAGTGGTGATCTTACATATCCTGCCATAAGTGGTAACCCTGACAACGCAAGAGATTGGGCGGTAGAAGAAGCTAGAATTAGAGGTGGATATAATAACACATATGTTGGCCAGGGGGTTAAAGCTTATTTAGTAGAAGATAATCCAAAAGCTTCTATCAGAATTAATTCTTTGATTTATTCTGGTATATTTAATGCTAGAACGGGAATTAATAATACAAACGTTTTTTCAGTTGGAGAAGATATAACTAAAAGTGTAGATCCTGCTAATGGTAGTATACAGAGGTTATATGCAGAAGATACTAATTTAATAATTTTTCAAGAGAAAAAAGTAAGTAGAGCTTTAATTGATAAAGATGCTATTTACTCAGCTGAAGGCAATGCAACTGTTACTTCTGGACCTAATGTTATAGGACAAGTTCAAGCTTATGTAGGTAATTTTGGAATTAGTAAAAATCCTGAAAGTTTTGCAGTATATGGTAGAAGAAAATATTTTACCGATAAAGATAGAAATGCGGTAATGCGATTATCACAAGATGGTTTAACAGAAATATCTAATTATGGAATGATTGATTTCTTTAGAGATCAATTCGGAACCTTAGGGGAAGGTAAATTAACTGGTGGTTGGGATATATATAACAAACAATATGTTTTATCAATTCAACCTGAAGATACTTCGGTAACTTATAAAACTTTATCATTTGATGAAAACATCCAAGGTTGGACAAGTTTATATACTTATAAACCTGGAATGATGTTAAGTTTAAAAAATCAATTTTATACAACAGGTCCATCTAGCACGGCTGCTACAGACAGTGCAAGTTTATATAAACATTATATTTCAACACAACCTAGAGGTAATTTCTATGGATTAAATTATGATTCATCAATAGAATTTATATTTAACCCTGATGTAGCTTTAGCTAAAGTATTTAAAAATATAAAGTATGAAGGTAGCAATGGTTGGGAAGTAACTAGTTTTAATTCTGATCTTACCGGAATAGGATCTATAAATACTGATTTTCAAGGTTATTCTACCACAAATACACGAGACACTATTACTTCTATTTATAGTTATAATGAAGGTGCTTATGATGACTATGGTAATCAATTTGCTAATTTAGATAGTAATCCTATTACTGCTAACACTACAGCTTTAACACCACCTATACATCACGCTGGTTTTGATAGAAAGGAAAATAAATATATGGCTAATTTAGTTAATAATAGTGTAGCGGCTCCAGGAGAAGTTATCTGGGGTGATAAAATGACAGGGATAAAAGGTTATTATGCAACAGTTAAAATATCTACTGATACATTAACCGATCCAGGGGGTATGAAGGAATTATTTGCTGCTTCTTCGGATTATGTCGAATCATCATATTAAAAAAGTATTAAAATTAAATTAAATGAAATTAATATCCAAGGAAAAATATACCTTAGAAGATATAGAAAAAATAGAAAATTTTAGAAGAGCTATTTTACAGTTTGAAGAAGAAATTGTAAAAGCTCCTGGTTCTTATGGAGATCCTAATAATCCAGGACAGGATGAAGTTGCAAATACTATTAATCCTTTAAAACATACTTTTTCTGACGGATTATATATAAGAGAAATCTTTATGCCTAAAGGTCAACTTTTTACTACTGGTATACACAAACAAGAACATCCATATTTTATACAAAAAGGTAAAGTTAGGGTGTTAACAGAAAATGGAATGCAACATATAACCGCACCATATAATGGTATAACAAAACCTGGAACAAAAAGAGTTATTTATACTGACGAAGACACAATATGGATAACAGTACACGCAACGAGAAAAAAAACAGTAAAAACTGTTTTAAAACAAATTATAGCTAAAGATTTTGATGATACAAAAATTAGCATTGAAACTATGAAACAAAATTTACAAATCCAAAACAAATAATTATGACTGTATGGGGAGCTGGCATTGGAGCCGCAATATCTATAGGTGGATCAATCTTTGGAGCTAGTAAGGCTAAAAGAGAAAGAAGAAGAGCCGAGCGAAAAGGTAAAAGACTAACCGCTAAAATAGAACATTTAGAAAAAAATAGAACAAAAATTGTTAATCCTTTTGAGGGTATAACAGATATTTCTGGTATGGCTAGTGATTTAAGTGCTATGGCTTCTGCACCTAAAATGAATCTAGCTGTTGCTACTCAAGCAGCTGAAATGCAAGCTCAAGAATCGGATATAGCTTTAGCTAACACATTAGACATATTAGCAGCTAGTGGTGCTTCTGCAGGTGGTGCGACAGCTTTAGCTCAAATGGCTTTAAAGAGTAAACAAGGAATAAGTGCTAGTATTGAACAACAAGAAGCTAGAAATCAAGAAACCATGGAAAAATCTAGAGTTGAAGGAGAATTAAGAATTCAAGGTATTAAAATGAGTGAGGCTAAAAGAATGCAAGATGTTAAAATGAGTCAAGCTGAGAAAGTTCAGACAGCAGAAGCAAAAGGAAAAGAATTTGTATATAGAGAAGAAGATTCAAGAGATATGCAAAAATTAAATAGATTATCAGCTCAATTATCAGGCGCTGACCAACAAGCGGCTGCAGCAAGAGCTTCTGGCACAGCAGCTATAAGCGCAGGAATTGGAGCTGTTGGTAATATTGCGGGATCTGTTGCATCTGGTTGATTATAACATTATATAAAAAAATAAATATGGGAGCATACGAAAATCCAACACAGGCTATCGATCGAGAATCAGGAATGATAATTGCTAATGCTATTAGTAGAATAGGGCAACAAACTGCACAATATATTAAAGCAAATAATGATGCTAGAAATAAAGAAGCTGAAGAGGCAATAAAAGAAGAAAACATAAGGTTAGCAACTAGAGAAAAAAATAGAGATACAATATATGCTAATATACAAAGAGCCGGTGGTAGATCTCAAAGTTGGTTTGATTTAGCTGATAATGCTATTAATCAAAAATATAAATATGAAGGTTTATTAAATGATGCTCCTGATGAAGATATAGAAAGTGAAGATGGTACTATTACTTATAGTAGAAAAAGTCTTCACGGTTTAATTAATAAAGAAAAAGCAAATATTAGAACATTAACAAACGGTTTAATAGATATTAATGATTGGAAAAAGGGTGAAGGAGAAAAACTTTTAAATTCTAAAACTAATGAACCAGGAGGTATTTATACGGGAAGTTGTAGTGAAGGTAGCTCTACGTTTAACAAAAGTATATGTCAAGATTATGAACGTAAAATGGCCTTAACGGGTACACTTACTAGAGACGGTAAAGTAGTTAAAGATGTTACCTATGAAATAAGGGAAATAGAGGGAATTCCAAGTGTATGGGCTAAAATAGGTGAGACAGACGCATTTAACGTATCAGATGTGTTAACACAAGATTTTGCTGAAGCAGAAAACATATTTACAGGAGATGATAATAATGGAACTAATGCTATTTTTGATAAAACAGGATTACGAAATAAAAACGGAGAGTGGGTAGACAGTATGCTAGGTGGACTAGAGTATGTTCCTAGTATGATGAATGGGGAACAGGTTGGAATGAAATGGATAAGAAAAGTAAAAACAAATGATGTAATAGGAAGGTTAATATCTGAGTATGAACCCCATTTTGAAAGTATGGCTGACACTGTAGAAAATAAACAAGATTATAATGATTTAATGGCTACGTTTTTAACTA